>JGI26116J46587_1000208_pt1 | contig 10137 bp, 9 predicted proteins | sample AOAMet1_03_M0_10_2_FD_46587 | JGI IMG/M metagenome (IMG submission 46587) | reverse complement strand
AATTTAGAATAGACAAATTACTGAATTATTTAAATTTTATTTTTATACAGAAACACTAGACTTAGAACAATCCTAACATAAGAGAAAGCTTCATTAGACTATAATTAGATTTATCATTTTCCAAGTAAGTTTTATGAAGCATTTTTGTGTCACAATTCTACTGATATTACTAAATATTTTTTCTCAAACATCTGCAGAAACTAATACAGTTTTAAATGATACAAGCAAAGCGACTAATGCAATTTCATCATCGTTAATTCTTGATAATGATGGCTCATCGGACTTAGGTCGGCCTGTTCCAGTTAATGAAGCTTTTGAGTTAAGCGCTATCTTAACTGGATCTCATTCACTTTCAGTTAAATGGAACATAAAAAAGAATTACTATCTTTACCAAGACAAAATCTCATTTGCAGTTGAAGAAGCAACAATTAAAAACGTTGTATACCCGGAGGCAACAATTAAAAACGATGAATTTTTTGGAGAAGTCAGCGTTTATACCTCTCCTTTAGAGATTCAAATTGAAGTTGAGGATGAGCTAAGCCCTTACGTAATATTGGCAGTTGAACATCAAGGGTGCTGGGAGGGTGGAGTATGCTACCCACCTCAAGTTGACAGACTCAAAGTTAGCACCATAGGTGCAGAAAGGATAACAGGTTCTGACAGACCAACAGCAACCGATTCAGAAAAAATCACCTCTAAAAAATTCGAGCAAGGAGGCATTACTCTATTTTTAGCAGCCTTTCTAGCCGGTCTCGCCTTGTCTTGGACTCCTTGTGTATATCCAATGGTTCCAATCTTATCTGGAATTATTATTGGACAGAAAGAGGCCCCTAGCAATCTAAATGCAATCTTAATGTCGGTCACATTTGTTTTTTCAATGTCCCTCGCTTATGGTTTAATCGGAGCTTCTGCTGGCTACTTTGGAGCTGGAATAAACCTACAAGCTGTGATGCAAACCCCCTGGATCTTATTTGTTTCCAGCTTAATCTTTATTGCTCTAGCCCTCTCCATGTTTGGCCTTTATGATATTCAGCTGCCCTCAAAAATTCAAACTAAGCTCACAAACCTAAGCAATGCACAATCTGGTGGAAGCTTTGTTGGCGTTAGCATAATGGGCTTTCTTTCTGCTTTAATTGTTGGGCCTTGTGTGACGCCATTTCTTGCAACCGCCTTAAGCTATGTTATTGCTGGTGGAAGTGCCGCTAAAGGCGGTGCAAGTCTTTTTGCCATGGGCCTTGGCATGGGTGTGCCACTAATAATAATTTGCGGCTGGGGCGTCAATACACTTCCAAAAGCAGGGGCATGGATGGAAAACGTCAAACGAGTCTTTGGGTTNGCAATGATAGCTGTTGCCCTTTACCTTTTAGATCGAATCTTATATCCTTTTTTATCACTTATTCTTTGGGCATTATTATTTTCAGTGGCACCAGTTATGCTTGGTGTTTTCAAAAATTTAAANAAATCAATTTCTCCTCTAAACATCTTATTCAAGCTACTTTCTCTGGCCGTTCTAGCTTATGGATTNATGTTATGGTTTCTTGTTGCAAAGGGAAATGGAGATGTTCAGCAACCACTAGATTCAATCATATATGGTGATAAGATTGATATATCAAATAGCATCAAATTTCAAATAATTAATGATGAAGAGCGTCTCGATAATTTAATTTTAAGCACTAATGAAAACAACAAAATGCTTGTTATTAAATTCTATGCCGAATGGTGTATAGCTTGCAACAAGATGGAAAGGGTAGTTTTTACAGACACTCTTGTCAGTCAATCACTTAGAGGCTCTCAAGCCTATACAGTTGATGTCACTGATAATAACACCTTTAGTCAGTCAATATTATCAAGGTTCTCTCTCTTTGGACCACCAGCAATCTTATTTTTCAAGAATGGAAAAGAATTGAGGGATCAAAGAATTATTGGTGAAGTGAATGCAGCAGAGCTTACAAAACACATAAATAACATAAATTCGTTATAAGCCCATTTCCCTCTAAATGCCTCTAAATGTGGCTATTTTTTGCTATATAGCTGGTAAAATACTTAATCTTAATACTTAATAAAGAATCACATCTTTAGGCTTATCTTTAATATTTCTAAGCCAAAACATGTACTTATAACATTTATAGCTTGCAAGCTAGTTTNATATATTTAAGTTTTAAATAACAGTTAATAAAATAAAAAGGAGCGTCAATGGATATTCGAAAAGTTAAAAAATTAATGGAGCTTCTGGAAGAATCTGGAATGTCAGAGATTGAAATTAAGGAGGGTGAAGAGTCCGTAAAAATCTCAAGATATGGCAACTCCCCAGCTCCTGCCCAGCATCCAATCCAATCTTTTGTTCAGCAGCAAGCTCCAGTTAGCTCCGCTCCCACCTCNCAAACAGCAAGCCCAAATGAACAGCCTCAAGAAACTGGCCAATCTGTAACGTCTCCAATGGTTGGAACATTCTATTCTGCCCCATCTCCAACGGCAAAACCATTTGTGTCAATTGGACAAAAAATCAATCANGGAGATACAGTTGGAATTATTGAGGCAATGAAAATAATGAATCAAATAGAGTCTGACCAATCTGGGACAGTGNTTGAGATTCTTGTTAAAGATGGTGAAGCAGTTGAATTTGGACAATCACTAATAGTTGTAGAATGAGCTCAATTAAAAAAGTTTTAATCGCAAATCGTGGCGAAATTGCTCTGCGTATTCTTAGGGCTTGTAAGGAGCTTGGCATTCAAACAGTTGCTGTTTATTCAACTGCAGATAAAGACTTAAAGCATGTTAGGCTAGCTGATGAAGCTGTATGTATTGGTCCCCACCCATCAATCAAAAGCTACTTAAACATTCCAGCAATTATTAGTGCTGCTGAGCTGACCCACTCTGATGCAATTCATCCTGGCTATGGCTTTCTTTCAGAGAATGCTGATTTTGCAGATCAAGTTGAACAAAGTGGCTTTATATTTATTGGTCCTAGAGCTGAAAACATAAGAGTTATGGGTGACAAAGTTGCTGCTATTGAAGCAATGAAAAGTTCAGGTGTTCCTTGTGTGCCAGGTTCTGATGGTGCACTTGATGACAATGAAAAAAGAAGCGTTAAAATTGCAAAAGAAATTGGNCTACCAATAATTATTAAAGCTTCGGGNGGTGGTGGTGGTCGAGGCATGAGAGTNGTTGAAGAAGAAAAAGATTTGGCTGACTCAATTCAACTTACAAAGTCTGAAGCATTAAGCTTTTTTGGAAATGGTGAAGTCTATATGGAAAAATTTCTGACAACACCTCGCCATGTTGAGATACAAGTCCTTGCTGACCAGCATGGCAACGCTATTCATCTTGGTGAGAGAGATTGCTCTATGCAAAGGAGGCATCAGAAAGTAGTTGAAGAAGCTCCAGCTCCTGGAATCTCTTCAGAACTTAGAAATAAGATTGGCAATATTTGTGCTGAAGCATGTAAAAAAATTAATTACCGTGGTGCGGGTACCTTTGAGTTTCTTTTTGATAATGATGAGTTTTACTTTATTGAAATGAACACTAGGGTTCAAGTTGAACACCCCGTAACAGAAATGATTACGGGCGTTGATATTGTTCGAGAACAAATTTTAATCGCTGGTGGGGACAAATTGTCTTATGAGCAGAGTGATATAAAAATCCGTGGCCATGCAATTGAATGCAGAATTAATGCAGAAGACCCCGAGAGCTTTATGCCTTCTCCTGGAAAAATTACCCAGTATCATGCTGCAGGTGGTCTCGGGGTTAGGATAGACTCTCATATCTACAACGGATATAATGTGCCGCCCCACTATGATTCAATGATTGGGAAGGTGATTACATATGGCGATAATAGAATTAATGCGATTATAAAAATGCAAAATGCGCTTGATGAGATGGTGATAGATGGCATCAAAACCAATATTCCTCTTCAAAGAAAAATTATGGTTGACAAGGTTTTTCAAAAAGGTGGGATGAATATACACTATCTTGAAAAGATGCTTGGAGATGAAAAATGAAAATCAAAGTTGGAATAATTGGGGGCTCAGGTTACACTGGCATTGAGCTTTTACGAATCATACATCAACATCCCAACGCAGAGGTTCATGCNATTACCTCAAGAGCGCTTGAGGGCAGAAAGATCTCTGAAGTTTTTCCTAATATGCATGGAATATCTGAGCTAACTTATCTTCTTCCTGATGATAATAGGCTATTTGAATGCGACATTGTATTTTTTGCTACACCACATGGCGTTGCAATGAACAATGCAGCACTTTTTTTGGAAAAAAATATTAAAGTTGTTGACCTGGGAGCAGACTTCAGGATCACCAATGCAACTACCTGGTCTGACTGGTACAAGATGGAACATACCCAAGAATCTCTTCTTAAAGAAGCCGTTTATGGTCAACCAGAAATGAAAAGAGATGCCATTAAAGATGCTCGGCTAGTTGCAAATCCAGGCTGCTATCCAACAGCAGTTCTTTTAGCATTAAAACCACTCCTTCAAAATAACCTAATAGATACGTCAAATATAATTGCGGACTGCAAGTCAGGTACAAGTGGTGCTGGCCGGATTGCAAACCAAGCTACTCTTTTTTGTGAAATTACTGAAAGCTTTAAGCCTTATGGGGTTAGTGGACATAGGCATTTTCCTGAAATCAAACAAGAAATAGANTCAATGACTGAATCACCAGTTGGCCTNACATTTACCCCTCATTTGCTTCCAATGAGTCGTGGGATTGAAGCTACAATTTATGTTGACTTAATAGACTCAGATNTCGATATATTGGCATGCTTCGAAAATGCCTATGAAAACGAAGAATTTGTTAAAATATTGCCTGAAGGTGTCTACCCTGAAACCCGTTCAGTTAAATCTTCTAACTATTGCCAGATCTCAGTTCAGTATGTTGAACATAGCAATAAGCTTGTTATTATGTCTGTAATCGACAATTTAGGTAAGGGAGCAGCTGGACAAGCAATTCAAAATATGAATTTAATGTTTGGACTAAACGAACAGGAAGGACTCAAACAAATCGGACTTTTGCCGTAATTATTTGACTAATAGATTTACTCGGAGATAACCCATGGTTGCCACTGAAATACAAGACGAAGCTGANATAGTTTTTAGTGATAGTGCTGCTAATCGAGTTGCNCAGCTAATCAAAGAAGAGAAGAATCCTTCTTTGCGACTNCGTGTCTATATTACTGGTGGAGGCTGTTCTGGTTTCTCTTATGGATTTACCTTTGATGAAAACCTCAAAGAGGGAGATAGTGGAGTTAACAAACAAGGCGTTGAGCTAGTAATTGACCCAATGAGCTATCAATATCTGATGGGCTCAACAGTAGATTACTTAGAGGANCTTCAAGGCGCAAGGTTTATTGTAAGCAACCCAAATGCCAAAACCACTTGTGGTTGTGGCTCTTCTTTTTCAATTTAAAAACTAATTATATGACTGAATACATTCCAGGCCTAGCAGGCGTTCCAGCAACCAAATCATCCATTTCTTCAATTGATGGAGAAAAGGGAATACTTGCCTACAGAGGCTACTCAATACAAGACCTTGTTGAGCACTCCTCATTTGAAGAAACTGCACTTTTATTAATGAATGGAGAACTTCCATCTCCGCAAGAGCTGACAAACTTTAAAAATACCCTAAACAAACGCAATGAAGTAAAACGCAAAATTCGCCATTTGCTTTGGTCGCTTCCTTCAACTGGACACTCAATGGACGTGCTTCAAACTGCTATCGCATCTATGGCCACTTTCTATCCTGATGCTGGAGCTTCTGAACCAGATTCGTCTTACACTCAAAACGCTCTNATCAAAATAATATCCAATATGAGCACCTTAGTTGCTATGTGGACTCGAATCAGTAGAGGTTATGATCCAATTCCGCCAAGTAAAACAATGACTTATGCGGAAAACTTTATGTACATGTGTTTTGGAGAGGAGTCTGACCCAGAAATTGTAAACCTATTAGATGCCTCATTAATTTTGCACGCTGAACACACAATCAATGCCTCAACTTTTTCTACTATGGTGACGGCGTCCTCACTTGCCAACCCTTTTGCCTCAATTGCTGCAGGAGTTGGAACGCTTGCGGGGCCTTTACATGGAAATGCAAATGAAAATGTACTTATTATGCTCGATGAAATTGGCTCTCCAAAGAATGCTCGTAAATGGATTGAAGATAGGCTCAAAAATAAACAAGTCATCTGGGGAATGGGTCATCGCGAATATAAAACTAAAGATCCTAGGGCAACAATTCTTGAGAAAATGATTAAGACTTATATCAAGAAAAATGGCCTCAAACTCTCTAACCGCTTTGAAACAGCGCTTGAGGTTGAAAGCATCTGCAACGAGCTTCTATCTCAAAAGGGGGTTTACCCTAACGTAGACTTTTACTCGGGAATCCTGTATTCAGAGATTTTTAATTTTACTAAAGAGCACTTTACTTCTATTTTTGCTATGGCGCGCTCTGCAGGGTGGGTGGCTCATTGGCATGAACAAGTGAGCGACAATAGAATATTTAGGCCAACTCAAATATATATTGGGGCTGATTTTAGGGATTACCCCGCACAATAGAAATGGAAAAAACCACCCACTTTGGCTATAAACAAGTCGACGTTGAAAAAAAACAAGGCCTTGTAAAAGAGGTCTTTGACTCAGTTGCAGGTAAATATGACCTCATGAATGATGTGATGTCAATGGGTACTCATCGACTCTGGAAAAACTACACTATTTCCAGTAGCAATGTTAAAGAGGGGGATCATGTTCTTGATATTGCTGGAGGCACTGGCGATCTGGCCATTAAGTTTAGAAAAAAAGTTGGCCCTTCTGGCAAAGTAATCCTTTCAGATATTAACGAATCTATGCTTCATGAGGGAAGAAAAAACCTTATCAATCATGGCATCATTGACGTCGAGTTCGTTCAAGCCAATGCTGAATCGCTGCCTTTTGAAGACAATACTTTTGACTGTGTAAGCATTGCCTTTGGACTCAGAAATGTTACCGACAAGGATGCTGCCTTAAAACAAATGTACCGTGTTTTAAAAAAAGGTGGAACTCTTTTAATCCTGGAATTTTCCAAGGTTGAAAATCAAATGCTAGAAAAAGCTTATGACTTCTATTCATTTAATCTTATTCCTAAATTTGGAGAATATTTTGCAAATGATGAAGATAGCTATCAGTATCTTGCAGAGTCTATTCGAAAACACCCTGACCAAGAAACCCTAAAAGCTATGGTTCTTGATGCTGGATTTGAGTTTTGTGAATTCCACAACCTAACCGGTGGAATCGTTGCACTTCATAAAGCAGTAAAGACTTAAACAAAATGTTTCGTCTTGCCATTGAAAAAGCGCTCAACCATATGATCAATGCTAATAGCGTTGACATATCTCTCATTGATAATAAGATTATCAGCCTAAATGTTGATGAGATTGACTTGAGTTTATTTTTTTTGTGTCTAAATGCTCGCATCTTTGTTATAAACAATACTCAAAACAAAAAAACTGATGTTGAAATAAGAATGAATAAAGAATCGTTTTTGTCCTTATTTAAAGGTGTCACTTTAGAAGATTTAATCGAAAAAGAAGACATAGAAATCAATGGAAGCATTAAAACAGCACAACAACTTGCAGACCTCCTGGCCTCATCGTCAATTGACATAGAAGAACTGATTTCACAATATACTGGTGACATTATTGCACACCAGGTTGGTCAATCATTTAAGCAGATTAAAAACATGTCATTAAAAAATGATGGTTCAATCATTGACACTTTAAAAGAAGAGCTAACCACCCTTTTAATAGCGCCCAGTCGATCAACAATTTTTAAAGGCAGGTCATCATAAATGAAGAGTTTGTTTCGATTTTTAAGTATTTTAAGAACACTAATTCGTTACAGGTTAGACCACTTAATACTCTCTACTTCTTTTCTAAAAAGCCTAAAGCCTTTAATCTATTTAACTCCGTGGCATTATTTTCCTAGCAAAAAGTTTTCAAGGGGCGAGCGGATTCGTTTGGCTCTTGAAGAGCTAGGGCCGATTTTTATTAAGTTCGGTCAAACTTTATCTACGCGCAGAGATCTTTTGCCTGATGACATTGGCATTGAACTAGCCAAACTTCAAGATAAGTGTCCTCCTTTTCCTGCTGATGAGTCAAAAGCAATTATTGAAGATGCNCTTGGTGGCGAAGTTTCCAAACTTTTTTCTTCCTTCGATGACACCCCCCTTGCTTCAGCCTCCATAGCACAAGTTCATACTGCTATAACTCAAAAAGGCGAAGAGATCATTGTTAAGGTGGTTCGCCCAGGAATTGAAAAACAAATTAAAAGAGATATTAGACTTTTATATACTTTAGCCAGCCTAGCTGAAAGACATCAGGATGGAAAAAGGCTTAGGCCAAAAGAAGCTGTTGCTGAATTTGAGAGCATTATTTACAACGAGCTAAACATGATGGTTGAGGCAGCTAATGCATCACTTTTAGGTAAAAATTTCAGCAACTCAAGCCTCTTGTATGTTCCTAAAGTTCACTGGGACCTTTGTCGTTCAAATGTCCTAGTTACTGAACGAATTTATGGAACTCCAGTAAATGACATAGAGGCCTTAAAAAAGAAAAATGTTGACTTTAAGTCTCTTGCAGAAGATGGTGTAATCATATTTTTTACTCAAGTATTCGACCATAACTTTTTCCACGCAGATATGCACCCTGGTAACATTTTTGTAGGTGAGAATAATCAATATACTGGTGTTGATTTTGGAATCATGGGCACGCTCACTGAAGCTGATCAGTATTATTTAGCTCAAAACTTTTTAGCTTTTTTCAACCAAGATTACAAAAAAGTATCCCAAGTTCACTTAGAGTCTGGATGGATTCCTGAGGGAACTAATGTTATGGAATTTGAAAATGCCATAAGAAGCGTTTGTGAGCCAATTTTTGAAAAACCTCTCAGTGAAATTTCTTTTGGTCAAGTTTTATTGAGCCTGCTTAAGGAAGCAAAGCGTTTTGACATGGAGGTGCAACCTCAGCTACTTCTGCTATATAAGACATTGCTTAATATTGAGGGCTTAGGACGTTCTCTTTATCCTGATCTTGACCTTTGGGCCACAGCAAAACCTTATCTAGAAAAGCTTGCTAAAGAAAAGTTTAGCCTCAAAAGCACTCTAAGGANAATGTCTGATCAGATGCCTCAGCTNATTTCAGAGCTACCTGAANTACCAATGCTGTTAATTAATGCTCTTAAAGAAATTGAAAGCGGTTCATTTAAGANAGAAAACTCAAAAAAACAAACTGAAGCCATCGTGTCTCAACTTAANGAGAATGCAACTAAACNGCGATCGGCAATTTTTGCTCTNGTGTTCATAATAAGTGCAGGATTACTTGCCACCCAATCAGCCTGGGTTTTGACTATTGCCAGCTCAACTTTCGGTATTATATTTTGGCTAAAGTCACGATAGAGAAATTTAGTTATTGGAAAAAGATTTCAGGTAAAATGTTCCCCCAGTCTATCTGGTCGCAAGATAGACAAATTGGTTGCACCGCATGATGCGGTGTTTTTTCATTTAATGGAGAACTCAAAATGAGCATTACAGTAAACGCCATAGAGCGTAAAGACCAGGGGAAAGGTGCGAGCCGCCGCCTGAGAAAAGAAGAGAAAGTTCCTAGCATTATTTATGGTGGNAAAGCTGCCCCAAAAATGATTTCGCTTAGCATTCACGAAATCACTCACTTACTAGAGGATGAAAATACATTTACATCTGTATTAGACTTGGTTGTGGGAAAAGAGACAGATTCTGTCGTTCTAAAAGACATACAGCGCCATCCCGCAAAAAATGTTGTTACTCANATTGANTTTTTACGAGTAGANGCCAAACAAACNCTNGTTACAACTACNCCACTTCACTTTATTGGTGTGGAAGAGAATGAGGCNTTAAGACTAGGCAATATGCTTAATCAGTTTGTTGTTTCTGTTGAAATCTCTTGTCTACCAAAGGATCTTCCTCATGGTATTGACGTAGATGTAACTAAGCTTGAAATTGGTGATCATCTCTCATTAACGGATCTAGTATTGCCTGAAGGTGTTGTTATTACCTCACTTCAACATGAGGATATTGAAGCACACGACCAAACAGTATGCTCTGTCTCAGAACCTAAGAT
>JGI26116J46587_1000199_pt1 | contig 10429 bp, 9 predicted proteins | sample AOAMet1_03_M0_10_2_FD_46587 | JGI IMG/M metagenome (IMG submission 46587) | reverse complement strand
CCTAATGGCATACCAATCTCACCTACACTATATGCAGGGAAATTATAATGAAGCATGAAATTATCAGTACTTTGGCCTTCTATTGATTCTATTCTTTGAGCATCTCTTGACGATCCTAGGGTTGCAACAACTATTGCTTGCGTTTCCCCTCTAGTAAATAAAGATGATCCATGAGCACTAGGCAGTACATCAGTCTCAATNAAAATTGGTCTGACAGTATCTGTATCTCTTCCATCAATTCTAGGCTGATTGCTTAAAATATTTTTTCTTACAATATCTTTCTCAAGATTTTTAAAAGCACCTAAAATTTTGCCAAGCTGAATTTCATCAGCGTCAGCATAGGATTCAACAATACTATCTTTAATGACACCAATTGCTGCAGTTCTTTCTGATTTATCTTTAATAGTNAATGCATTNGTTATTTGGTCAGAGTANTTTTCAGTTANCTCAGCAGAATAAACAGGAGTTTCTTCATCTGAACTTACTACCCAATCTTCTTTACCAGCTTTTTCTTTAAGTTCTGTACATGCCTTAATCACAGCTTGCATTTCTTGATGACCAAATAAAACAGCTCCTAGCATTAAGTCCTCATTAAGCTCCTTAGCCTCAGACTCAACCATAAGAACAGCTTTTTCAGTTCCAGCGACAACCATATCTAAATATGAATCTTCTAATTCTTCATATGATGGATTTAAAACATAGTTTCCATCAACAAATCCAACTCTTGCCGCTCCCATTGGGCCATCAAATGGCACTCCTGCAACGCATAAGGCAGCTGATGCACCAATCATTGATGCAATATCAGGGTTTTGCTCTTTACCGGATGACATGACAGTACAAAATATTTGTACTTCATTTTTAAATCCTTCTGGGAAGAGAGGTCTAATTGGTCTATCTATTAACCTTGATGTTAAAGTTTCTCTTTCCGTAGGCCTGGCCTCTCTTTTAAAGAACCCTCCAGGTATTGTTCCTGTTGCATAAAATTTTTCTTGATAAAAAACAGCTAGAGGGAAAAAATCCTTCTTTGGATCTGCCTCTTTTCTAGCAACAACTGTTGTTAAAACTACAAGATCTCCTATTGTTACAACAACTGCGGCAGTTGTTTGTCTTGCAACTTTATTTGTTTCTAATTTTACTAATTGATTTCCGTACTGAAATTCTACAGATGTAGATTCTAATTTATTATTTTCCACGATTTTCCTCTTTTATATTTATTATTAACCTCTAAGCTTTAATTCTTTAATCACTTCTGCATAACTTTCTGAATTCTTTCTTTTTAGATATGCTAAAAGTTTTCTTCTTAGATTAACCATCCTTATTAAACCCGTTCTTGAGTGATGGTCTTTTTTGTGTTCTTTAAAATGACTTTGTAGTTTATTGATATTTTCAGTTAATAAAGCTATTTGAACCTCTGGGGATCCAGTGTCGTTATCAGCTCTTTGAAATTTTCCAACAATTTTTTCTTTTTCTTGTGATAGAAGTGCCATATTTATAATCCTCGTTATACATATATTAATTGATGCAAACCTCGTATAACTAAAGTAAGCGTGCGAATCTTATATCTTATTAGTCTTTTAAACAAGTCGTTTAAGCGCTAAGTAGCTATCTGTAATAGAACCTAGACCAAGAAATTTATGACCAGAATCATAAATTCTATAGAAATCATTTTCTTGATTGNCTATCTCAAGCTTNCCACCGTTTGAAAATATTTTTGTTTCTTCCTCATTTAATNTAATTTCTTTAAAAAACTTAAATGCACTTTCAATTGAAACCATCTCTTCTAAATTTAGCTCTGTAGGAATTTTTGATTTTTCTACATCAAACTCACCCTGCATAACTCTCTTTAAGGCCGATAGATGACCTTTACTATTGAGATTATCTCCTAAATCTCTTGCTATAGATCTTATGTATGTACCTTTTGAGCAGTGCACTAAAAATCTGCAACTGTTACTTGAGTAACTAAAATTACTTACAGAATAAATATTTATTTTTCTTGGGGGTTTTGAAATAAATTCGCCTTCTCTTGCATATTTATATAAAGGTTTTCCTTTATGCTTTAAGGCAGAAAAAAATGGTGGATTTTGCAGAGATTCACCAAGAAATTTATTTAATTCTTGCTTGATATCGGTTTCTTTTGGAAGATAGCTAGAGCTCTCTATTACCTCGCCCATGGCATCGTCAGTATCAGTCTTATCTCCAAATGAAACTTCAGCTTCATATTTTTTATCAGATTCTAAAAAAAATGATGAGAATCTTGTCGCTCTATTTACAGCAAGAACCAAGAGCCCTTCTGCCATTGGGTCTAAAGTTCCGAGGTGACCAACTTTCTTTAATGAGAATAGTCTTTTGGTTTGTTGAACAACTTGATTTGAGCTGATGCCTTTTTCTTTAAAGGCTAAAAGAAACCCGTCCATTGTTAAAGATTTCTTAATAAATTCTCAATATTGTCTGAGTATTCTACACTTTCATCAAATCTAAATTGTATGACTGGGACTCTTCTTATTTGCATTGTTTTAGATAACTTTGATCGGACCATTCCTGAGAACTTTTTTAGGACTTTGTTATCAATACTGCTTTTTTCTTTTTCTATAGATTCACCGATCATGGTATAAAAAACTGTGGCTATTCCAATATCATCAGAAACCTTTACCGCAGTAATGTTTAATTTTTGAAGGCGAGGATCTTTAGTTTCTTTATTAATTATTAAAGATATCTCTTTTCTGAGGAGGTCTGATATTTTGTCTGATCTAAGTGATGGCATTAATGCTTGCTACATTGACTGTAATTCTTCTTTTCTTTCGTAGACTTCAATTTTATCGCCTGCTTTGATATCTTTGTAGTTTTTAATACCCATTCCACACTCATTTCCATTTTTGACCTCGTTGACGTCTTCTTTGAATCTTCGAAGCGAGTCTAACTCACCCTCAAAAATAACAATCTCATCACGCAAAACTCTTACGGGTCTATTTCTAAGCACAGCGCCTTCAACAACATTACACCCAGCTATCTGACCAAATTTAGGAGAATTAAATACATCAAGAACCTCAGCAGTTCCAAGAATTTCTTCTTTTATTATTGGGTCTAACAGACCAGTCATTCTTGCTTTAACATCATCAAGTAATTCATAAATGATACTGTGATAACTTAAAGGGATGGACTCATCCTCAATGATTTTCTTGGCAGAGTTATCAGCACGAACATTAAACCCTAGAATAATTGAATCAACCGCAAGTGCTAAATTAGCATCTGATTCTGAAATACCACCCACTCCACTTGATACTATTTTTACTTTTGCAAGATCATTACTTAGATCATGAAGTGATGCTGTGATTGCTTCGCATGTTCCACCAACATCAGTTTTTACAATTACATTTAAAATTTTCTTAGAAGATTCTTGGCCTAGATTTTCAAATAAATCACCAGCACTATCATCTTTTTGTTTTAAAAGTTTTCTTTCTTTTTCTTTATTTGTTCTGTACTCAGCTATCTCTCTTGCCTGTTTTTCATTATCTACAACTTGAAATTGGTCTCCAGCATTAGGGACGTTATTTAAACCAAGTACTTCTATAGCTGCAGATGGCCCAGCTGTTTTGATCTTTGATCCATCACTGTTAATAATGCTCTTTATTTTTCCAATTGCATTTCCAGAAGCTACTAAGTCTCCCACTTTAAGAGTTCCATTTTGTATTAGAAATGTTGCAACTGAACCTCTGAATTTATCTAACTCAGATTCGATAACAACCCCTTGAGCCGGTCCATCATGATGAGCCTTTAATTCAAGTAGTTCTGCTTCCAAGGATACGCTCTCCAAAAGTTGATCAACGCCAGTACCTTTTAAAGCAGATACTGGAACCATTTGGGTAGTTCCGCCCCAGTCTTCTGGTGCAAGGTCTTTTGCTGCAAGGTCACCTTTTACTTTATCAACATCGGCGCCATCAAGATCAATCTTGTTTATCGCAACTACAATGGATACTCCAGCAGCCTTTGCATGGTTAATTGCTTCTTCAGTTTGTGGCTTGATTCCATCATTAGCGGCAACTACAAGAATAACTATATCGGTAGTATTAGCACCCCTTGCTCTCATTGAAGAGAAAGCAGCATGTCCAGGAGTATCTATAAATGTTATCTTTCCTTTAGAAGTTTCAACTTCATACGCACCAATATGCTGAGTAATACCTCCAGCCTCTCCATCAACAACTTTAGTTTTTCTAATAAAATCAAGAAGGGTNGTCTTACCGTGATCAACATGACCCATAACAGTAATAACAGGTGATCTGGATTGAACTTCGTCTGAATAATTAATTAAATTTGCTAAATCTTCTTCGAAATTTTCTTCCTTTAATGCAATACCATTATGTCCAATCTCTTCTACAACCAATATAGCTGTCTCTTGGTCAATAACATCATTTAAAGTGGCCATGACGCCAAGACCCATGAGGTTTTTTACTACAACATTACCTTTGACTGCCATCAGTTTTGCTAATTCACCAACTTGAACGGTGGTTGGAACCTCTATGTCTTTTTTAATAACCTCTGTTGGGGCTTCAAATTTATGCTTTGAGTCTTGAGAAAATGACCCTTCTCTTCTTTTATAAGCATTCACTGCGCTTGAAAGCTGATCTTTTACATTAACTTTAATTGCAGGTTTTACCGTATCTGGTTTCTTAAATTTTTCTCTTTTCTTAATTTCTTCTTGCTTTAGCCTTGCTACTTCTTTTAATTGGTCTTCTCTTTTTCTTTGTTGTTCTTTTAATTGTTCTGATGCAGCCGCTCTTTTTGCTTCTATATTGTCTGAGTAACTCTTTACAGTATCACCTTCTTTTAAAGATTTGCCTTTAGAAGTAACTGTTATGCCCGAACCAGATGTAACAGATTTTGCAGCAGGAGNACCTTTGCCACCTTTAAGAGACCTCAGAAGTGCCTGCTTATCAGATGCTGTTATTTCATCTGAGCTTTTTGAATGCGACAGCCCAGCATTCTTCATTCTTTCAATAAGAGCTGTATCAGATATTTTTAGAGTTTTAGCAAAATCTTTTACGGTAAGAGTCAAAATATAATTCCTTTTTATTTTTTAATTAAACCAATGCTCACGAGCTTTCATAATCATTTTAGATGCATTGTCTGAAGAGATTTCAATAATGTCTTGTAATTCATCTACAGCTAACTCAGCTAAATCATCCTTATTTTTAATTCCTTTATTAGATAACTTTTGAATGTCCTCTTCTTCTAAGTTGAGATCAGTAAGAGATTCAACATTGTCCTCTTCTTCAGTTATAGCTCCCATTGCCTCCATTAAAGCTGCATCTTCTGCAGCACCTTTAACTCTAGCGATTTCACTATCATCTTCAATAAAGGATTTGAACAATGAATCATCTGCATATGCTATGTCATCAAATGAGGATAACCCTAAGGATGCAATTTGTTCAGCTATTTCATCAGAAACTTCCAAGCTGGCTGTAAGTTTCGCTAAAAATTCAGTTTCATCGACTTTAACTTTTGCCTCAGCCTCTTCACTACTAACAATATTAAGCTCCCATCCAACTAGTTTAGATGCCAATCTAATGTTCTGACCTCTTGAACCAATTGCTAAAGCAAGATTATCTTGATTAACAGCTATATCCATTGATCTTGAGTCCTCATCCATAACAATGGACTCAACCTTAGCTGGTACTAGAGCATTAATAACAAGCTGAGCGGGATTATCATCATAAATAATGATATCTATTCTTTCATTTCCTAATTCAGCAGAGACAGCCTGAACCCTAGAACCCCTCATACCAACACATGCTCCTACTGGATCAATTCTTCCATCATTTGTTTTGACAGCTATTTTAGATCTAGATCCTGCATCTCTCGCAACACCTCTGATTTCAATAATGTCCTCATTTATTTCCGGAACTTCTATGCTAAAAAGTTCTGTGACCATTTCAGGACACGATCTGTTTAGCATTAACTGAGGACCCCTACCTTCAACTTCTTGAATTTGAAGTATGGCTCTTATTCTATCGTTAATTTTATATATCTCACCTGGCATCAACCTATCTCTTGGGAGAATAGCTTCAGCATCATAGGCAATATCAACAATGATATTATCTCTGGTAACTCTTTTTACAGTNCCATTAACAAGTTGATTATTTTGATTTTTGAACTGGGATACAACTTTTTCCCTTTCAGCCTCTCTAACCTTTTGAAGCATAACCTGTCTAGCTGCTTGTGTTTCAATCCTTCCAAAAGGTACATTTTCTTGCTGCTCTGTATGTATATCTCCTAATTGAAGGTTGGATGCTGCCTCTGTTGTGTGGGTCTCTATGTGATATTCTTCATCAGTNTCATCAAAAACTAACCAATTCCTATGTGTAGAATACTCCCCTGTATCTCTATCAATCTTGACAATCAATTCCGCATCTTCATGGAAATGTCTCTGAGAGGCAGAGGCTATTGCCACTTCTATAGCCGAAAAAATTATATTTTTATCTAGTCCCTTTTCAGTAGATACTGAATCAACAACCCCTAATATTTCATTACTTTGCATAACCACTTTCCTTCATCAATTTATCAAAATTTGGATCTAAACGACATATATCTATATCACTAAAATCTAATTTATATTCAAGCTTACCTGACTCTATAAGAAAAAATTCTTCATTACAATCAACAAGCGTTCCGTTAATATTCTTAATACCATCCAAAGGTTCTCTTAATTTAACCTTAATATCTTCCCCTAAAAAATCTAAAAGTTGGCTCTGTTTAAAAAATCTTCTTTCAATACCAGGAGTAGATACTTCTAATACATAGTCTTCTCCAAGAGAAGAGTCTAAATCTATTTCATAATTAAGATCTCTTGAAACACTCTCACAGTCTTCAATGTTTGCTCCTTCGCCTGAGTCTATATATATTCTTAAAGTAGGTCTTCTCTTACCTCTNAGAATTTCAATACCCCATAGGAAACAATTATGTCTTTTTATGACAGGCTCAACAATTATCTCTATTTCATCTTTAACCATTTTTTTACACAAAAAAGGGGCATATGCCCCACAAAAAAAATATATTACGTGGTAGCGGGGGCTGGATTTGAACCAACGACCTTCGGGTTATGAGCCCGACGAGCTACCAGACTGCTCCACCCCGCAACGCAGCGAGTGTGAAGTGTAATGAAATTAGGTGTGTTTGGTCAAGTGTAATATTTTTTTAATATTTAAAAAATATCTTGTTATAATCTTGAAAAAATATTAGCCGAAGTGGTGGAATTGGTAGACACGCTAGCTTGAGGGGTTAGTGAGCGAAAGCTCGTGCGGGTTCAAGTCCCGCTTTCGGCACCAATATTTATTATTTATTCGACAGGAACTTCGTCTGTTGGAACCTCAAGAACAGAAGCTTCTTGATCAGAAATATCAAATATTTCTGTTGAATTCTGATTTTTATAGATATAAGCCAAGGCCATAGTTAATACCAACCAGACAGCCACCAATCCATATGTAAGTTTACCTAAGAAATCTGATGGGCCTAGNGCTCCAAACATAGAGTTAGATGACCCGCCACCAAAAGCAGATCCCAAATCAGAACCCTTGCCTTGCTGTAATAAAACTAGAGCAATTATTGCTATTGCTAAGACTATACATACCACTTTAATTAGAACTATCATTTTCTTTTTACCTTTCTATAAATTTTTACTATATCTGCAAAGGAGTTAGCTTTTAAAGATGCTCCACCAATCAAAGCACCATCAATATTTATTTCACCAAAAAAACCTTCTGCATTTTCATGANTAACACTACCACCATATATAACTTTTGGTTCTATATTATNTGCAGATGAGGATTGTACAACATCTTTAATGAATTCGTGAATGGAGTTTATATCTTTTGGAGTTGGGGTGTTACCTGTACCTATCGCCCATATTGGTTCATAAGCTATAACCACCTTATCAATAAGCTCAATNCCAGATAATGCACTTATGAGCTGATTTTTTAAAAAATCTCTTGTTTTTCTGCCTTTTAGGCATTCCTCAGACTCGCCGATACATAGTATCGGTTTAATTCCATTGCTAAGAGCAGCCTTAATCTTAGTTTTAATAAGCGCATCATCCTCATTGAATAGATGTCTTCTTTCTGAATGGCCTAATAAAGAAAAGGTGCACCCAGCATCTGAGGCCATAGATGCAGAAATTGAGCCAGTTCGCGCTCCACCACTAAAATCAATATCTTGAAGACCAACTTCTAAATTTGAATCTTCAAATATTTTTTGAATTTGAGTAAAGTGTATGTGAGATGGAGCTATGCCGATGTCTAAAAACTCATCATTTGAAAAAATTTGAGTTAATTCTTTATGCCAAGCTATGTTTGAGGTAAAACCCCCATTAGCTTTCCAGTTAGCAATAATCATAAATTAAAGTTTAGATTCTATTAAAGATATGATGTCTTTTGCATACTTATTAGCAACTTTTTCTTCTGGAGCCTCGACCATTACTCTGATCTTATTTTCGGTACCTGATGGTCGTACAAGCACTCTTCCAACAGTAATATCAGATTCAACAGTCTTAATAAAATCTATTATGTCTTTATCGTTAATTACATCTTTATTGATTACTTTTACTGCATGATTAATTTGTGGCATCTTTGTGAAATTTGCTAAAACCTCTGAGGGGTCTTTTTCAAGAATTAATAATGATGATATAACTTTTAAAGCCGCAATAGTTCCATCACCGGTACTTATTAGATCTTTGCATATGATATGACCAGAGGTTTCTCCACCAAGAAGCCAACCATTTTTAGCCAATAACTTGCTAACATATTTATCACCAACATCAGCTCTTTTAAAATCATAACCAAGCTTTTTAATTCCATCTTCAAGGCCTAGGTTACTCATCAAAGTTCCAACAACTCCAGACCAAGCTCCTACTCTATTTGGGTTTGAAAAAGCTAATATATATAAAAGATCGTCACCATCGAGAATGTTGCCTTCTTTGTCGATTAAGATAACTCTATCGCCATCTCCATCTAAAGATATCCCAAAATCAGCTCTTTGCTTAATGACTTCTTTTTGGACTAATTCAGGGTGAGTAGAGCCACATCCGTCATTAATATTATATCCATCGGGGTTTACACCAATAGATATAACTTCAGCTCCAAGCTCTTCGAATACACTTGGGCTTACTTTATAACAGGCTCCATTTGCACAATCTAAAACAACTCTAAGAGATGAAAACGAAATATTTGAAGGTACTGTAGACTTGCAAAATTCAATATATCTTGCTCCAGCTTCATCAAATCTTGAAGCCTTACCAAGATCTTCTGTCTTTACAGGTTTTAAATCACCATTAAGAATTTTTTCAATTTTAAGCTCTAACTCTCTCGATAATTTTTCACCATCTGAATTAAATATTTTAATTCCATTATCCAAAAAATCATTATGGGAAGCGCTTATAACAACGCCAAACTTTTGCCTAAGGGACCGTGTTAAATATGCAACACCTGGGGTTGGTAATGGGCCACACAAACTAACATTTACTCCGGCAGCTATAAAGCCAGCCTGAAGTGCTGATTCAAGCATGTATCCTGAAACTCGGGTGTCTTTACCAATCATGACAGTATTCCATCCCTGCTCTTTCATGACTATGCCAGTAGCATGNCCAATCCGGAGACATGCCTCGGGAGTTATATGAGTCTCTACAGGACCCCTAATACCATCTGTACCAAATTTTAAATTCATAAGAAAAAGATTATAACTCTTCTGCAGTTCCTTTTATTGAAGTTTTTTTCTTAGTATTTGATTTAGGTTCATCGTCTGACCAGCCTTTAGGCTCTCTTGGTTGAGCGCCAGCCATAATGTCATCTATCTGAGGAGCATCTATAGTTTCATACTTTAATAGAGCATCTGCCATAANATTTAGCTTATCAAGATTTTCTTTTAAAAGNTTTTCCGCTCTTTCATAACATGAATCTATTATTAATCTAATTTCAGAGTCTATTAATTTAGAAGTTTCTTCGCTTCTTGTTTGAGAAGGGGAAGCTGCCGATCTCCCTAAGAATGGACTGCCTTCATCTTCACCATACTTAATAGTACCTAGAGCTTCTGATAAACCCCATTTAGTGACCATGTTGGTAGCAATTCCAGTAGCAACTTCAATATCATTCGAAGCGCCTGTGGTTATTCCTTGCGACCCATTAATAATACTTTCNGCTATCCTTCCGCCAAATAAAGTTGCTATCCTNCCAAGCAAATATTCTTTGCTTTGCATNTAAGTATCTTCTTCAGGTANAAACATTGTTACTCCTAAAGCTCTACCTCTTGGTATAATAGTTACNTTGTAAACTGGATCATGCGTAGGNCAAAGTCTACCAACAATTGCATGACCAGCCTCATGATAGGCAGTAATTCTTTTTTGTTCTTCACTCAAAATCATTGATTTTCTTTCTGCACCCATCATTAT
>JGI26116J46587_1000198_pt1 | contig 10433 bp, 6 predicted proteins | sample AOAMet1_03_M0_10_2_FD_46587 | JGI IMG/M metagenome (IMG submission 46587) | reverse complement strand
AATTCTAAATCACTAGATTTTATTGTACTAGAAATTGAGGCAAGGTCACTTGAAATATNATTAATATTTTCAATAGAGTTGTTTATACTGCTCTTGTTTGACTTTACAATAGATTTAATCAAAGCNCTAGTTTCTTTTAAATCTGTAATTGTTTCTGAAAAATCAGAAACACTTGTTCTTAGATTAGCTCTTGTTGGATCATCAAAAACTAAATTAATTTTTTCTAAAACATCATTAGCACTTAGTATCATTGTTTCAATGTTTTCTTGCAAAGGAGTAAGTTTTTCATTCACAAGTTCTGTTAAACCAGGTGCAACTGATGACTTTAAAGTGTCTAAAGAAACTGCCACTCTACTATTATCCATTGCTGGAATGATTGCAAGAGCCTTTCCTCCTATTAGGCCCGTTTCATAAATTTGTGCTAAACTATTAACTGAAAATTTTATATCGTTCTCTACTCTAAATTTAACAAGTAAACTATTATTTTTAAAAAAGGATATATCTGTAATACTTCCAACAGGAAATCCATTAACAGTAACAGGTGTTCCATTAACAACTCCCTCAACATCATCGTAAATGGAATAAAATGTTCTGTCACTCACAAAGATATCGTTTGATTTCAAATAGCTAAAGCCGAAAATAAATAATCCAATTCCTATGATAACTAATAATCCTGTTTTTATTTCGTTTTTATTTTTCAAATTGTAAAATTGATTTAATCAAAGTTATGAATTATTTCATCAAAATTTAATTTTTATAAGAAGATAAATATTCTTCTATTGTAATACTTTTATCATTTTTAAAAGCAACGATTAACGCATCTTTATAGCCGCTTTTAACTGCCCTTTTTAACATTAACTTAGCTAAAGTATAATCCTTAGTCTTTTCAAAATAGTATCGATATGTATTATTATTTTTTAAGTAACTAAGATTTCCTAGGCCTTTAAAATTATATGATTTTAAAGGAACTTTTTTTGAACTTGAAGCTATTTGGATTTTTAAAAAATAATTATCAGTATAATTTTTGTCTAAATCGCTAAATAATTCACTATCATTTTTAATTACTTCAGAGCTAATTGAGTTTCTATATCTCAAAATTCCTTTTGCTATTGATTTAGACATTTCTGTTTGACCTTTTTTAGAATTTAAATAAGCTCCCTCTTTTTTGTTAGTTAAAAATCCTGTTTCAACTAAAACACTAGGCATATATGTATATTTTAATACGATAAATCCAGCTTGTTTCACTGTTCTGTTTTTCCTTTTTAAATCAGAAACAAATGCTTTTTGAATTAAATCTGCTATAACTATACTTTGATCTAGATAATCTTCCTGCATAAGAACTAAACTTATTACAGATTCTGGTGAATTAGGATCAAACCCATCGTATTTTTGTTCGTAGTTTTCTTCTTTAAAAATCACTGAATTTTCTTTTTTTGCAATTTCAAAGTTTCTTTGATTTGCATGTAAGCCTAATACAAAAGTTCCTGCTCCGTAAGCATTTGAGGAGTGAGAATCGCAGTGAATAGAGATAAATAAATCAGCTTTTGCTTTGTTAGCAATTTCAGCTCTTTTAAACAGATTTACAAAAACATCTTTTTTTCTTGTGTATATAACTTTAATATCACTTTGTTTTTCTAATTCATATCCAACTTTTAAAGCTATGGACAAAGCAATGTTCTTTTCATAATATCCATTTCCTCTGTTTCCNGGGTCTTTGCCACCATGTCCAGGATCTAAAACAACTGTAAAACGATTATTATTCTCTTGAGAATATAAGATACTTACGTTTAAAAAAATTAAACATAATACAGTTAAATTAATAACAAGCTTAATTAAATTTTTCATAATAAATTATCACTTGAAAAATATATGTAATTTTACTACTTAAACGATTTGATCTGTCAACAATAAAAACACATAATTATAACATCTTCAAATTAATTTTTATTTTGATAGTATTACTTACTTTTCAAATTAATTATTCACAAGATATTAAGGAAGTTGATAGTATCAGTTCAAATGATTCTTTGAAGAAAAAACCTTTGTTATTGGGTAAAATAACTAGGAATGCAAAAGGATATATTAAAATTGATAAAAAAAAAGGAAAACTGTATTTATATGATAAGGCTGAACTTTATTATCAAGACACTGAACTGAAAGCTGGAATTATTGTTTTAGATTATAATAAAAATGAAGTGTCAGCTGGAAGAATTAAAGATTCCTCTGGTGCTCTTATTCAACCACCCTATTTCAAACAAGCTGGCAATGAGGTTAATCCAGATTCAATTAGGTTTAATTTTGATACAAAAAAAGCATTAATATGGAATTCTAGAAGTGAACAAAGCGGAATGAATGTTGCCGCTTTAGCCACCAAAAAAGAAAACGATTCAGTTTATTTTATAAAAGAAGCCAAAATAACTACCTCAAAAAAAGAAAATCCTGATTATTATATAAGAGTNAGAAAAGGGAAATTCATTCCCAAAAATAAAATTATCGCAGGACTNAGTAATATTTATGTTGCTGATGTACCAACACCAATTTTTTTACCATTTGCATATTTTCCTCTTACTCAAAACAGAGCTACTGGTTTTATTTTTCCAAGTATTGGGCAAAACAATGAAAGAGGGTATTTTATTCAAAATGGAGGATATTATTTTGCTCCAAGTGATCTTTTTGACGTTACTCTTTTAGCTGATTACTATACAAACGGAAGTTATGGATTTAGAGCTGAATCAAAATATAAGGTAAGGTATAATTATACCGGATCACTAAGCTTAAGGTTTGAAAATTTAATAAACGGAGAAAGAGGACTTCCTGGGTATTCAAAAAATAATATTTACAATATTAGATGGTCACACAGTCAGGATTCAAAATCAAACCCTAATAGTAGATTTTCAGCATCTGTAAATTTAGGAAGTAGTAATTATTTTAGAGAATCAGTGAATCAACTTAACACTCCTAATTTTTTGAACAATACCTTNAATTCCTCTGTTTCTTATTCAAAAACTTTTAGGGGTTATCCCTCAGTTAATTTATCCTTAACAGCTTCACATTCACAAAATACTAGNACTCAAACTGTAAACATGAGTTTACCAACTCTTCAGGCCAATGTTGAAAGAGTTTACCCTTTTGTTAAAAAAAACGGTCAAAAGAAAGGAATTTTAAAAAATATAAATCTACAATACACTGTTAGAGGTGAAAACAGAATTCAAACTTCAGATTCATTATTTTTAAAAAAAGAAATGTTTGACGATGCCAAATATGGCATGAAACATTCCATTCCTATTGGAACTAACTTTAAATTTCTTAAGCACTTAAGTGTTAGTTTAAGTGGAAAATTTGACGAAGTGTGGACTGGACAAACGATAAAAAGAAATAACTTCGATATAATTAATCAAACAACAGGGAAAAAAGATACAATAAAAGGATTTGACAGATTTAACAAGTATAGTTTTAGCGCTAGCCTAGGAACTACTGTATATGGTGTATTTAACTTCAAAGAAGGTAAAAAGATTCAATCTATAAGACATGTTATGAGGCCCTCTGTNACTTATGGAATAAATCCAAGTTTTGAAAAATATTATGACGAATATATTATAGATGCTAACGGAAATACTAGCGAATACACACGTTTTGAAGGTGGATTTTTTGGAACTCCAGGAAAAACCTTTTCTAGTTCAATAGGTTTTGGTTTAAGCAATGTTCTTGAAGCTAAAATAAAAGATAAGGACAGTATGAAACTAGAGCCTAAAAAAATTAAACTTTTAAATAATTTAAATTTTTCAACAAGTTATAATATAGCTGCAGATTCGTTAAAATGGAGTCCAGTAAGAATGACAACATCAACTTCATTATTTGAAGATAAATTAGATTTAAATCTTGGTGCAACATTTGATCCATACACAGTTAACGAAAATGGTAGAAGGATAAACACTCTAAATATTAATGATGGAGGCGGATTATTCAGGATGACTAGCGCTAATATTAATTTAGGTTTTTCATATTCAAGTAAAAATTCAAAAAACGATAAATCTAGAGAATCAGACAATTCAAGAAGTGGTGGTAGAAGTGATGATTTATTTGGAAGAGCGAACGATTTTGCAGACAGTTCTTTTGATAATGATGAGGAGGATGAAAATGAAAATAAAGAAGAAGATGAAAAAGGTTTGAAGTTTTATCAGAACCAAATTCCCTGGGACGTAAGAATTGCACACTCATTAACATATTCAAACAATAAAAAACAAAGAGATATTACAAATAATTCATTAATGCTTTCTGCAAATATTGATCTATCGAAAAAATGGAGAATTGGAGGGTCATCTGGTTACGACTTTAAAAACAAGGGAGTAACTTACACTCAACTTAGATTTGAAAGAGACCTGGATAGTTGGAAAATGAATTTTAATTGGGTGCCATTTAGCACTAGAGCATCATGGTATTTCTTTATAGGAATTAAATCTGATTTACTAAGTGATCTAAAATATGATAAAAGAAGACTACCAGACAAAAGGTTATAAATTAAATTTTCTATTAATTTTAATCTGTTTAATTAGTTTTAATAATTATTCACAATCAAATATGAAAAAAGTAATAAATTCAAAAAATGCACCTGAACCAGTAGGTCCATATAATCAAGCAATTCTAATAGATGGTACCCTTTACCTCTCTGGTCAAATAGCACTAGATCCAAAATCAATGAAGATGGATAATTCCTCAATAGAGAGTGAAACAATTAGGGTTTTAAATAATATCGAAGCAGTACTAAAAGAAGCTAGTTATGATTTTAGTGATATTATTAAAACAACTATATTTTTAACCAATATGGAAGATTTTAACGTTGTAAATGAGATTTACGGAAAAAGATTTGAAAAGGAGTTTGCTCCTGCAAGGGAAACGGTTGAAGTGTCAGGATTACCAAAAAATGCGAAAATTGAAATATCGATTATAGCTAAGAAATAAAGTTATAAACCTTGATGATAAGCAACTAATCCCTCAATTGGCCTTCGTAGCACTTTACCCAACTTCAAGTTTTTTTTATTTATTCTCTTTTCTAGTTCATCTTTCAGATAAAAACCAATTGAACCAACAAAATGCAAATCAACATCCTTACAATTATCAAATTGTCTAATTTGATTTGAAATAAATAAATTAAAACCTTTTTTGATTAGTTTTTTAGAATATTTTAAATCTTTATTTTGAACTAAAAATTTAGCAAATTTTGCTAAGTATGTGTTTGGGTTAGGTTTTTTATACAAATAATCTTTAATAACTTCAGCCTCTAAATTAAATTCTTCTCTGAACTTAGTTTCTAATTCTTTTGAAAGTCTATTAAAATAATAATCTCTTAAAAGTTGTCTTCCAAAATAATTACCACTGGCATCATCCATCAAAACATATCCTAAAGAAGTTACCTTTTGATGTATTTCTTTACCATCGTAGTAACTACAATTAGAACCAGTCCCTAAAATAGATACTATAGCTTTTTCTCCAGGTTTACAACAAGCATATACTGCAGCATAAGTATCTTCTTTAATATCAAATTCGGAGTTTGTAAAAATTGGAGTTAAAACTTTTTTCAGCAGATCTTTTGGTGGTTTAGTTCCACAGCCGGCACCATAAAAATGAATTTTTTTTATTTTTTTTCTATTTTGATACAAATCGTAATTATTGATTATTCGTTCTTCAATAATATACTCTGTTAAAACTTGTGGATTTAAACCTAAAGTGAATGTTTCAAAAAGAATAGATCCATTGTCATCAATAGCAATCCAATCTGTTTTAGTAGAACCGCTATCAACAATTAATCTCATTTACTTTAATATTAAATAATTATAATGAATNTACGTGAGCGGCCAAGTCAATTAGCTTATTTGAATAACCTGCTTCATTGTCATACCATGTAACAATTTTAAAGAAAGTTGAATTTAATTCAATACCTGCATTATAATCAACGATCGAAGTTCTTGAATCGCCAATAAAATCTTGAGAAACAACTAAATCTTTTGTGAACCCTAAAACACCTTTTAATTCGTTTTCAGAAGCTAATTTTAAAGCATCCATAACTTTATCGTAAGAAGTTTCAGAATCTAACTTCACTGTTAAATCAACAACAGATACATTAGCAGTAGGAACTCTAAATGCCATACCAGTAATTTTTCCAGCTAAACTTGGAATAACTTTGGTTACTGCTTTTGCAGCACCAGTTGAAGCTGGCATAATATTAAGTAAAGAACTTCTTCCTCCTCTAAAATCTTTTTTTGATGGACCATCAACTGTAAATTGAGTAGCCGTTGTAGCATGAACTGTAGTCATTAATGCGTCAGAAATTCCAAACTCATCATGTAAAACTTTAGCAACTGGAGCAAGACAGTTAGTTGTACAAGATGCATTAGAAACAATTAAATCACTACTCTTAACATCATTGTGATTAACTCCCATTACAAACATAGGAGCATCTGGAGAGGGAGCAGAAATAACTACTTTTTTGGCTCCACCATCAATATGAAGTTGAGCTTTTTCAAGAGAAGTAAAAATACCTGTACATTCTGCTACAATATCAGTATTTATACTATCCCAAGCTATTTGTTTAGGATCTCTTTCAGCTGAAATTCTAATAATATTATTATCAACAACTAAATTACCGTTTTTAACTTCAATTGAAGCATTACATGTTCCATGAACTGAATCATATTTTAATAAATATGCTAAGTGTTCAACATCTAATAAATCATTTATTCCAACTACTTGAACATCATTTCTTTTTAAAGAAGCACGAAAAACCATTCTTCCTATTCTTCCAAAACCATTAATTCCTAATCTAATTTTTGACATAATTTATATTTTTTATTGCGATGGCAAACCTAAAAAAAAATCCACAATACTATTATTAAAAAAAAATAAAACTTATCTAATATGTGAATTTGATAATATTTTTATAAAATAATAAGATATTGACAACTATTATTTAAATATTCATAATTTTTGAGACTCTAATTAATTCAGGATCAATTCTAGTTTCACCTTTTATTGCCTTTTTTAAAGAAGTTAACATAATTTTTCCGTTATCAATTCCAATCATTTTTCCAGAAATTCCTTCCATTAATGACTCAACTGCCCTAACACCCATTTTAGTTCCAAGAACTCTGTCAAAGCAAGTTGGAGATCCTCCTCTTTGCATGTGACCTAAAACTGAAACTCTAATTTCATATTTAGGAAATTCTTTTTCAACATTTTTAGCTAAATCAAAGACATTTTCACCTGTTCTATCACCCTCAGCTACAACAACTATACTAGATGTTTTTCCATTTTTTTTACTTTCCTTTAAAGAATCAATTAATTGCTCAATTCCATTATTTTGTTCAGGAATTAAAATTTCTTGAGCCCCAATAGCTACTCCAGAGTTTAAAGCAATATGTCCCGCATCTCTTCCCATGACTTCAACAAAAAATAATCTGTCATGAGAGATTGCAGTATCCCTAATTTTATCAATAGCTTCCATAACAGTATTTAGTGCGGTATCGTACCCTAATGTGTGTGTAGTACCAAACAAATCATTATCAATGGTTCCAGGTATTCCAATAACAGGAATATCAAACTCTTTTTGAAATATAAGTCCACCAGTAAATGACCCATCTCCTCCGATAACAACAATACCGTCTATATTATGTTTTTTAACATTTTCAAAAGCTTTTTCTCTACCTTCTTTAGTTCTAAATTCATCAGATCTTGCGGAATACAGCATTGTACCTCCTCTATTGATAATTCCCCTTACACTTCTTGTTTTTAAGGTTTTAATATCATCGTTAATTAATCCTTGAAAACCTCTTGAAACACCAACACAATCAATTTTGTTGTAAGCACATGTCCTAACAACAGCTCTTAAAGCAGTATTCATTCCTGGGGAGTCACCACCAGAGGTTAATACAGCAATTTTTTTAATATTCATTTTCTTAATTTATGATACAAAATTACAAACTAATTATTTAAAAATATTAATTTGATGTTTTTCTTGATTTAGATTTATTATTTTTCTTAAAAATATTTTTAATATTATTGAAATCAATTTCATAAGAAATTCCCATTCCCTGAGTGTAACCTATATCATTTCCAAAATATTGATATTCATTTTCCTTATTAAAAAATCTAGCTTTTAAATTACCTTCATCATTTAATAAAAATTCTATTTGAACATCACCAATTATAACATTTTCTTCAATACCACCAACTGGAACTCCAATTTTACCATTAACCAGTATTTTATCACTAATCTCTGTTTTTAAAGTAAGACCAAGTCTATCTCTGTTTAACAAAGAGGATGCAGCATTTTTATCGCCTTTTAGATAATTAATTCCAATATTCATCTTATCGTCAGAGTTAGCAAATATATTATCAATTAAACCTGAAGCACTTTGAAATAGATTATTTGTAATTGCTTGAGAAGAAACTGCAGATAAGGATACTTCATCTATAAAAGTGTTTTGATATAGTAACGACAAAGCTTGTTTTTGTTTTTTCTCATTGTCAACTAGATAATAATCCAATTCAGATTTAATTGGTCCACTAGTGTTTGGAAATTCAATTTCAAAATCAGGAGTCTCCATTTGATTAAAATCTCCAGTTAAAATTACATTTACATTGGTTGGGATTTTTCTATTAAAACTTGTGTTTTGAATTAATATTGCAGGATTAGCTCCACCTGGAACCTCATATTTTGCATTAATATTCAAATCTCCTAAATAAGGGTCACCATTCCAAACAATTCTAGAACCTTTTAAAATATTAAACTCACGGTTTACTATTCCTAATGACTTGTAAAAATACGATCCGCTTTCTACTTCAAAATCTCCATACATATTGAAGTTTCCTAAGGTATTTATTTTAAAATTTAACCTTCCATTTCCATATCCACTTATTCTAGATTGAGATTCTGAATCTAAAATAACATCGAGATTAGCATTTGAATTAAAATCAATATCCAAATCAACTATCAATGATTTATCAATTTTATCAGTTTCAGTCGACTCATTGTTAGGATTAACATAATTCAAAAATTTAAAATCTCCTACATTATCTGAATCTTTAATTGGGATAAATAAAGATGTATTTTTATTAGTCGATCCTTTAAGGTTTATTAAAAGGTTTTCTTCTGGACCATATATAATAGCGTTTCCATTGAACATTCCTGTTCCATAGTAAAGTGAATTATCCTGAAACTTAGTATTTAAAATCATTAAGTTATCAGAGTTAATGTCCAATTCCAAAAACCAATTTTTAAATAAATTATGAGAAATTTTTCCGGATATATTCCCGACTGTATTGGTTAATTTATTTTTAATATTAAAATCATCGATATAAAATGATTGCTCGTTCAGAAAAAAAGTTGAATTATCTTCTATTTCATATCTTACATTTAAATAAGGAACTCTAAAAGCAACATTTGAGGTTTCAATATTACCATAAAAAATAGGATCTGACGTATTACCTGAAATTTTAATTTCTGAATTAAATACACCTTCAAAATCTGAAATAGAGTTTTTTATAAGTTTAGAAAAAGGACTTATTTTAAAGTTTTTTGATTTTAATGTCAAGTTTAGTGGATAACTATCTTCTTCAATCAAAAAATCTCCTGAAATTTTTAATTTCTCTTCGTTGTTTTCTACAATAAAAAAACTTAAATCAATTTTTTTAAGATCTTTTGAGGGATTTAGATTTAATTTAGCATCCCCTATTAATTGATTATTAGATTTTAAATTGGAAATAATTAAACTTGATTCTCCATCAAATTTTTCATTTTGCTGATTTAATAAAAAATTACCGTTAATTTTTCCATCAAAAAGAATAGCTTTTTCTTTATTAGTAAAACTACTTAGCTCAACATCATTAAACAAAATATCATACTTNGATTGATTTTCGAAATTTGAGATATTTAAGTTTATAGTTTGATTCTCATTTTTAAAAGATAGATTGTTAACGTAAAATTCATTTGAATCTCTGTTTAAAGTTAAGTTAGGCTTGTCAAAAGTTTCATTTAACAACCATTCTTTTTTATTAATTATTAAATCTAAATCAGTAAATCCAAATACTGAATTGTTATCAATATTTATAGTATGATAAAAATTTAACTTATTTAAATTATTAGAACTGGATGTGTAATTTGAATTAACAAAAAGAGTGTCACTCGAAAAGTTTGACTCTAAAACAAATTCTTTTCCTTGAATTATATTTGAACTAACTTTCTTTATGTCAATTTTTCCGTTGTAATTATTAATGTTAGCATCTATATTTTCAGCTGTAAAATCATCGTATTTAACAAAATTTGATTTAAGACTTACTGAATAATCTCCGTTAGATTTAAAATTTCCTGATAAAAAAGTGTTTTCATCAATATCAATCATTTTATTGAACAATGACAAGAACTTAGGCTTAAAATTAAT
>JGI26116J46587_1000195_pt1 | contig 10653 bp, 10 predicted proteins | sample AOAMet1_03_M0_10_2_FD_46587 | JGI IMG/M metagenome (IMG submission 46587) | reverse complement strand
GCTCAGTTTACATATCTTCCAAATAAACTATCTAACATAAGTGGAAGCCTTCTTTATTTTGAAGACGACTTCGAGTTAAATGACTTTGGTTATCTGCAAAGAAGGGACTGGATTCATGCTGGTATTGGAGGAAATCGAAAAATAAATGAATTTGATAATAGCTCGATATTAAAACAAATAGATTATGGAATTGATCTAAATTATGATGCTGACACAGCTGGTAATTCAAATCCAATAGGCATCGATCAAAAAAATTCTTTTAGTTTTAAGGACAACTCTAAATTTCAATTAGATTTTAATTTTAGATCTTCTGGGAAAAATACAACTATCACAAGAAAAAATGAAGCCTANCCNTTTATCAAATCAAAAAGAAGAATAGGTATTACNGCAGACTTTGAGGCAAAGAACTATTCATTCTGGACATATGACTGGAGAGTTAGCTTCTTTAAGGGAGAGAAAGATAATCNGTGGGATTCGAATGGGTATGGTNGAAANTTTTACAAGATAGCAGGTTCAATATTTCCAAATGATAACTTAAGAATCAATGCGCAATATAGAATAAGAAAGGAAAATGAATGGCTGATATGGCAGGATAATAATAATCTTGCCTCATATGATTCAAGACAAGATACCTTATCTTTTGATCTAAATTGGTTTAGAAATAATAAACATGAGATCAGACTTAAGAGTCAATTTGTTGCTTTGAAAGCAAAAAATCCTATTAGTATTTTTTCAGATGCTAATGGATACCTTTATAAAGGAAATAATATAGTTAATGAGTTTAATACTGGCGTAGCTTCGTTCCAAATTAGATATAAATATGAGCTCGCTCCTTTGTCATATCTATTTTTNGTCTATTCTAAAGGTGGGAGAATTTACGACGAGGAGGATGATAGATCTCAATCCGAGTTGTTCAAAGAGCCGTGGGAAAACCCTAGCGATGAGCTTTTTTCAATTAAATTTAGATTAAAGTATTAACCTTTTATTTTAAAAAATCTTTGTATGCCTTGTTAGAGGTTTCTTCTGTAAAAATAGTTCCTGACTTATTTAAATGATTTATTAGCTTGTCTTTATCCTTACTCTCGATGCCAATTAATATCTTTCCAAAAGCTGAACCTAGGTTCCTGTAATGAAATAAGGAAATATTCCATTTATTTCCAAATTTCTCTAGAAAATTTAACAGCGCGCCCGGCTTCTCAGGAAACTCTCCCCTAAATATTCTTTCATTGTTATGAGAGCCTGAGTCACTATTTCTGCCACCAACCATATGCCTCAGATGATCATTGGATATTTCATTTCGAGTAAAGTCGCTAAAGGTGAAGCCTGCTTTTTTTAATTTGGACTTTAAGATTTCAAATGATTTTTCAGTTTTAGTTCTAACACCAACTAAAACATATGCATCGCTTAAGCTAGATTTCCTGTAGTTAAACTCTGTAACTTGAGAGCTGCCAAACATCCTTGAAAGCTTAAGAAAACTTCCAGGTATCTCTGGGATTTTGATACTTAATATTTTTTCTCTATTTTCACCAATCTCTGATCGCTCAACAATAAAATTAAGTCTTTGGAAATTTACATTAGCGCCAGAACTTATAGCAATAAGTTTTTTATTTTTAACTTTCCTTGCGTAGGCTTTTAACCCTGCAAGTGCTAATGCCCCAGCAGGTTCTGATAGAACCCTTGTATCTTCAAAGATATCTTTTACAGCGGTGCAGACCTCATCAACGCTAACTGTAATGACTTCATCTACGCACTCTTTAATAACATCAAAATTATTTTTTCCAACCCTTGATACTGCCACCCCATCAGCAAAGAGGCCCACTTCTTTTAAAGTAACTCTTTTATTAGCTTTTACGGCCTCAGCAAGACAAGCGGAATCCTCAACCTCAACACCAACAATTTTTATTTTCTTATTATTCTGTGCTATCCAGGCAGATACACCAGCTAGAATACCTCCTCCTCCCACCGGAACAAAGACAACATCAAAATCATTTTTATCTTCAAGAATTTCTTGTCCTATAGTCCCTTGGCCAGCAATTGTTAGAGGGTCGTCAAAAGGATGAACAAAAGACAATTTTTTTTTCTTTGCAATAAACAGTGCCTCTTTTAATGCTGCATCTACGTTGTCCCCATGTTGGAGTATTTTGGCTCCAAATCTTTTTACATCTTTTATTTTTATTTCTGGAGTTGTTATTGGCATAACTATCAAGCAATTAATTTTTAATTTCTTACATGCACTGGCTACCCCTTGAGCATGATTTCCTGCTGATGCAGCAATAACCCCCCTCTTCTTTTCGGCATCGGATAAATTTACAATCTTGTTATACGCTCCTCTGTTTTTAAAAGAAAATATAGGTTGCAGATCCTCTCTTTTTAGGAAAACTTTATTCCCCAGCTTTGAAGAAATATTTGGAGCAAATGTTATAGGTGATTTTAATGCTACGTCATAAACAGATGCATTAGGAATAAGCTTTAGGTACTTCTGGGAATTCTTAAAAGAACCTGTTTTTTTAATTTTTAGTCTCAAAATAATTAACTACCTATATTTTCTTGTATTATAACTCTATGAGTGGCTCAAAGATAAATGTTGCTAAACAAGCTATAGAATATATCAAAAATAATCTTCATCCTGAGATGATTTTAGGTATTGGAACCGGCTCAACAGTTAATTTTTTTATAGAAGAACTAAAGGAGTATAGGCACAAATTTGCTGGAGCTGTTTCTAGTTCAGATGCTTCATCAAAATTATTAAATGAAAATGGGATAGAGGTCTTTAGCCTTAATGATGTAATTGATATAGCTTATTACATAGATGGTGCAGATGAGGTGTCTCCTGAAAATTGTCTTATTAAAGGTGGTGGTGGCGCACATACTAGAGAAAAGATAGTTGCTTCTGCCTCTAACGAGTTTATATGTATAGTTGATCAGTCAAAGATGGTTAATCTTTTGGGAGCTTTTCCACTGCCTATAGAGGTGATACCTGAAAGTAGGAGCCTTGTTGCAAGAAAAATAATCTCGATCGGTGGAATACCCACATATAGAACTGGATTTATAACAGACCAAGGTAATCATATTTTAGATATCTCTAATATGGATATTTCAAACCCCGCTGAACTGGAAGCTTTGATTAATAATATTCCTGGAGTTGTAGATAATGGAATATTTGCAGCAAACAAGCCTAAAACTGTATTAGTTTCTAAGTAATAATTTTACAGCAAGCCTTCAATGGCTGATATAAGCTCTTTTGAATCAGGCTTTACCTTTGATCCATATGTGGATACAACCTTGCCCTCTTTTGAGATTAAGTATTTATTAAAGTTCCATGAGGGAGTAAAACCTGATTCTGCAATAAGTTTTTTATAAAATGGGTGTGCTTTTTTTCCTTTGACTTTAGCAGTTGAGAACATAGGAAATTCAACACCGTATTCTGTAGAACAAAATTCTGCAACATCGCTTTCATCAGAGTATTCTTGAAGAAAATCTCTAGATGGGATCCCAATTACTAGAAAATCTTCATCTTTATAACTTTCATATAACTTTTGAAGGCCAGCATATTGATAAGTGTAACCACATCTACTTGCAACATTCACAACTAGTAAAGCTTTTCCTTCAAACTCGCAAAGGTTTCTTGACTCAGCAGAATCAAGAACTCTCATGTCTGTATCTAGAAGATCTGAGCAAGAAAATGCATTTAGTGTAAAAAACAATAATCCAAATATATAAAATTTATTCATAAATTAATTATATATTAGTATTAAGTTATTGGAGCNATAGCCATTACTGATATAACAAAGAAGCTTGCNAAAATGACTGTTTCAAATATTTCCTGATATTTTTTCATAATAAAACCTTAAATTTAATAAAAATGGAGGGACTGAGCCCTCCATANGATTTCAGAGTGTCAGCAAACTAATAGGGGGAGAGGAGTGCTGACTCATATTATTATATATATTTATAATCAATTATCAATACTTTTTATAAAGATATTTAAATATATTTAATAATTGTGATCCCTTGTGCACGAAATCGCATCTAATGCNGCTATATATTATGTATAATGCAGGTCTAAATTTAAAACGGAGATAAAATTGAAAGGAACAGTTCATTATGAAGTAAGGGATGGGGTTGCCGTATTAACAGTAGATAATCCTCCAGTGAACCCATTAAGTGATGGTGTTAGAGCGGGTTTATTTGAAGGCATAGCCAATGCAGAAGCGGATACTGATGTTGTTGGCGTGGTTGTTACCGGCAAAGGAAGAGCTTTTATTGCTGGAGCTGATATTTCTGAATTTGGCGGGGAGGGTGACGGCCATGGTCTTCATACTGTCTTTAAAAATCTTGAATTTTGTTCTAAGCCTGTAGTAGCAGCCATTAACGGGCTTGCACTAGGGGGTGGTTTAGAGACTGCATTATGTTGTAACTACAGAATAGCCTCTCCAAANGCATTTGTTGGGCTTCCAGAGGTCCATTTAGGCCTTTTACCTGGCGCAGGTGGTACACAAAGACTGCCTAGACTTACTGGACCTGCCGAAGCTCTTAAAATAATGCTTTCTGGAGCACATGTGCCTGCTAAAAAGGCTTTATCTCTTGGAATTATTGACTCAATTTCAGAAAATATTGTTGAAGACTCAATAGCTTTTATTAAAGAAAAGGCGGCAAACACCAATGATCACCCACTTGTTAGAAATATGAATGACAAAGTAATTGAAGCTAGAGGATCAGAAAATGTTTTAGTAGAGGCTCAAGCTATGGCAGCAAAAACAAGAAAAGGACAATTTGCACCCGGTCAGATAATTAAATGTGTTGAAGCATCTATAAATTGTGATGATTTCGATGAAGGCCTTAAAAAAGAAGCAGAATATTTTATGGAATGTCTTCTTCACCCTCAACGTGAAGCAATGATTCATATATTCTTTGGCGAAAGAGCTGCATCTAAGATTGCAGATGTCCCAAAAGAAACTCCTGTTATGGATATCAAAAAAGCAGGAATAATTGGTTCCGGAACAATGGGTGGCGGTATAGCAATGTGTTTTGCAAATGCTGGAATCCCAGTTCATATCATTGACCAAGATGCAGATAACTTAAAAAGAGGAATGTCAGTAATCGAAAAGAATTATGACTTTATGGTTGGTAGAGGAAAGCTAACTTCTGAGCAAAAAGATGCTGTATTTGGGTTAATTAGCTCAAGTCTTGATTATAAAGATTTGCATGATTGTGATATTGCAATAGAAGCTGTTTATGAAAACCTCGATTTAAAAATGGATATATTTAAAAGCTTAGACGAGCATGTTAAGCCAGGAGCTATCCTTGCGAGTAACACATCAGGTTTAGATATAGATGCTATTGCTTCAGTAACTAGTAGGCCTGAATTGGTAGTGGGTACTCACTTTTTTAGTCCAGCAAACATTATGAGGTTGCTTGAGGTTGTAAGAGGAGAGCAGACTTCCAACGAAACACTTGCNACAATAATGTCTGTGGGTAAGAAGATTAAAAAGACTGCTGTGGTTTCTTTAAATGCTCCAGGCTTTATAGGAAACAGAATGCTCTTTGGATATACAGCTCAGGCGAATATGCTGCTTTTAGAAGGCGCCCTTCCCCATCAAGTTGATCAGGCTTTAGAGTCATTTGGATTAAATATGGGTCCATTTAGGATGATGGATTTAGTTGGGTTAGACCTTGGTTGGAGAGCAAGAAAATTAGGTGGTAAAGAATCACCACTTCATGCAAAAATTGGAGATAGTCTTTGTGATAATGATAGGTTTGGCCAAAAAAATGCAAAGGGCTATTATAATTATAATGAAGGATCCAGAGCTCCAATCCCTGCACCAGAAAACGAAGAAACATATGAAAAAATATCATCTGAGAATGGGTTCACTAGAAGAGAGATATCTGATGTTGAAATTGTAGAGAGATGTATTTTGGCATTAATTAACGAAGGTGCCGATATTCTTTCTGAGGGAGTTGCACAAAAAGCTGCTGATTTGGATGTTGTTTATATTAACGGCTACGGATTTCCAATATGGAGAGGCGGTCCAATGCATCACGCTAATGCAATGGGATTAGACGTTGTGGTTAAAAAATTAGAAGAGTATGCAGAAAAAACAGGTAGCGATGTATATAAACCTAGTCAACTGCTAATAAAACTTGCAAATAATGGTGAAAAGCTTGGTGATGCCCCTGCCATAGAGGATAGGAAAGAAAAATTAAATTTTGCAATGTCGTCTGTTGCTAATAATTTTTAAAATTATAGGGGATATTAGGCTTTAATATAGACTTTTGTTCCCTTTTTTACATCATTAAAGAGCTCAATAACATCAGAGTTAAACATTCTGATGCATCCATGTGATGCTTTTTGTCCAATTAAGCCCTCTTCATGCGTCCCATGAATATAGATATACCTTTGGTACGAATCAACGCCCTTCCCTTTATTTTTGCCCTCTTCCTGGCCATCTAACCACATTATTCTTGTTGTAACATAGTCATTATCTGATTTAGCCTCATCATGAATGATCTCAGCCTGTCTCTTAGTATTTATTCTAGATGTAAAAATGGTATTCTTAATAGCATTGTTTCCTATCATCTCTCTNATAACATGATTTCCTAAAGGTGTTTTAAAGGAATTTTGAGTACTTCCTTCTCCATATTTAGAGGAAGATATAGGNTAGGANCTAACAATTTTCATATTATCTAATAAAAAAAGTCTTTGTTTTGAAATATCAATTTCAATAGTTAAATTATTCTCAGCAAAAATGTTAAAAGACATGAATATAACTAATATTGCTTTTTTGAACATAATCTTATTATAACTGAAATTAATAATATGAAGAAAGCCAGTACATACGGCAGGTAGTAGCCATATTGACTATAGATTGTTCTTTTATCAAGCAGCATTATTGAACCATCAAGTACGTCAGTTACACCCTTTTCTAATTTATCAACAATTGTTCCATTATTATCAATCAATGCAGAAAAGCCATCATTGGTTGCTCTAATCATCCACTTATTGTTTTCTATTGTTCTTACTCTGGCAATATCAAGGTGTTGATATGGTCCTATGGATTTTCCAAACCATGTATCATTACTGATATTGACCATAAATAATGAACTTATGTTGCTTTTTCTTACCGTATTTCCAAATGCAATATCAAAACATATTAATGGAGCCATCTTTTTTAGAGATTGGGTATCAAATACCATTGGCTTTTGATTTGATTTACCTTTAATTACATCTGACATTGGCATATCAAAGAATGAAATCAGACCCCTTAAAGAAGATATGAAGGGTATATATTCACCAAAAGGAACTAAGTGAACCTTATTATATATTTGCTGTGATTGAAAATTTACCATTGAATTGTATAAATTACCCTCACTTATGTGCCAAACCCCGCCAATAATCGTTTGATCAGTATTTATATCACTTTCAAAGTTTTTAAAGTTAGCACTTTTATATGTATATGGGAGTTCGGCTTCAGGCAATACTATTAAGCTTGAAGATACGGATGCTAAATTTATTAATTCTTTTAAATTGTCTTCTATTTCTAATTTATAGTTATTCGTATATTTCAAAAAGGGATCGGACGATGGCTGAACTATGGAGATATTTAGCTGCTCGCCAACAGAGACTCTTTTATAAAAATTTGGTATAAAAAATACAAGGCTTATCAAGCATAAAATAAATAGATTTTTTTTATTTTTATGCCAACTTATGGCAAGAAGGGCAGAGCAAATATAAATAATTATAGATGCGCCAGCAACTCCGAATAGGGGGTAGATATTTTGTGTAAATGTATCTAGGAATACAACACCTGGAATAAGCCAGGGAACACCATTAAGTAAGTAGTACATACTCCATTCGTTTAATACAAATATACTAACAACTAGCAATATATATTTTAAGCTAGAGTNCCTGAGATCCTGAAAAAAATTTGTTCTGATAACAAGTAATGGTAGCGAAAAAAATAAAGTTAAGATTAATATTAATAAAACAAATATTATTAATGATATTACTATGCTTGTTTCTCCATAATAGTAAACACTCACTATTAACCAAGACATTCCGAATCCCCAGTGTCCAATTGACCACATTATTAGCTGTCTAGTAGACGATGATTTAAAGGACAATTCTTTTATTAAATAGGTATATGAGAGAATTATTAGAGGCTTAAAAGAGAAGGGCGCAAATGCAAATATCCCAACGAAACCAAAAAAAAATGGGGTTAAATACTCCTTTAGTTTCATCAATTTTTAGTTATTAAAACCTTGGTGATTTTTCTTCCATCTGCATGTGTAACTTTTATATTTAAATTTTCTATACTCACAACATCCCCAACCTTAGGAAGAACTCCCAGCTCATTTATAACTAGGCCCCCAAGAGTTTCGGCATCTATGATAAGTGGATCTATTTTTAAGTTAAAGTATTGAGTAAATTCTTCGATTTCTACTTTTGGATCTGCTGAAAAAGAACCATCTATATTTTCTATAATCTCTTCTTCATCTACATCATGCTCATCTTCTATTTCACCAACAAGTTCTTCTAAGATGTCTTCAATGGTAACAAGCCCGCAAATTGTTCCGTATTCATCTATAACGATCGCTAAATGAGACCTATCCTTTTTAAACTCTTCTAGCAAAGAATCAGCTTTTTTGGTTTCAGGGACAATCTTGGACTCTCTTAGCATCTCTAAAAGCTCAAAATCAGTCTTTTCACCAACAAGTTTAGGCAGAATATCTTTTGCTAGCAAAATTCCACTAACCTCATCCCTATCTCCACCCAAAACAGGGTATCTTGAATGCCTGATTCTATAATCCTCTCAATAATTTCATCAGTATTCATGTCTGAGCTGATTGTTACCATATCAACCTTGGGAACCATAATTTCTTTGACTGTGATTGATCCTAACCTTATGGCCTTCGAGGCAATTGATTCAGCTTCTTTATCAATAATATTTAAATCAACAGCATCCTTAAGAAAGTCTGTTACCTCAGAAACTGATTGTGTTTTTATAAAAAATGGATTTTTAAAGAATTTTTTAATTTTNATAAAAAATCCCGAAGGAGGGTGGTTGTCGTCGCTATCTAATTTTTGATTCATTTAGTTATAAGGGTTATCTATGTTTAATTTTGCAAGTATACCTATCTCTTTTGATTCCATAATCTCTGCTGAGGTATTATCTTCATGATCATATCCTAATATATGATATATCCCATGAACCAACATGTGAATGATATGGTCAGAAAAAGATTTTCCATTTTCTTTGGCTTCACTTAATACGTAGTCATAACTTATAGCTATATCACCAATATTATTAGTTAGTTCTCTAGACAGATCATTGTTTGTGAAGGATAGAACATTGGTGGTTCTATTTTTGTTTCTAAATTCTTTGTTAAGTTGCTGCATTTCAATATCGCTAAGAATCCTAAGATTTACTACGCTATTGATAGAGCTTTCCTCGCCTAGAGTTAAGTCAGCAGCAGCCTTCAGGCTTTCTATTAAATCCTCAGATATTGGGAACTCATCATCAATCAATACATCTAGAGTCATTTTTATATGTTTTTTTCAAATTCTTGATAAGCATCAACTATTTTTCTTACCAGTGGATGTCTTACAACATCTTGTGATGAGAAATGCGTCATCCCAATTCCACTAGTTTTTTCAAGAACTTGGATCACATGCTCCAAGCCAGAGTTTATATGTTTGGGAAGATCAACTTGAGTAAGATCGCCATTAATCACAGCATGAGACCCGAAGCCCATTCTTGTAAGAACCATTTTCATTTGGTCTACAGTTGTATTTTGACTCTCATCCATAATAATAAATGAGTTGTTTAGGGTTCTGCCCCTTAGATAGGCCAAAGGAGCAACCTCTATAGCCTCCTTCTCTATTAATTTTGTAACTCTTTCAATGCCAAGCATTTCATAAAGAGCATCATAGAGAGGCCTTAGATATGGATCTACTTTTTGGGATAAGTCTCCAGGCAGGAATCCCAGCTTCTCACCTGCCTCTACTGCTGGTCTTATCAAGATGATTCTCTGCACCTTATCATTTAAAAAAGCATCAACTGCAGCCGCAACTGCTAAATAAGTTTTTCCTGTTCCGGCTGGACCAATACCAAAATTCAGTTCATATTTATTTATGTTTTTTATATAGTCTTGTTGATTCTTTCCCCTTGGTCTTATTATTTTCTTAGGAGTTTTTATTTGAATCTCTGATATATTTGCTTTTTCATTGCCTACCTTGGCCAGACTTAGGTTTAAGTGAGATTGAATGGTGAGGTGAACTGCCTCCTTACTAATTTCAATATTTTTCTTTGTTAAGTTGTATAAATCTAGAATTGCATCTGAAGCATGCTTTATGTCTTTTTCGTTTCCAGTAACATTGATTTTATCGCCCTTGTGAAAAATTTTTACCGAGAANGTTTTCTCAATTAATTTGAGGTTTCCATTTAGCTCTCCCACAAACAAAGCAATTCTGTCTGCGCTAGATGGTTCTAATGAAATATTTTTAAGGGAGCTTTTTGTTTCTTGCATTAAAAGTTAATTTTGACCTCTTGAGTTATGCAATGATCCTAATAAAGAAAATGATAGTGCTTCTTCAATGTTTATATCTACTAATTTACCTATAAAACCAATATTTTGGAAGTCAAAATTTACAAC
>JGI26116J46587_1000190_pt1 | contig 10769 bp, 9 predicted proteins | sample AOAMet1_03_M0_10_2_FD_46587 | JGI IMG/M metagenome (IMG submission 46587) | reverse complement strand
GAATACTATCGAACTTACAACAAACCTAAATTATTCATTTGAATTAGAGCAGCCGGAAAGCATGAGACTTATTGATTTAGAAGGAACAACACTTCCTTTGATTAAAGTAAGAGATAACTTAGAGGGTTTTTTTAGTAGAAGTGTTTATTATAAAATTATTGATTTTGCACTTGAAGCTAATCACGTTAATAACGGCATTCTTCTTTTAGAGAGTAATTCTAATTTTTATCCAGTAGGAAAAATTGCATAAAAAAATTAACTTAGAAACTAAAAATTGTTTAGTTTGTAAAAAAGATTTCTCTTGGCGAAAAAAATGGGAAAGGGACTGGGATAATATTAAGTATTGTAGTGAGAGGTGCAAACGCTCTAAGAACTTAAAGAGTCCTCAATCCAGTCGTTAATATACATCTCCAACATATTCAGAGGTATAGATCCTCGTTTTAAAACTTCATAATGAAAATCTTTTATATCAAATTGATCTCCTAACTTATTTTCAGCCTTAGTTCTTAATTCTAAAATTTTTAATTGGCCAATTTTATAAGCTAAAGCTTGCCCTGGCCATGCTATATATCTATCCACTTCATTCTCAATATCAAGTTGTGATTTTGCTGTATTTTCAAGAAATAAATTTATAGCGTCATCTCTAGACCAATCCTTGTAGTGCATTCCAGTATCTACAACAAGTCTAATGGCTCTCCACATATCATAAGTTAGTTGTCCAAACTTATCATAAGGGTCATCATATAAACCTATGTATTCTCCTAGTTCCTCACTGTAAAGTCCCCAGCCTTCTACAAATGCTGTAAAGCTTAGGTATTTTCTAAAAGTTGGTACATCTTCGAGTTCTTGAGCTATAGATATTTGGAAGTGATGACCTGGCACAGCTTCATGAACAGTTAAAACTGGTATTTCATATTTTGGTCTTGATTCAGGCTTATATAAATTAGCATAAAAATAGCCAGGCTTACCCTTGGTTGCTGAACTGTAATAAGCTGTTGTTGTGAAAGGGGCGCTTTCATCTGGGATAGGCTTAACGCCATATGGAGCCCTAGGAAAAGTTTTAAATAGTTTTGGTAGAAGAGGGTCAATTGTTTTTGACATTATTAAATAAGCATCAAATAAATCCTCTGGATTATCATAATAAAATCTAGGGCTTGTTCGTAGGTAATTAAGAAAAGAATTAAAATCACCATCCCAATTTAGGCTTTCAATAATTTGTTCCATTTCTAAGCGTATTCTTTTAACTTCAGATAAGCCTATATTATGAATTTGATCTGGAGTAAGGCTGGTAGTAGTGTGGTATTTAGCAAGATCTTCATACCATTCCATACCTCCAGGAACATCACTAATACCTATAGTATTCCTTGATTTAGGTAAGTATTCATCATTTAAAAAATTATAGAGATTTTGATATGAAGGCAGTATGCTTCCTTCTACTACAAGGGTTGCTCTTCGAATAAGATCAGCTTTTTCCTCATCATTGAAGAATTCTTCATTAGCATCTCTAAAAATTTTCATATATGGATTGCTGCTTATATCTGAATCAAGAATTGCTTTTATTTGAGCAATAACTCCACTAGTAACAATTTTAGGTTGAGAGTAACCTAATTTTAATCCTTCCTTATTATTGTTTAATGAGTTGGCTATGTTGACAGCGTAAGATTCAAGCCTAATTAACCAGTCCTCATAATCTTGTTTTGAAGTATATATAAGCCTGTCACCTGTTTCGTAATAACTTTGAACTCCACCTCTTTGATTTAGTTGCATGAAGTAGGTTGGGTACTTCATTCTATTAATATCATTCTGCATTCCAAGCTCAGCAAGTCTAAAATTTAATTTATTGGATTCATTTAAAAGATTAATATCAAAAGACTTTAATTTTTTTAGAGCTGATAGTGATTTATCCTTATTTATATTAAATTGTTCGATGCTATTTGATGATATCTGCTTGTTATATTTTTTAATGCCTAGCATTGAGGCAAAGACAGGACTATCTTCCAGTCCTTCATCCCATTGGCTATCTAAGAAGTCTTCAAATAATATATTCTGATCTTTAATAGCAACATCTAACGCCTTAGGTTCAATGTTTTCGATAACAGTATCTATGTCTAAGCTAACGCATGAAGTCAGTAGTAGAATGGAAAATAAGAGCAGAAAATTATTATATTTATTCATAATTACATATTTGGATAATTTGGACCTCCAGGTCCTTCAGGGCTAACCCAATTAATATTTTGAGAAGGGTCTTTGATATCACATGTTTTACAATGAACACAATTTTGTGCATTGATTACAAATTTTTTCTCTCCTTCTTTTTCAACAATTTCATATACGCCTGCTGGGCAGTATCTTTGAGCTGGCTCATCATAAAGTGGCAAGTTAACCATAATTGGTATTGATGAATCTTTTAATTGTAAATGGCAAGGCTGATCTTCTTCATGGTTTGTATTCGATAAATATACAGAAGATAACTTATCAAATGAGTAAACTCCATCAGGCTTTTCGTATTCAATTTTCTTAGCCTCATCTGCTTTAACCAAACATGCATGATCAGGCGTTGTATGGTTCATGGTGAAAGGTAAATTTCCTCTAAATATAAATTGATCAATTGCATTAAATGCTGCTCCGATTAAAGCCCCAAACTTATGAAATATAGGCCCAAAGTTTCTTGATTTATGAAGTTCTGTATATATCCATGATTGATAAACTTTTTCTTCATAAGATATTCCAGAGGAGAGTTCACTATTTATATTTTCATATATATGTTCTCCAGCAATTATTCCTGATTTCATAGCTGTATGAGANCCTTTGATNTTAGAAAAATTAAGCATTCCAGCATTATCACCAATCAACAGACCTCCTGGAAAATCTAATTTAGGCAATGACTGAAGTCCGCCCTTGATAAGTGCTCTTGCACCATAGGATAGTCTTTCTGCTCCATTAAGATATTTGCATATTGCAGGGTGTTTTTTCCATTTTTGAAATTCATCAAATGGACTAAGATGTGGATTCTTGTAATCAAGAGGTATGACATAACCAACGTAAGCTTCATTATTTTCACCATGATAGAAATAAGAGCCAGATGGAGTATCCGTCGGAGTAGGCCAGCCATTTGTATGTATGACAAGCCCTGGGTCATAATGTTCATCCTTAAGTTTCCATACTTCTTTAAAACCTATTCCATAATGTTGAGGGTCTTTACCATCATCAAGCTCGTATTTTTTAATAATTTCCTTTCCGAGATGTCCTCTACAGCCTTCACCCAGAACAGTATATTTAGCTCTAATTTCTATCCCTGGTTCATGGCCAGGCTTAACCTCTCCAGATGCTGATATTCCCATATCTCCAGTTTGAACNCCAACAACCTTATCGTTCTCAAAAATTAGTTTACTAGCAGGAAAACCTGGGAAGATTTCAACTCCTAAATTCTCAGCTTGTTCAGCAAGCCATCTACAAAGATTGCCAAGACTAATAACATAATTACCATGGTTATTCATTGGAGGCATTACAAATGCCGGAACTGGTATTGCTAACTTGCTAAGTAAAAATAACAACTTATCTTTTTTAACTGGAACATTAAGTGGTGCGTTGAGCTCTTTCCAGTTAGGCAGTAATTCATCAAGTGCAGTCGGTTGAAAAACATTTCCTGACAAAATATGAGCTCCTATTTCAGAACCTTTTTCTAACAAACAGATACTATAGTCAGTCCCATTCTCTTTATTGAGTTGAGCAAATTTTATTGCTGTTGATAATCCTGATGGTCCACCACCAACAACNACAACATCATATTCCATAACTTCTCTTTCCATGTGTGCGCCTCATTTAGTTAGTTATTGTAAAATGTAAAAAAGTTACTACAATTATACCGTATATTTAATTATAGCTAACGGTTATAATACAGCGAATTCAAGTTAACAAATTTATATAATAAAAATTATGAAAATACTAGTACCGATTAAAAGAGTAGTTGATTACAACGTCAAAGTTAGACCTATGGCTGATGGTTCAAATGTAGATTTNAATAATGTAAAAATGTCTGTAAACCCATTTTGTGAAATAGCTTTAGAGGAAGCGGTTAGAATTAAAGAGGCTGGAAATGCTGATGAGGTTATAGCAATTTCTATTGGTAAAACTGAATCTCAAGAACAGTTAAGAACAGCTTTAGCACTAGGAGCTGATAGAGCTATTTTAGTAGAAACAGATTCTTTGTTAGAGCCTCTTGCTATATCTAAAGCTTTAGCAAAAATTATTGAACAGGAACAAGCAGATATTATTATTTTGGGTAAACAGGCAATTGACGGAGATAACAATCAAACAGGTCAAATGCTTGGTGCGCTATTAGATTATCCTCAAGCTACAAATGCTTCTGAAGTAAATATTGATGGTTCCTCATTAAACGTGACTAGAGAAATAGATGGTGGTCTTCAAACGTTAAAACTAAAAATGCCTGCCATTGTAACTACTGATTTAAGACTTAATGAGCCTAGGTATGCCTCTTTACCAAATATAATGAAAGCTAAGAAAAAAGAGTTGAATGTTATTCCTCTTAGCGATTTAGGCGTTGATGCAGCCCCAAGAACAGAGTTGCTATCCGTTGAGCTTCCTCCTTCAAGAGAGGCTGGAATTATAGTCGAAACAGTTGAAGAGCTTGTAGATAAACTTAAAAATGAAGCAAAGGTGATTTCATGAGTATTTTAGTAATAGCAGAACACGATAATAACAACCTCAAAGGAGCTACTTTAAATACAGTAGCTGCTGCAGTTAAACTTGAAAAAGAAATAACTTTATTGGTAGCTGGATCTGAGTGTAGCTCAGTAGTTTCTGAAGCTCAGTCAGTTGACTCTATTTCTAAAGTAATTTCTGTTGATGACAGCGTATATAAAAACTTCATTGCAGAGGATTTATCAGCTTTAGTATTAACTATTGCAAATGATTATTCATACATAATGGCTCCTGCAACCACATTTGGTAAAAATCTTTTACCAAGAATTTCAGCCAAATTAGATTCACAACAAATATCAGATATTATTAGCATTGAATCGGATGATACTTTTAAAAGACCAATTTATGCTGGAAGTTGTATTGCTACAGTAAAATCAAATGACTCTATTAAAGTTATATCAGTTAGATCTACTGCTTTTGATGCTATAGGGATGTCAAATTCTGATGTTGAGGTAGTCAATATAGATGCTGTCGCTAGCTTTGGCCTCAGCGAGTTTGTTTCTGAAGAAATCGCTAAAAGTGATCGCCCTGAGTTAACTGCTGCGGATATTGTTATTTCTGGTGGAAGGGGTATGCAGTCTGGTGATAATTTCCATCTTCTAGACTCAATAGCAGATAAGCTTGGAGCAGCTGTGGGCGCATCTCGTGCAGCAGTTGATGCAGGATATGTACCTAATGACTATCAAGTGGGTCAAACAGGTAAGATTGTTGCACCTGATTTATATATAGCTGTCGGTATTTCAGGAGCTATTCAACATTTAGCAGGAATGAAAGACTCAAAAGTTATTGTTGCAATTAATAAGGATGAGGATGCACCAATTTTTCAAGTTGCAGACTATGGCCTAGTGTCTGATTTATTCACAGCACTTCCTGAGTTAGATTCAGCCTTGTAATTAATTTTATATTTAATAAAAAAGGACCATTTTAGGTCCTTTTTTTTTGTAGTTTTGATGGTAAACTTTTTATATGAAATTATTATATATATTCCTTGCCTCTATCTCTTTAACACTTCCAGCTTCAACAATCATATATTCATCTTCTTATATAGATGTTATTAATTTAGCTGAGATAAAAAATAGCTCTATTGTTGTTGATGGTAATAAAATCACAGCTATAAAAAAAGGCTTTATACAATTATCAAAAGATGACATTTTAATTGATCTTAGAGGTATGACATTAATGCCTGGCTTTATGGATATGCATGTTCACTTTGGTCAAGAGTATGTTTCAAAAGCTGAACGACCAGCTAAGGTAGAGAGAGAAACCAGTGCCATTATGGCAACATCTCATGCTTTAAAAACACTTAAAGCAGGCTTCACAACTGTTAGGCAGGTTGGCGATAGCGGCATGGTTGCAATATCGCTAAGAGATACAATTAATTCAGGTAAGATTATTGGCCCAAGAATATTTACATCAGGCAAGAGCATTGCTACTACAGGAGGACATGCTGATCATACAAATGGCCTTAGTTCAGATAGTTACACATATCCAACAGCTGAAGATGGTGTTATCAACGGTCCTTATGAAGCATATACAGCAGTAAGACAAAGATATAAAGATGGGGCTGATGGAATTAAATTAACTGTTACAGGTGGTGTTTTAAGTGTTGCTAAATCCGGTGATAACCCACAATTTACAATTGAGGAAGTTGATTCGATTGTAAAAGCTGCAAAAGATTATGGAATGTGGGTTGCTGTTCATGCTCATGGGGCTGAAGGTATGAAAAGGGCAGTTATAGCAGGTGTAGATTCTGTTGAGCATGGAACGTTTATGACCGAAGAGGTTATGGATTTAATGATTCAAAATGGTACTTATTATGTACCCACNATCTCAGCAGGTGAATTTGTTGCAGAAAAATCAAAAATTGATAATTATTTTCCTGAAATTGTTCGGCCCAAAGCGGCAAATGTTGGTCCTCAAATATCTGCTACTTTTGCCAAAGCATATAAAAGAGGTGTAAAAATTGCATTTGGAACTGATGCCGGTGTTCAACCCCACGGAACAAATCTAAAAGAGTTTATCTATATGGTTAATAGTGGCATGCCTAATATAGAAGCAATTAAAGCGGCTACTATTGAAACTGCAAAATTACTAAAGATTGATTCGAAGCTTGGTTCTATCTCAAAGGGCAAGTTAGCTGATCTTGTTGCAGTAAATGGAAATCCATTATTAGATATTAACGATATTGAAAATATTTCTTTTGTCATGAAAGATGGAGTTGTTATAGACCATGATTAATAAATTAAATCCTTTTTATATAGCCCTATATTTATCAATATTTTTTCTTGTTTCTTTTTTTGCTTTAAGCGCATTGGGTATCATTCAGGAATCTGTTGCTACTGAGTTGTTTGGTCAAGCTTCAAGATGGTGTGAAACTCTTTCTGATGGTCTTTTTAGAGAGCCTGTTAATACTCTTAGTAACTTAGGATTTATGGTTGTTGGCCTTTATATTTTTTGGGTCATTTCAAATGAAGATGTTGATGCCAATAACGAATTTTACGGACCCTCAAAAATAGCTATTCTTTATGCATCAGCAGCAGTATTTTTAGGGCCTGGATCAATGTTAATGCACGGGACTAATACTCTTTGGGGAGGCTGGGCTGACAACCTAAGTATGATTATGTACATAGTCATTCCATGGCTCTATAACGTATATAAAATGAGTAACTGGTCCCAACAGACTTTTATAAAAGTTTATTTGTCTATAATAGTAATCTACTCTGTATGGAGATGGTTTACAGATTGGGGATTAGGAATTAACTTTAATTTATTCTCAGTTTCTATAGGTTTATGGTTTATCTCTGAGGTTTTATATTTCTGTAAAAACTTCTGGTCAGGATGGATAAGATTTTTTTCAGGTTTTGTAGGCTTCGTGGTTCTTGCATTATTTGGTACATTTCCTGCTGAAGTATTTGAGAATATTAATGAATATTGGTGGATTATATTTTTCTGGTTACCTGGATTATTAGCTAACTCCAAACCAGAGGGTAAACGAACTTATATTTATTATTTATTAGGAATGGTTACTTATTTTGCTGCATTTTTTATTTGGAACTATGGAGTTCCAGATAATGAATACTGTAAACCAGACTCATTAATTCAAGCACATGGTATATGGCATTTATTATCAGCTGTAGCTACCTACTTCTTTTTTCTACACTACAGATCTGAAAGAGTTTAATTTACTACACTATAAAATAGTTTCACAGCCGGTATCATCAAGAAAATTAAGAACTCTTTTTTTATCTTCTTGATTTAATAGGTCGAACTCATTTTTAATCCATTTCAGGCATTTGGCTTGATAAGGAAAAGTTTTTTGTTTCCACACAGCATTATCTATCTTCATTTCCCATGTCTCATCGCCTTTGATCAAAGCCTCAGAATTAGCCAGTAAGGCAGGTATGTACATTTTCCCTACTTCTTTTAACATATTTTTTAGTGATTCTGGACTATCCTCAAGCTTTGTCCATGAGGTATTTTCAGCATCGTGTCCTGAAAGGTCATCTAATACGTCAACCCATGCAACAGTTCTCAATGAATATTCATATGCTATTTTTCTTGGTGTTGGATCAAATCCAACTAATTGGGTAAGTTGTCCATAAAAAGAAAAATCAGATGAAGAAGGTTTTGTACCTAATAGAAAAGGACTATTTAGTAGATGATCCTCCATAAGATTTAAAAATCTTTTATAACTAGAATCAATAAAATCAGCAGTCCTATCATTAGAACCCACAACCCATAACCTACCTTTTTGCCTCTCAGTCACAATTTTCTTATATTCTGTAAGTGTGTCATTTGAGGTATTTATCGCAATATCCACCAATGGAAGTATTGCTCCAGCCACATCAGCGTCTTCTTCAAAATACCATCTGTAGTGAAACATGTATTTGGTAACCCATTCATCTCCAAAGTCTTCAAGTAAATAATTTATAAATGCTAGGGCAGGGTCATCTGGAATTATTTTTCTTTCACTGAAATCATTTTCTAGTCTTCTTATTATTGGAGTTGAATCAGTTGTCGCAACTAATGCCCCATTATCATTTGGTAATAAAATCGTTGGAAGTAGAACTGGCTTTGGTAGATCTATACCTAGTTTAGTGATTTTTTTAACAATATTACCGTTATAAACAATATAAGGAATATGCCTATATCTGAATGCAGCTAATATTTTTTGAGTATATGGTGAGGGTGTTGCACCAAAAATCTTAATTTTTTGAGTCATTTCCATAATTATATTTTTACAATTATTCCTTCATTAGGATTTATATTACCAATTACAATTTGATTATAAGTTTCTATAAAATTTTCAATACCATCAATCTCAATAACACTCATCCAGTCTTTACTTTGATTGGATCTCTTGGTCATAAATTCATTAGTCCTTTGGTTGTAGCCTTCATAGCCCCAATCTTTAAATCTTTTTTGGATATGTGCTGGCGCAAAAAAGAACTCAGTTCTTTCTCTCAACATTGCTTGGCCTAAAGCATCTTCTGCTGTTACCTCATTATCCCAATGTGTCATCCCAACTGTGTAACACTTGAGCATATTGTCTCCTAACGAACCATGAAGTGTTCCTAAAATTTCACGACTTCCTGCCATATCAACCATAACGCTTTTGAGATCATTATTTACTGATGAAAGTTGATCATATGATATAACCTTGTCATAACAACCCAATTTATTTACAAAATCAGTATTTTTTGGAGAGGTAAGCCCTATTATATTTGGTGTTTGCTCTGAGTCTTTAAGTCCTTGAGCAAGACCAATTGCTGTTTTGCTGGAAGCGCTAACAATAATAATTTGGTCTGCATCAAGATACGATTCATCTTCTAATGCATCACATATGCAAAAGGAAGTTATATGAAGAGGGAAAAGTAGTGATTTAAGATTGTCCATAGAAGGATCGTAATTAATATCCCCATTAACTCTTACATAGTTATTGTATACAGCAGGTAAATCTTTGCGATGATCTTTACCATCACTAAAGCCCTGATCAGTGATTTTAATTGGGTTAATGATCAACGAGTCAGAAGGGGGGAAGTATCCAAATAACCTCTCACCTTCCTTAATATAACTATTTTTTGATTGAGTAACATTCGCAAAACCCCAGACTGGTATACAACCCCATTCATTATCCAAATCCTCTGTAGTCTTAAAGAATTGCCAGTAACCAATAGTATCCCCAGCAACCCCATAAGTAACATTGTTTGATGTGAAAGCAAAACTTTCTATTGATACAGAAATATCTCCCTCATCCAATACGTTTAAAGAGGATTCTATAATTCGAGTTTTTGTTAAATCACTTTTAAGTGTTTGAAGTTGTCTAGACATTATTTTGTTTCAATATTTAGTTGACCAGCAAGTCCTGCTGTTCTGTGGATACTGCTTTCTATGTACTCTGGACTCATTATCATATCGAGCATAGCTTTTTTGCTTGGGTATCTTGCTATTGCAACCATATCCCACAGTTCTTCAATATCACCTAGCATTAAGCGTGTCACATCACCTGAATATATCCATTCAGCTCCTACACTTTTTAAATGTTTAACAACTTCTTTGCCATAAATTGCATATGCTTCTGCACCTGTGAGATTAGTATCTCTTCCATCTTCATACTCAGCCTTATCTTTAAATTTTAAGAGGTTAACCATAGATATAGGCGAGTTATCATCACCTTCAAGAAAACCATCCATCTGCTCTTTAGTTGGNTAAACGCTATTATTAAATTCCATATTTTATTCTCCCATTGTTATTGCTTTTTGAAATGCCGGCCTATCTTCAATTTTAGAAANATATCTCTTGATGTGTTCCATTTCATCTGAGACACACCCTAATCTGTTTGCCATAAAACATGAATGTCCAAGCATCAAATCAGCTGCTGAAAAATCACCAACTAAGTAATCTTTGTCTTTAAGNTTTTCGTTAACTGGTGCAAGTGATTTAGTTATTAAGTTTTGAGCTTGTCTTAATACATTCTCATCTCTTCTATCAGGTGGTAATAAAATTGTTTGAACAACAACTTGATTCATAGGCGGCATAACCATTCC
>JGI26116J46587_1000187_pt1 | contig 10782 bp, 11 predicted proteins | sample AOAMet1_03_M0_10_2_FD_46587 | JGI IMG/M metagenome (IMG submission 46587) | reverse complement strand
ATAAGTGAATTGGTTTTAATTCCAACATCCGAGTCAAATGTAAGTAGATGTATAGCCTATTCACCCTTAATGGGTGAAGTAAAGGAAGGTCAAGATCTTAAGGTAAATTCAGATCAATTTGAGTTTACTGATAATAAGAATCTTGTTCTTGATGGTAACGTTACTTTAGATTTTCCAGAAGGCTTATTAAAAGCACAGAATGCAAATCTGGATAGAGATAATGGAAAAATACAATTTTTTAATGGTGGTGAAATCTTCTTAAAAGACTTCTACTTTCGAGCAGAAAATGGTTTTTTTAATAAAAAAGATAGCGAATTATCTCTTTTTGATGGTCAGGCCTACCTTGATGAAAGAGGCCTTATTTTTAAATTTGAAAGCCTTGATGGGCAGTTAAATAGCATAATAAATTTAGCGAATACATCGATATCTTCATGCGCTAACCCGAACAAGGGGTGGGTAATACAAGCTAAAGAAATTAGATTGAATGCGGAAACTAATCGAGGCTTAGCTAAATCAATAAAACTTCAAGTAATGGGCAAAACTATTCTTGCATTGCCGCAACTGCCCTTTGCAACGTCAACTGAAAAGATGACAGGATTTCTTGAGCCCTCGTTATCTTTTTCATCGGATGGGGCTGATATAACACTCCCATATTACAAAGTGCTGTCTTCGTCTTCTGATATAACAATAGCCCCAAGGATGATTGCAAAGCGCGGACAAGGGTTGGAATTAAATTTCCGGTCTCTGCATGGAGAAAATAGAAACCTACGAAACCTAGATCTCATTTATTTTAGTAAAGATGACGAATATGAAAAAGAAGGATATGGCAGTAATTCTCCAAGATGGGCCTTTAATATTTTCGATACATTCGAGCATGAATCAATAAAAATTGATTTAGATTGGTCGAAAGTGTCGGATAGTCTTTTTCTTAGAGATATCCCTGGAGACATAACTTCAATTGGTTATCAGAGAATACAAAACTTAAGTCAAAATTTTTCTTTATCAAAAACTTTTAAAAATGCATCTGTGCAAATAAAACATCAAGGCTATCAAACTCTGAACCCTATTCTAACCAATGGTTATGAGCAATCTCCATCGATTGATTTTAACTATTCAAGAAGTTTTGGAAAAATTATTTTAAAAGAGCAGCTCAATATATCTTCATTTAAGGCTAGCTCTATTCATGGCTATTTTGGCAATCAGGATATGTCTGGTAAATACCCTAGACTTATCAATAATCCAGCTGAGGGTTCAAGAATTTATTCAGATCTTTCATTGCAAAATCATAGTTATATTAAAGGAATAAAGATCGTTGCAAATGTTGGAATAAGTTCTATTAAATATAATCTTTCTGGGAACTCTCAAGCAACTAATGATGTGAATGTGCCCAATGCATCTATTGACATTAGCTCTATTTTTATAAGGAACTCTCAAGACAATAACTACTTTATTGAACCTAGACTATTTGTTGGTTACACAGCATATAAGGATCAATCAAATAACCCAATATTTGATGCAGACGAACTATCTATGAATAATGAATTATTTAATAATCTGCGTTTTTCTGGGATGGATAGAATTGGGGATCAAAAATTTTACACCCTCAGCTTAAAGTATAAAAAAATCATAATGGGCATGGAAAAGTTGTCAGTATCTGTTTCCAAGAAATATTTTTTAGATGATAGAAGGGTTTGGATGCGTCCAATGATGTCTGGTCATAGCATATTAGATGCCTCTATGAGCATGGAATCAACTAAAATGGATGGGATGCCAATGGATAGAGGACCTACAACTGTCATGGGCAAGTGGATGCCTAATAGAAATACCATGCTAATGGCTTACGGAGGATATTTTAATAAAAATAAAAAAATGCCGTTAGGTGGATTAACNCTAAAGCATGATTTTANTGGTGGGTCGATTGGAATTGCTAAAAGATACAGGAGAATGTCGGGTGATTTTAATTTCCCTATGAGTTATTCAGAAATATTCGGTGATATCAGGCTAAGCTCCAAATTTAAATTTATTGCAAAACTAAAACATGATGATGAAATTAATAAAAATATTGAGAGTATCGTAGGTATAGAATATGAGAACTGTTGTTTTGCATTAAGAATGACTGGATCAGATAGAAATCTTTCAAAATATATTAATAAAGATATTTACTATCCCCATTTGGCAGAAGCATGGGATAATATTATTCAGATTGAAAACAAGGGACGAATAAATTTTGAGTTTGAACTCAAGGGCTTTAATTCCTCCACTAATAAAATAAATAGACTACTGAATAATTCACTTTTTAATTACTAAATCTAATATGAAAAAAATATTTTTACCCTCATTTGTTCTTTTGATTCCTTCATTATTTTCTGCAGTCGAAATACTGGATAGGGTTGCTGTTATTGTTGATGATGGTGTCATCATGGAATCTCAAATAAATAATGATTTTGAAGAGATGACAGCTATGTATGACCAGCAAAATATTCCAAAGCCTCCTAAAGAAGAATTATTAGAACAAGTAGCGGAAAGGCTAATCATTGAAGAATTGCAGTTACAAATGGCAGATAGGGCTGGTGTGAGAATAAGTGACTCTGAGTAAATCAAACAATGATAAGAGTTGCTGCTAACAATAAAATGGAGCTTCAAGAATTTATAACCTCTTTAGAAAATGAGGGTACTAAATATGAAGATCTTAGAGAACAGATTCGTAAAGAGATGATCATACAAAGAATTCAAAGAGGAAGAGTTCAATCAGAAATTGATATTACTGCTAAAGAATTTGAGGCGTTTTTGGCAACGGACGAGTCGTTAGTAGAATTGGAACCAGAATTATTAGTAAATCAGATACTAGTGAAAACCCAAAATGATGCGATCTCTGCGCTTAAAAGGGTTAGTGATGGAGAAAACTTCTCTGAACTTGCAAAAGAAATTTCATTAAGTGGGAATGCTTCAACTGGTGGAGTTATGCCATGGAGAAAAGCAGCTGATATGCCTAAATTATTCGCCGATGCTATAAATAGAAAAGATGTAGGTTTTGTAACTGAGCCCTTAGAGAGTGGCGCAGGATTTCACATACTTAAGCTTCAAGATAAAAGAGGTACTTTTGTTCGATATGAAGATCAATGGCTATCCAGACATATTTTATTAATGCCTTCAGCTATAAGGACCGAAGAAGAAACAGAAGCTGAGCTTAATGCTATTAGACAAAGAGTTGTGGATGGTGAAAGTTTTGAATTGCTTGCTGAAGAATTTTCTGAAGATCCTGGATCTGCAAAGCTTGGTGGTGTTTTAGACTGGTTGGGTAAAGGCGTTCTGGCACCAGAATTTGAAGAAACCATGATTGATTCAGAAATTGGAGTTTTATCTAATGTATTTCAAACCCAGTTTGGTTTTCATTTTTTAGAGGTTATGGAAACAAGGAATCATGATCAAACAGCTGAGTTAATTGAAGATCAAGCTTATCAAGTTCTTTATTCTAGAAAGTATGATGAAGCGCTTGAGAACTCCTTAAGATCGATGCGAGCAGAAGCATTTGTTGAATTTAAAGACCTAGATTGAAGAAAATTCTTTATTCCCCTGGAGAACCCTCGGGCATTGGGCCTGATTTAATTATTCAATTATGTAGCCTCCCCTTTTGGGAAAAAATCAAAATTCCTATTGTATGCATAGCTGATAAAAAGCTTATTGAGGATAGAGCATTACTGCTTAAGCAAAAAATAAAAGTATGTACTATTGATAATTTAGATAATATTAATTCAAACAAGATTGGAACTATTCAAGTTAAAGAGATCTCAAAATGTAGAAATACAAAACCTGGGAAGTTATATAAATCTAATGCAGCATATGTTCTTAAAAATCTCGATTTTGGTATTGACCAATCATTAAATTCCAAAACTGCTTTAGTTACAGGCCCTATTAGCAAAGAAAATATAATATCTCTTAATAGTAATTTTTCAGGACATACTGAGTATATTCAGCAAAGAACAGGCAGCAAAGACGTCTTAATGCTTCTGGGTTCAAAAAAACTTAAGGTTGCTATTGCAACAACACATGTTCCTTTAAAAAAAGTGCCAAAGTTAATAACTGAAAGGCTTATTATTAACAAAGTTACGATTTTACATAATGAGCTAGTATCGAAATTTAAAATTCAGGAGCCTCAAATAAAGCTGCTTGGTTTAAATCCTCATGCTGGAGAAGGGGGAAAAATTGGAACAGAAGAAAAAAATGTTTTAGAGCCAGCTGTAATAAAACTAAGAGAAAATAATATTAATGTATCTATGCCTATGTCAGCTGATACTGCGTTTACTTCAAAAATATTACAAGAAACTGATGCTTATCTTGGAATGTATCATGACCAGGTTTTACCTGTTATAAAAGCACTAAGTTTTGGAAGTTCCATTAATATTACCCTTGGAGTACCTATCATAAGGACATCTGTGGACCACGGTGTTGCATTAGATATTGCCGGGTCTGGCAAGGCAGATGTTGCTTCTTTTCAAGAGGCGTTAAGAGCTGCAAAGAAAATTATCTAATGGATAAGAGAGATATAAGAAGAAAGTTTGGGCAAAACTACTTATCTGATCCAGCTATTATTTTTGAAATGGGTCAGTCAGTCTCTCCATATTCTGGAGATCAATTTTTAGAAGTTGGTCCTGGGATGGGGGCTCTTACAAAAACTCTCAACAAGCCAGGTATTAAAGTAAAAGCTATTGATGTCGATAGAGAGAATATTGAATACTTGTCTAAAAACTTAAATGGGCCAGCTGAATTTAACTTCGTCAATGATGATATTCTTAAAACGTCTTTAGATTTTCTTAATGAGGGTAACTTTAGAATAGTAGGAAACCTTCCATACAATATATCTACCCAAATTATTTTGAAATTTATTCAATGGTCGAGCTGTATCAAAGATATGCATTTTTTAGTTCAAAGAGAAGTAGCCGAAAAAATAACCGGTAATATCAAAACCAAAAATTGGGGGAAATTATCCTTAAAAATTTCTGCCTTCTTTAATGCTGAAATTTTATTTGATGTGCCTCCTGAATCTTTTGATATTAAACCAAAGGTGATGTCTAGCTTTATAAGAATGACTCCAAAAGAAAACTCTAATCTTGACCCTGAATTAATTATAAATCTCTATAAGGTCATAGATCTATCATTTGTATCTAGAAGAAAAAGTATTAGGAATAATTTAAAAAAACAAGATTTTGATTGGATTGGTTTAGATATTGATAATAATCTTAGGCCAGAAGAAATTTCACTTGAAGAATATATAAAACTAGCTGAGTCTTATAAAGAATAATGGCTCATTACGTAATAGGCGATGTTCAGGGATGCTATTCAGAACTTCAAGCACTTGTAAAAAAAATAAAATTCAACCCAAATAAAGATAAAATTATCTTTGCTGGGGACCTTGTTAATAGAGGCCATCAATCTCTTGAAGTGATGGAGTTTTGCATGAGGCACAAAGGGTCTATAAAAGCAGTATTGGGAAATCATGACTTCTATTTGCTTTACCTAATAGAACATCAAAAGAAAAATAAATCACTAAAAAAAGTTTTAGATTCAAAAAATATTCAAAAATATCATTCCTGGTTAAAAAAATTACCTTTATTACTAGAGATCAAAATTAAAGAAACAAAAGAAACTTTTTGGATATCTCATGCGGGTATACCTTATATTTGGGATATCAGGATGGCTAAAAAACTTTCAAAAGAAATACAAACTGGGATGAAAGATGATTCTTTTAAGATCTTAGAAAATATATGGGGAGATACTCCTAAGATATGGAATTCAGACCTTAAGGGCTATAAGAGATCTAGAACTATTATTAATTACTTCACTAGAATGAGATTTCTTGGAAAAGATGGTTCGTTAAAATTGAAGGCTAAAAAAAATAAAGCTGATGAGATGCATGTTCCATGGTTCAACCAAACAATCAAAAATTTAAAAGAGAATCAATATATTATTTTTGGGCATTGGGCAGCTCTCGAGGGTAAAACTAAATTAACTAATATAATAGGAGTTGATACAGGATGTGTTTGGGGAAATNAGCTCACAGCGATAAGATTAGAAGACAGGAAATTATTTCAAGTTAAAAAAGCATGAAGATTTATGAAGTTGGGGGTGCTGTTCGAGACGCTCTTTTAGAAACTAAAGCAAAAGATAGGGACTGGGTTGTTGTTGGCTCCTCTCCTGAAGAAATGATTGAGAAAGGTTTTAAGCCTGTTGGTAAAGATTTTCCAGTTTTCTTGCATCCATCTACAAAGGAAGAATATGCCCTAGCAAGAACCGAAAGAAAAACTGGACATGGATACCATGGTTTTAATTTTTATTATGGGAAAGAAGTAACTCTTGAAGAGGATCTTTCAAGAAGAGACTTCACTATAAACGCAATCGCCAAAGATGATAGTGGCAGACTAATTGATCCATTTAATGGCATTGCCGATATAAAAAATAAAATTTTTAGACATGTTTCTGATGCATTTTCTGAGGATCCCTTGAGAGCTATAAGACTGGCAAGATTTAGAACTTATGATCATCTAAAAGACTTTGTGATATCTAAAGAAACCAAAAAACTCATAAATACTATTATTGATCTTGGTGAAATTAGTACCCTTTCAAAGAATAGAATATGGGCAGAGACAGAAAGGGCTTTATCCTCAAACAACCCAAGTATTTATTTTGAAACTTTAATTGAATATGAAATGCATGTCTTTCATTTCAAGGATCTTAAAAATTCAGGGTGCTCATCAGTGAATGATCCATCCATAAGATGGGCCGAACTCCAAATTAATAATAGTTTTTTGATTGGGAAGGATCTGCCAATACCAAATAGTTTTATAAATGCATCGCAGACCTTAAAAGCCTTATCTAAAATACCAGCTAACCCTGATGAAGAATGTCTTTTAGGTATCCTTAAAAATGTACGTCTGGAGCGGGATGAGGATTTAATAAAACATCTTGTATGCCTCCCTCAGCTCAAAGAAACAAAGAAATTAATACTCGAATTGGTAGAAGGAATGAAGAATACGGATTTTTCAATATTATCAAAGGTTTCAAATGAGCATATTGAAGAAGAAAAGATTAAACTACTCAAACAAGTTATAGAGAATTTAAATGAATAAGACAATTTTAATTACAGGGGCTGCAAAGAGAATTGGTAAAGAAATTGCCCTTACCTACTCTGATTTGGGATGGAATATTATTATTCACTTCAACTCATCCAAAGATGATGCAGAGAAACTTGCAAATCAAATTAATTCGAAAAATCCAAATACTGCAAAAATTATTCAAGCTAACTTAGATGTAGATAGTGAAGTGATGAGATTGGTGGATGAGGCTAAAAATCTTTTTGAGACTATAGATATCCTTGTTAATAATGCCTCTACCTTTTATCCAACTCCAATTGAAGACATATCTTTAGAGCATTGGACAAACTTAGTAGGCTCTAATTTAAAAGGGCCTCTTTTTTTAATTAATGGTCTTAGAGATAAATTAAAAGAATCTAATGGTTCAATTATAAATATCACAGACACTAATTTGAGCAAGGGTGTTGCAAATTTTTCTATATACTCAGCTGCCAAAGGTGGCTTAGAATCCATAACTAAAGGTCTAGCAAGAGAACTAGCTCCCGAAATTACTGTTAATGCCATTGCTCCTGGAGCAATGCTTGAGCCGCCGGATGTTGTATGGACCGATGAGCAAAAAGAAAAAGTAATTTCAAATATACCTTTAAAAAAAATGGGTTCTGAAAAAGATATTGCCCAGGCAGTTAAGTTTGTTGCCGGAGCAAAATATATAACAGGACAAGTTATTAAAATTGATGGGGGAAGATCATTGTCATGACAAATGATGCACAAAAATATGAACAAATATTTTCTGGTACCAAAGAAGTTGCCGAAAACTTAAAAATTGAGATTTCAAAACTGCAGCCTTGGATTGATGCTAATGTCCAAGGGGCAGGAGCTATTAAAACTATTGAGCAATTTAAGGGCGGACAGTCCAATCCAACATACAAGATTATTACTGAAGGTAGAAATCTTGTTTTAAGAAGAAAGCCTCCAGGAAAACTCTTACCATCTGCTCATGCGGTGGATAGAGAATATAAGGTTATTACAGCTTTATACGAAACTGACGTTCCTGTTCCAAAGACATATGGGCTCTGTAAAGATGAAGATGTAGCTGGAACTGAATTTTTTGTCATGGATTGTTTGGATGGTGATATATATTGGGATCCAATGCTGCCCTCTTTAACCAAAGAACAACGTATTAAAGTTTATCAAAATAAAAATAAAACTCTTGCAGCTCTTCATAGCGTTGATTACAAAAAAGTTGGTCTAGGCGATTATGGTAAACCTGGAAACTATGTAGCAAGACAAGTATCTAGATGGTCAAAACAGTACATGGCATCAGAAACTGACAATATTGAAGCTATGAATAATCTAATTGAGTGGCTACCGAATAATATTCCTGACGATGATGAAACTTCTATTGTTCATGGTGACTACCGCTTAGATAACATGATTATGAAAAACCAAGAAGTTATTGGAGTTTTGGACTGGGAGCTATCCACCTTAGGGCATCCTGTGGCAGACTTTAGCTACCATTGCTTAACATGGAGAACAGAGCCTCTCTATTATGATTATGCAAAATTGAAAGAGCTTGGTGTGCCTAATGAAATGGAATACCGAGATATGTACTCAGAGGCTACTGGCAAAGACATGTCAGCTAATTGGGAGTTNTATATGGCATTTAATATATTTAAAGTTGCTGCAATATGTCAGGGAATATTAGGAAGAGTTAGAGATGGNACTGCAGCAAGTAAACACGCAGAAGATAGAGGGATGAAAGTTTATCCTTTATCAGATGGGGCTTGGTCTATTGTTGAGAAAAACTTTAAATAAGAAAAATTATTTGTTTAAAGCAGTTCTTTAAGTGGCTCTGAGACGAATGAATATTTTGCAACTTCATCGCTCTCAAATATAATTTCTTCATCATCAACCTGAAGAACTATATCTATATCCAAGGTTCTGGCGCTAAATTTTGGAGCATCTCTATTTCTTCCTGCCTCATCCTCAATATCTTTTAATTTTTTATTAAGATCATCAAAAGATAGTTCACTATCTCCAGACACAACAAGGTTTAAAAAATCATCACCCTCAAACCCTTCTGCTTTAGTCTGATGAACTGACGAGTATTCGCTGTTATCTAATATTTTTTGGAGTTTTTCTATAGCAAGAATAATATTTGCTTCAGCATTTATGTTACTGCCTAGGGAGAGATAAAATTTCATTATCTGTGAATGACCAAACCAACATCTTTAGCGCCTCTTAGAGCGCCTGGTTTTGATACTCTGAGCTTTATGGACTCTACGTTATATTCCTCTTTAACAAGCGCAGCTATACCCTCAGCAAGTGATTCTTGAAGCTGAAAAGATGAATCTTCAACAAATTTAATTACGCCTTTGCAGATGGCCTTGTAGTCAATAGTGTCATCAATAGAGTCCGTTGCAGCTGCTTTTTTACAGTCGAAAGGAAACTCCATGTCTATAGAAACTTCTTGTTTTACTTTTCTTTCCCAATCAAAGATCCCTATTATGGTTTCAACTCGTAAATCTTTTATGTAAATAATATCTTTCATTTTGTTAGCTCGCTTAATGGCCATCTAGCCCTTACAGATGATCCGTTAATATTAATTTTATCAGAAGATCTTAGAGAGCCAACAAAGGCAATCATTGCAGCATTATCACCACAATACTTAAGTGAAGGGTAATAAACTCTAATATTAATAGTATTTTCTAGATCTTTAATTGCAGCCCTGAGAGCTTTATTAGCTGCTACACCACCAGCTATGATCACCTCTGATCTTCCTGAAAGCTCTACTGCTTTTTTTATTTTCTTTGTTAATACATCTATTACTGCCTGCTGAAATGAGGCGGCTATATCTGCCTTAACTTTATCTGTTAAATCATCTATATCTCTGACAGTATACAAAACAGATGTCTTGAGACCGCTAAAGCTTAAATCAAGATTATCGCTATGCATCATAGGCCTAGGAAAATCATATGCTTTGGGGTTTCCTTTCAAGGCTAGTCTCTCTATGTGTGGACCGCCGGGATAAGGTAGACCAAGAAGCTTACCAACCTTATCAAACGCCTCTCCAACGGCATCATCCTGAGATTGACCAAGTATCTTATAATCACCCCTATCTTTAACATCCACTATCATGCTGTGGCCACCACTAACCAATAAGCAGATATATGGCACTTTGATCTCAGGGAATTCCATAACAGGAGACATTAAATGTCCCTCTAAATGATTAATTGGTATAAGAGGAACATTCAGTGCGCTTGAGATTCCTTGTGCAAAGCTTTCTCCTATCAATAAAGCACCTAATAAACCTGGTCCAGATGTGTATGCAACCTGATCAATGGATTGAAGATCAANCTGATTTATTGCTTCCTGTAATACNGATATTATNTTTACACAATGATCTCTAGAAGCTAATTCAGGAACTACTCCTCCATACTCAGCATGCATCTTTATCTGACTAAATACAGATTCACCAATAATGCCATGCTCAGAATCATATACAGCTACTGCCGTTTCGTCACATGATGTTTCTATTCCTAAAGTTTTCATAAAAATGTTTTGCAAAAATTGTAATTACAGCCTACACTACGCGACTAATTATGCCTTCAATTATAATAAAAGAAACAGAACATTTTGACATTGGTCTAAGAAAGTTCAAACGTGCCTGCGAAAAAGCAGCAATTGTTCCTGA
>JGI26116J46587_1000158_pt1 | contig 11732 bp, 10 predicted proteins | sample AOAMet1_03_M0_10_2_FD_46587 | JGI IMG/M metagenome (IMG submission 46587) | reverse complement strand
TTGAGTCCAACGAACTGGGGCAGTTAATTGTAAAATTAAATTAGACTTTATGTCATCTTCATTTGTTACAGCATTTGCAGTTACATTTTGGTAAATTGGACAATCTGGTTTTTTAAATCCTGTGTTTAGTATCGCTTTCTCTAATTCCTCCCTTGCAGGTTCCATCATAGGGGAGTGAAATGCACCTCCAACAGGTAAAACTAAAGCTCTTCGAGCTCCGGCATTTTTTAAAGATTCACAAGCATGGTCAATGGCATTAATTTCCCCTGAAATAACTAATTGTCCTGGGCAATTATAATTTGCAGCAACCACAACACCATCAATTTGAGCACAAATGTTTTCAACAATATTGTCCTCTAGACCAAGTACTGCAGCCATAGTACTTGGGCGTAATTCACATGCTTTTTGCATGGCAATAGCGCGTTTATAAACTAACTCTAAACCATCCTGAAAACTTAATGAGCCAGCAGAAACTAAAGCTGAAAATTCACCTAAAGAGTGTCCTGCAACCATATCGGGCTTAAAATTTTCACCTAATATCTTTGCTAAAATAACTGAGTGTAAAAAAATAGCAGGTTGGGTCACTTTGGTTTGTTTTAGGTCTTCAACAGATCCTTCAAACATGATATCTGTAATAGAAAACCCTAAAATATCATTTGCAATCTTAAATAATTGCTTTGCTTTTGAAGACTGTTGATACAGGTCTAAGCCCATTCCAGAAAACTGAGCTCCTTGTCCTGGAAATATATATGCGTTCATGAATTCTAAATTTAAGATGCAAAAATAGCAATAAATATACTATTTAGAGCTCTTTGGTAGCAGCTTCTGCACAACGTTCACCGTCCATTGCTGCTGATATGATGCCCCCTGCGTAACCACCACCTTCTCCGCAAGGAAATAAATTGATGACTTCTGGATGATGTAATGAGTCATTTCTTGGAATATTTACGGGTGATGAGGTTCTCGATTCGACTCCGACAACATTAGCCTCATGGGTATAATATCCTTTCATTTTTTGTCCAAATGTTTTCAATCCTTTTCGTAAAGAACTTCCAATAAGTGTTGGTAATAATGAATGTAAAGGTGCTGACTTCAAGCCTGGCTGATAAGACGAATTGTTTAATGTAGTTGACAGCTTGCCTTCAACAAAATCTGTTAAACGTTGTGCTGGTGCGGTTTGTGTTCGTCCGCCGGATGTAAACGCCAACCGCTCCAAATCCTTTTGATATTCAAGTCCTTTTAATGCTCCAAAGTGGTCATATTTCATCAAATCTTTTTCTACATTTATTTCAACTACAATTCCAGAATTAGCATAAATATTGTTTCGACGTGAAGGAGACATGCCATTGACAACTACTTCATTGTCGCCTGTAGCNGCAGGAACTATAAATCCNCCCGGGCACATACAAAAAGAATAAACACCTCTTTGATTTACTTGATGTACTAGATTGTAAGCTGCTGCTGGTAGTAACTCATCTCTTTTTTCACTGCAATTATATTGAATTCTATCTATAATTTCTTGAGGATGTTCAACTCTGACCCCCATAGCAAAAGATTTTGCTTTTAGTGTAATTTGATGATGTCTTAGTAGATAAAAAATATCTCGAGCAGAATGACCTGTCGCTAAGATGATACGATTTACAAAAACCTCTTGCGCACCATTAATTTCTATCGTTTTAATTTTTTGGTTCTTTATGACCATGTTTGTCAAACGGCTATTGAAATGAATTTCTCCGCCATACTTTAAAACAGTTTCACGAATATTTTCTACAACTTTAGGTAGTTTATTGGTTCCAATATGTGGATGGGCATCAATTAATATTTGATCAGTAGCTCCATGAAATACGAGGTTTTCAAATATACGCCTTACGTCACCTCGCTTTAAACTGCGAGTGTAAAGTTTACCATCGCTGTAAGTGCCTGCACCACCTTCACCAAAACAATAATTTGAATCTTCATTTACGATATGTTCTTGATTTATGGCTTTTAAATCTCGTCGTCTTTCCTGAACTTTTTTTCCTCGTTCAAAAACAATCGGTTTGTATCCGAGTTCAATGCAACGCAGTGCAGCATACATGCCAGCAGGGCCAAAGCCAATGATATGAATTGATTTTGCATTAGAAACATCGTCATATTTAAATTGATAATTTGATTTTTCGGGAACTAATTCTTGATAATAAACTTCTATTTTATAATTAAAAAGAATAGTTTTAGCACGAGCATCAATAGATTTTCGTAAAATTTTTATGCCTGAAATATCATCAACTGAAAATCCAAGCTGTTGCGCCGCTTTGATGTTTAGGATTTGAGAAATACGCTCTTCCTCAAGTGTAACACGAACCTGGACTTGATAAATCATTTGGACAAATTAGAATTGAAATAAAGATTTCGAAACATATCACTTGTGTTGACGGTATAGCCATTCCATCATCATTGGATCACTGTAGGCAGCAATCCACGAAAAATGTCCCACTTCAGGATAGAGTGTAAACCCTGGCTCAGCACCTTCTTTAATAAGAGCGTTTATCATATTTTGTGAAAGTTTGGCGCTCAAAGTTGTATCTCGTACACCATGAAAAACCCATATTGGAATCTTTGCAATGATATTTGCTTTAGTCACATCACCGCCACCGCAAACTGGAACTGCTGCTGCAAATAAATCGGGATACCGAGAAATAGCATCAAAAGTACCGATGCCCCCCATAGAGAGTCCTGTTATATAAATACGATTGACATCAACGGGCATTGTATTGATAGTTTTTTTTACTAATTCAATAAGTAATTGCATCGGTTTTGTTGGTGATGGTAGAAGTGACATATCATCTTCTGAAAAGTTTCCCCAACTCATGTTTTTAGGACATTGAGGCGCAAGAACGATTGATGGATGGATTTTCATAATGTTATCTGATGTAAAATTTTTTACACCCCATTTTAACTGTGCTTCATTATCATTGCCACGTTCACCAGCACCATGTAGAAAAATGACTAATGGATATTTGCTGTTTGTGTCGTAATCTGATAACAATTGTCTATAATTTAAACTGTCACCTTTTTCGTTAATGTATTGCTGGTAAGTGAAAAGAGAGGATTGCGATGTTAGAGTATCAATATTCCCTAGCCACAGGAAAACTGTTAAATAGGCTAAAAAAAGTGAATCTAATCTTGACATAATTTGTTGTGTTCGTTTAAACAATATTTTTTGTGTAGGAAATGAAAGAAAAAGCATGTTCATGATTGCCATCCTTATCATGGAAAGTTTGGTTTATTTCTGTCCATTTTAGGGCATCAACTTCAGGAAAAAAGGTATCTCCTTCAAATTGATGATGAACCTTAGTAAGTTCAATAGTATGTGCCATAGACATGGCTTGTTTGTAAATTTCACCACCTCCAATCACAAAGGGTTGTGAGTCGTGTTTCGAAGCGTCGATGGCATCCTCGAGTGAATGAACTACAATGACGCCCTCGGGTACTTGGTAATTAGTCTGTCTAGTAATGACGATGTGAGTTCTGTTTGGTAATGGTTTAGGAAAACTTTCAAATGTTTTACGACCCATTATGATGCAGTGACCATTCGTTAATTGTTTGAATCGCTTTAAGTCATCTCTAAGATGCCAAATAAGTTGATTGTCTTTCCCGATAACATTATTTTCTGACGCAGCGACAATGATTGTTATATTAGAAGATTGTTCGCTTGTCAATATCGTTTTTTCTGCCTGAGATTGTAACATTATTTCTGTTTCTTTATCTAAACCTTTTTTTAGTGTATTTATTTTAATTTGCTGTTTGGCAACTAGCTTTTCAAGTTGTTTCTTCTCCCAGGATTTTCCCATAAAACTATGTCCAATGAGTACATTGAACGCATGATATGTCAAAAAAAACAACCAAACAAAAGTTGCTATAACATGCCAATTATAATTAAATAACTTAAAATGATTACCAACACCTAAAATAGTATTAGTTAAAAATAGAAACAACCCTCCGATAAAAAATAATAGAACATGGGTACGTAATCGTTTTTTTTGTCTTATGCGACTTTGAGCATATTCAATTAACTCTAATTGGTCTTTATCTATTTGAGTGTGATGTTTCTTTTTACCAAACATGTGACATATATTGTAGAGATAAAGTTAAGTCTTTTTTGAATTTAAACATATTTTCACCCTAATTAGAACTAAAATATATTAGAATTGAAAAAGGAATGATGGCAGCTTTACCTGTTAATTTACTGGAAATAAAGCGTGGTAATAGATTTATTACTCTAATTGCTTCTTCTTCAAGCGATAGGTGTGGTCCTCTAGCCTTTGCCTCAATGACATCTCCTGATTTATTTATTTTAAACATAATACTTGTCTTTTGGAAAATTTTAATCATTAAAAATATCAACATTATTTTTTCTAGAAATAAATCGAGATACTTTTTGTAACCTTCATTTTTTTTGCGATGCTCTCGTTTTTTTATGCTTACAGTCGTGAAAAATAGAGTTTTCATCAAGTCGTAATTCTTTTTTAAAGTCTTTTAACTTTCAGTGTCCGTAACTTCTTGGTTGTAAGCAATGTTGTGAAAGAATAAGAGTATTACAACAAATAAAATTTGTTTCATAATTAAATTGCGACGGCCCCTTTAATATGTGGATGAGGGTCGTAATTAACCAACGTGAAATCATCAAATTCAAAATCAAAGATATTTTTAATTTCTGGATTCAACACCATAGTGGGCAACGTCCTTGGAGCTCTTGATAGTTGTAAGTTTAATTGTTCTTGATGATTATTGTAAATATGAGCATCTCCAAATGTGTGTATGAAATCACCTGCCTTGTAACCACAAACTTGAGCCATCATCATTGTAAATAAGGCGTAAGATGCAATGTTGAAAGGAACTCCTAAAAAGATATCAGCACTTCTCTGGTACAATTGACAACTCAATTTCCCATCTGCTACATAAAATTGAAAAAAAGCATGGCAGGGAGGGAGTGCTGCTTTACCATGAGCAACATTTTCACTAAATGATTTTGACGTGTCAGGTAATACAGATGGGTTCCAAGCAGAGACCAACATTCGTCGACTGTCAGGATTTGTTTTTAAGGAATGAATAACTTCTTTTATTTGGTCTATTTCATCATTGTTCCAGTTGCGCCATTGATGTCCATAAACAGGCCCTAAATCACCATTTTCGTCGGCCCATTCATTCCAAATACGAACGCCATTTTCAGTAAGGTAATTGATGTTAGTGTCACCTTTTAAAAACCACAAAAGCTCATAAATAATAGATTTCAAGTGTAGTTTTTTGGTAGTTACCATTGGAAACCCTTGACTTAAGTCAAAACGCATTTGATAACCAAAAACACTTTTAGTGCCTGTTCCTGTTCTATCTGCTTTTGTGTTTCCGTTATCTAAAACGTGTTTTACGAGGTCGTGATATTGTTTCATTTAATATAAAATTCTTAGGAAAGAAAAGTAAAAAAAAAGGTCATACCACAAGGGTTTAAAACCTTAATTTATTTTAAAAGTTATTAACTATTTAGCCAATAATCATTCCGGCAATAGTTGCCGAAATTAACGATGCAATCGTGCCACCAATCAAAGCTTTTATTCCAAATTTAGATAATTGTTTACGTTGCCCGGGAGCTAAAGAACCAATTCCTCCAATTTGAATACCAATAGATGCAAAATTTGCAAATCCACAAAGCATGTAGGTGGCCATAATTACAGATTTTTGATAGTTTAAATGAGTAGCATTGGCCACATTTTTTAAATCAGCCAATTGGATATAGCCAATAAACTCACTTGCGGCTAATTTAATTCCTAAAAGTTGTCCCATAAGCGCCATGTCTTCTTTTGCTATTCCAATGAGCCACATCAGAGGCGCAAATGTGTAGCCTAAAATTAATTCTAGAGAAAGACTTTGATATGGTGTGTTGTTAACTATCCAATGATTGACAGATGTAAGATCACCAATCCCTCCAAGGATGCCATTAATCATTGCGATGAAGGCGACAAAAACCAAAAGCATTGCCCCAACATTTACAGCCAATTTCAGGCCTTCTGTAGTTCCATTTGCTATCGACTCTAAAATATTCGAGCCAATCTTTTCTTTAGATACTGAGACACTCGTATTGATATTCTCAATTTGAGGAAAAAGTATTTTTGAAATTACAATAGCACCAGGAGCTGCCATTACAGAAGCAGCTAATAAATGTTTTGCATAAAACAATTGTAATTCTGCATTGTCACCCCCCAAAAAGCCAATGTAGGCAGCTAAAACTGCTCCTGCTACAGTCGCCATACCACCAATCATTACTAAGAGAATTTCTGATTTATTCATTTTCTCTAGATAAGCCTTGATAAGCAATGGAGCTTCGGTTTGTCCTAAAAAAATATTACCAGCAACGCTCAAGCTTTCTGCTCCTGAGATTCCTAATAATTTTGTTAATAACCATCCCATCACTTTGACTGCTTTTTGGATAATCCCTAAATAAAATAACACAGAAGTCAGTGCTGAGAAGAAAATTATAGTAGGCAATACTTGAAATGCAAAGATGTAACCAAAAGAATTGACATCTAACATCCCACCAAACAAAAACTCACTTCCTGCTTGTGTAAATCCTAAAATTGCTATAAAACCTTGTCCAATATATTCAAATACTATTTTTACGAATTCTACTTTCAAAACACCAACTGCTATGACTAACTGAAAAGACAGACCAATACCTACAGTCTTCCAGTTAATCGCCTTACGATTACTACTAAACAAGAACGCAATAAAAATTAATGACAACATACCAAGGACACCTCGCCATAGGCTGGTTAAAGAAAATCCTTGATTTGGTATAATGGTGTCTGTTGAGGCAATATCTTCAGTAACTAAAATCGTGTCAGAAGATAACTTCGATTTTTTAAATTTGTACTGGATGTTATTTTCAGTAAAAATAAGTGTTGAATCAGTTTTTTCACTTATTCGGTAGTATCTAATGGTATCTGTGGGCTGCGTGTAATTAAATACGAGCAAAGTTTCCTGTAAATCGAAATTCCCTGAAGCTTTTAAATTATTTTTTGCACTAAGGTGATATTCAAATTTTCCATTTTCTAAAATAAGAAAGTCTGAATCTTCATCGATGTTAAACAGAGCTTGATTTTGTTCATCTGTGACAGTTTCAAATTGCCATTTATTTTCTATGTTTTGAGCAACAATAGAAGTCATTGCAAACAATATTGTTCCAATAAAAAGTACACTTTTTTTCATCTGATAATTGTTTATTCGCGTTTTGAAATTTCATCACGAAGGCTCGCAGCTGTTTCGTAATCTTCGTTAGCTACAGCCTCATCAAGTTGCTTATGAAGTTCTTCTAATGTTTTGTCTTTAAAACCACCAGGGAATTTAGTCTCAATTTCTTCAGCGATAACTTCATCTAACAAAATATTATCATCTGTAGCTTCATCATCTTCATTTGGATTTACTTTTAAATAAATACCAGCTTTATCAAGAATGTTTTTATAAGTAAATATAGGGGCGTTAAAACGTAATGCCAAAGCAATTGAGTCACTTGTTCTGGCGTCTATTATTTCTTCTATACCATCACGTTCACAAATTAAGCTCGAGTAAAAAACACCATCAACTAACTTGTGAATAATGACTTGTTTAACAACAATGTTAAATCGGTCAGAAAAATTTTTGAATAAATCATGCGTTAAAGGTCGCGGAGGTTTTATTTCTTTTTCTAAAGCAATCGCTATCGATTGCGCTTCAAATGCGCCGATCACTATAGGTAATTTACGATCTCCGTCAACTTCATTTAGTATCAGGGCGTAAGCTCCATTTTGTGTTTGGCTGTATGAAATCCCTTTTATGTTAAGTCGTACTAAACTCATAGAATATAAAAAACAAAGAACTGTTTAAATTAGGACTTTACCAAACTAGATATAGTAGTTTTAGATATAATACAATTTAAACAGTCCTTGTTGATTTACAAGTTAAAAAAAATTATGCGTTTTGTGCTTTAAAGGTTTTTAATTTTTGAATGAGTTTTGGCACAACATCAAAGGCATCTCCTACAATACCATAGTCTGCTGCTTTAAAAAAGGGTGCTTCAGGGTCAGAGTTGATCACTACTTTGACTTTGGACGAATTGATTCCTGCTAAATGCTGAATTGCTCCCGAAATACCAATGGCAATGTATAAGTTTGAGGCAACAGGCTTTCCTGTTTGCCCAACATGTTCACTATGTGGTCTCCAGCCCAAATCTGAGACTGGCTTTGAGCAGGCAGTTGCTGCTCCAAGAACCGCTGCTAATTCTTCAATCATTCCCCAATTTTCGGGTCCTTTTAGGCCTCTTCCTCCTGAAACGACAACGTCGGCGTCAGCAATTGAAACTTGATCAGAAGCTTTATCAACAGACTCAATTTTGACATTTGAAGTCACTGTTTCTGGAGTGAAGTTTTCAAAAGTTGCATTGCCGGTGCTCTGAACTAATCCAAATGAATTGTTGGAAAGAGATAATATTTTTTTACTTGCATTAATTTCTGTAAATGAAAAGGCTTTGTTGGTAAATGCGGTACATTTAACAGTAAATGGTGTTAAATCATTTGGAAGAGCAACGACATTTGAAACATATCCTGCATTTAGATTAATTGCTAAAAGTGGTGCAAGGTATTTACTGTTAGCACTAGAACTTAAAATAACAAGATTTGAATTTTCAGATTCAGCAACTTGTTGAATATAATTGGCGTAAATCTTTGCATTAAACTCTTTGACATTGTTGACGTTCATGATTTTGTCTACACCATATGTGCCAAGTTCACTGGCATCACTCATGTTAAATGTAATGGCGGTAACATTTATACCTAACTGGTTTGCAATTGCTTTACCATAAGAAGCAACTTCCAAAGCTGATTTTTTCAACTTTCCTTGTTCAGACTCTATATATACTAAAACAGACATTTTTTTCTTTATTTTATGGTTAAATTACTTTTGCTTCGTTGTGAAGTAAGTTTATTAATTCGTCAATATTTTCTGATGACACAAGCGTGACATTACCTTTTGGAGCTGGTTTTTCGAATTTCGAATTACAAGTATCGTTGTTTGCTCCAATGCCATCAAGTACTGTTAGGGGTTTTTTTCTTGCCATCATGATTCCTCTCATGTTTGGGATTCTAAGATCACTTTCTTCAACTAAGCCTTTTTGACCTCCGATGACCAGGGGTAAACTGGTTTCGAGTGTTTCTTTTCCTCCATCAATTTCTCTGATCGCTTTTACCACTGAACCATCAATCTCTATACTGATGCAATTATTAACGAAATTAGCATTGGTCAATGCGGCAACCATTCCTGGAACCATTCCGCCATTATAATCAATGGACTCACGACCAGCAATTACAAGATCAAACCCTCGATCTTGAATAACATGCGATAGTTCTTTGGCGACTGTAATACCGTCTTTAGCTTCCGTATTTATCCGAATGGCTTCGTCAGCACCTATTGCTAACGCTTTTCTAAGTGTGGGTTCGGTTTCAGAACCTCCAACGCTTACTACCGTAATTGAGGCTCCTTGTTTTTCTTTTAACCACATGGCTCTCGTGAGACCGAACTCATCATTTGGATTTATCACAAATTGAACGCCATTCGTGTCAAATTTTGTGTCGTTATCAATAAAATTAATTTTTGATGTTGTGTCAGGAACGTGACTGATACAAACTAATATTTTCATAATTCTACAGTTGTTATATATTATAATTTTGAGGGTACAAATATAATTAAAAATCCCTTAATTTCCTATGCATGCATAATAAATATTTAGAAGTTTGTTTGTTTAAATTTTATCAATAATTATTACTTTTGCTGTTCTTATAAAACGATATAAATGAAAACAATTCAGTTTAGAGAGGCTATCTGTGAAGCTATGAGTGAAGAAATGCGAAGAGATGACCATATTTATCTTATGGGTGAAGAGGTTGCTGAGTATAATGGCGCATACAAAGCNTCTAAAGGCATGTTAGATGAGTTTGGCTCAAAACGTGTGATTGATACACCAATTGCAGAATTAGGCTTTGCTGGNATTGCTGTGGGTTCAACAATGACTGGAAACCGACCAATAGTTGAATTCATGACATTTAATTTTGCTTTAGTTGGAATTGATCAAATAATAAATAATGCCGCTAAAATAAGACAGATGTCAGGGGGACAATTTAAGTGTCCTATTGTGTTTAGAGGTCCAACAGGATCAGCGGGACAGTTAGCAGCAACGCATTCGCAAGCTTTCGAAAGTTGGTATGCAAATACACCAGGTTTGAAAGTCGTTGTGCCCTCTAATCCATATGATGCAAAAGGTTTACTAAAAGCAGCCATTCGAGATGATGATCCTGTGATTTTCATGGAAAGTGAACAAATGTATGGAGATAAAGCAGAAGTGCCAGAAGGAGAATATATCATTCCAATGGGGGTTGCTGACATCAAGCGAGAGGGATCAGATGTGACGATTGTTTCTTTTGGCAAAATTATAAAGGAAGCATATATAGCAGCCGATGAATTGCAAAAAGAGGGTATTTCATGCGAAATCATTGATTTAAGGACTGTACGTCCAATGGACCACAAGACCATTTTAGATTCTGTTAAAAAAACAAATCGTTTAGTTATTTTGGAAGAGGCTTGGCCCTTCGGGAACGTTGCAACTGAAATAACCTATCAAGTACAATCTCAGGCTTTTGATTATCTTGATGCGCCGATAATAAAAATTAATACAGCTGATACTCCGGCACCCTATTCGCCAGTATTATTGAAAGAATGGCTGCCTAATAGTGGAGATGTTGTCGCAGCAGTGAAGAAGGTTCTTTATAAATAACCAATAAAAGAGATAGTTTTACGTTTTTAAACTTCATCATGTAAATGGTGGAGTTTTTTATGCCTATGAAATTTAAGATATTTTATTTATTTGTTTTTGGATATATAATTCAAATGGCTTCTCAAACAAAAGTTGGAGGGCATATAATTGATATAAATAACGAACCCGTTGCCTTTGCCAATGTTATTTTTAAAGGATCTTCTGAAGGAACCATTAGTAATGAAAATGGTCGATTTTATTTAGAGTCTGAACAAAGATGGGATACTTTGGTAATTTCGTTTGTCGGTTATGAAACACTGATACTTCCCCTCAAGGAAAAGCTTAGTCTCAATTTAAAATTGGTACTCAATGACACGGCCTCACAATTAGATGAAGTGGTTCTTTTTACTGGGAAGCAATCAAAAAAAGATAATCCAGCAATTAGCATATTACGAAAAGTGTGGGAAAATAAACGAGATAATGGGTTGCGTCGGTTTAAACAATATGAATATGATAAATATGAAAAAGTTGAGTTTGATCTTAATACCATAGACAGTAACTTAATAAAAAGTAAATTATTCAAGGGGATGGAGTTTGTTTTTAATGAGGTTGATACTTCTAGGGTAACGGGTAAAACATATTTACCAATATTCATTAATGAATCGGTCACAAAAGTTTACGGCGATAACCTTGAGAAGAAGGAAAAGGAAGTTTTAGAGGGAAACAAAAACTCTGGATTTAATGATAATCAAATTATCATTGACTTCGTTGATGAATTATATTCTGACTATAACATCTACGATAATTATTTAAAGTTTTTTGATAAAAGCTTTGTGAGTCCATTATCCCAAACGGGAATTAATACTTATAATTATGTGTTATCCGATAGTTCATACATTGATAACAAGTGGTGCTATAATAT
>JGI26116J46587_1000143_pt1 | contig 12737 bp, 13 predicted proteins | sample AOAMet1_03_M0_10_2_FD_46587 | JGI IMG/M metagenome (IMG submission 46587) | reverse complement strand
TATTGTTCCACGTGGAACGTTTTTAAATTATCATCTTCTTTATCTCTCATCAACAAAGTTTCTTTGTCAGAAGAATCGTCATAACCCATAAAGTGCAAAAGACCATGAACCATAACCCTAAGAAGCTCGTCGTTAAATGTCGCCTTATATCGTTCTGCGTTTTCTCTAACTCGATCTATTGATATAGCAATATTTCCATTTAAAACAGTGCCTTTAGAATCGTTAAAAGAAATTACATCTGTAAAATAATCGTGATTTAAATGCTTGTTGTTCAACAACTTAAGGTCCTCGTCATTAAAAAAAGCATAAACCACTTCTCCTACACTAAAACCCTCTTTCATTGCAGCCTGAGCAAGCCATTTTGAAACTTTGGTTTCGTTATCTAAGACAAACGCTGTGTTGTAAACGTAATCTATTTTAGTTTCCATATTTGTGCAAATATAACTTGTTGCGTTGTATATAAAAACTATAAGTAACATTTGAGGGTTAAATGCTTTACACAAGCTTTTTACAAGCAAAAAACAGTACTAAAGCTTGGTCAAACAAAAACACAAAAGAAATGATCCTAGAAAAAGGGTGAAAATTTTAAACAAGAGTGTATTTTTGTATAAAAAAAATAGATGACAAAAAAAGTTCGGGTTCGTTTTGCCCCTAGCCCAACAGGGCCGTTACACATTGGAGGGTTGAGAACAGCTTTGTTTAATTATTTATTTGCAAAAAAACACGGAGGAAAATTTATTGTTAGAGTTGAAGACACGGATCGAAACAGGTATGTTGATGGCAGCGAGAAACACATAATGGACTCATTAAAATGGTGTGGACTAGAAATTGACGAAGGTCCTGAAACTAAAGGTTCTTATGGCCCATACAAACAAAGCGAAAGAAAAGAGCTTTATAGATTAAAAATACAAGAGCTTTTAAAAAAAGGGCACGCATATTATGCTTTTGACAAAAAGGAAGAGTTGGATTTTCATAGAAAAGATCATGAAAAAAAAGGTAAAACCTTTATGTACAATGCCCATAATAGATTAAAACTTAAAAACTCGCTTTCTCTTTCTAAAAAAGAGACAAACAGTCTTTTAAGTAACGGGGCGGAACATGTTGTAAGGTTTAAAACACCTGTGGAACAAGAAGTTGTTTGTAGGGATGAGCTTAGGGGAGTTGTTCGGGTATCAACAAAAACAATTGATGATAAAATTCTTTTTAAAAGTGACGGGATGCCAACCTATCATTTTGCTAACGTAGTAGATGATTATGAAATGGAAATCTCACATGTTATTAGGGGAGAAGAATGGCTTCCTTCTCTACCGCTTCACTGGCTATTGTATGATGCGTTTGGGTGGGAAATCAGACCTAAGTTTGTTCACTTACCTTTAATTCTAAAGCCTGAAGGGAAGGGAAAACTTTCTAAAAGAGACGGAGACAAATTTGGATTCCCTGTCTTTGCTATTCAGTGGAAAGATGAAGAAATCATAAAGGGATACAAAGAGCATGGTTTTTTGCCTGAATCTGTAGTAAATTTTTTAAGTCTTCTTGGCTGGAATCCTGGAAATGAAAAAGAATTGTTTTACCTACAAGAGCTAATAGAGTCCTTTTCTTTGGGGGGTTTAAACAAGTCCGGGGCAAGGTTTGATCCTGAAAAAAACAAATGGTTTAATCACGCGCACATACAGAAAACAAAGAACAGTCTTCTTGTTGAAAAAATTGAAAGCGAATTTTCTGAGCATTTGACNTTATTTGATAAAGAAAAATTAAACACAATTGCGGAGCTTATTAAACCAAGACTAAACACTTTAAACGAAATTTATCTTTGCGCCTCTTTTTTCTTCAAAACGCCTGATAGCTATAACGAAAAGCATTTTAATAAATTAAAAAAAGCAAATTTTAAAGAAATTCTTTCTGGCTTGATCGAGTTAGTAAGCTCAACTGAAAACCTGGCCGAAATTAAACCTGCTTTAGAGGTTTTGGTCCAAAAAAACGAATGGAGCTTTGGAAAAGTGATGGGGCTGTTTAGGCTTTCTCTTGTTGGAGATTTGTCTGGACCTGATCTTTTTCAAATTGCTTCCCTTATAGGAAAAGACACCTGTGTCATTAGAATGACTCTTTTAAACAAAGCTTTAGAGAACTAACAGAAAAACATTCTGGCAAGAAGCTTTCTTTTGGTTTAAATTTTTCGTACCTTATAGGCTAACCCTAAAACTTAATATATATATGATTTTTTACATTCCTTTAATAGTTATTTTATCTTTAATTATACTTTTTGGCGCTTTTTTTGTCGTCAAACAACAATCGGCGGCAGTAGTAGAACGATTTGGAAAATTTACTAGCGTTCGCCAGTCTGGTCTTCAAATTAAAATTCCAATAATAGATCGTGTAGCTGGTAGACTCAGTCTACGGGTTCAACAGCTTGATGTTGTGGTGGAAACCAAAACAAAAGATGATGTTTTTGTAAAAATCAAAGTTTCAGTTCAATTCATGGTTATAAAAGACAAAGTTTATGATGCTTTTTATAAACTAGATTATCCGCACGATCAGATCACTTCTTACGTTTTTGACGTAGTAAGAGCCGAGGTGCCTAAAATGATTCTTGATGATGTTTTTGAAAAAAAAGATGATGTTGCTATCGCTGTAAAAGGTGAACTAAACGAAGCAATGAAAAATTATGGCTTTGACATTATTAAAACCTTAGTAACAGATATTGATCCAGATGCTCAAGTAAAAGAGTCTATGAACAGAATTAACGCTTCTGAAAGAGAAAAAGTAGCCGCTCAGTTTGAGGGGGATGCTCAAAGGATATTAATAGTTGAAAGAGCTAAAGCCGAAGCTGAAAGCAAAAGATTACAGGGTCAGGGTATAGCCGATCAAAGAAGAGAAATTGCAAGAGGACTTGAGGATTCTGTAAAAGTATTAAACGGAGTCGATATTAATTCACAAGAGGCCTCAGCCTTGATTGTTGTTACACAACACTACGACACACTTCAGTCTGTGGGGTCTGCTAGTAATAGTAATTTAATATTGATGCCAAACTCTCCTCAAGCGGGGTCAGAAATGTTAAACAACATGGTGGCGTCATTTACAGCTAGTAATCAAATTGGAGAAGAAATGAAAAAGGCCAGAAAAGAAAAAGAACAAAACAAAGAATAGAGTTATTTCTTCCAGTTGTCTCTTANGCCAACAGTTTTATTAAAAACAATTAAAGGGGTTTCGTTGTTGTCTACAATGAAATACCCTTTTCTTTGAAATTGAAACCTGTCTCCTTTTTGTGCGTTTGACAAAAAAGGCTCTGCTTTTGCTATACTTGTTTTTGAAGAATTCGGATTTATCATTTTTAACAGCTCTTCGTTACTTTCTGCGCTTGCAGGGTTTGGGTGTTCAAAAAGCCTGTCGTATTCGTTGACTTTAATATCGACTGATCCTTTTTTTGAAACCCAGTGCAAGGTTCCCTTTACCTTTCTTTGACTTTCTTCTGATCCAGAGCCACTTTTGCTTTTTGGATCATAAGTACACAGCACTTCTACAACATTATTTTGATCATCATAAACCAGTTCATTAGCTTTTATAATATATGCACTTTTAAGTCTTACCTCTTTACCAATAGTAAGTCTAAAAAACTTTCGGTTTGCTTCTGGTTTAAAATCTTCTTTTTCAATGAAAATCTCCTTTCCAAAAGGCATTTCTCTTTCCCCGGACAAAGGGTTTTCTGGATTGTTTTCGGAAACAACCATTTCGTCTGTGTCGCTTGGATAATTTGTAATAGTTAATTTCAAAGGGTCCAAAACAACCATAACCCTGTTAGATGTCTTGTTAAGCTCTTCTCTAGCGCAAAACTCAAGCAATGAGGCTTCAATGATGTTTTCTCTTTTTGCTACCCCAGCCAACCTAACAAACTCTTGTAGGGCTACAGGCGGGTACCCTCTTCTTCTTAAACCTGAAACAGTCGGCATTCTTGGGTCATCCCAACCAGAAACAACACCAGAACTTACTAGTAACATTAACTTTCTTTTTGATGTAATGGTGTGACTAAGGTTTAGCCTTGCAAACTCTCTTTGTTTTGGTTTTAGCTTGTTGGGGTCTGCTATCTGTTTTAAAAACCAATTGTATAATTCTCTATGAGGCTTAAACTCTAAGGTACATAAAGAGTGTGAAATTTGCTCTATGTAATCTGATTCGCCATGAGCCCAGTCGTACAATGGATAAACAACCCAGTTAGAGCCGGTTCTTGGGTGTTCTTTTTTAATTACACGATAAATTACAGGGTCTCTTAAAAGCATGTTGTTTGCGTTCATGCTTATTTTTGCACGAAGCACATGTTTTCCTTCAGCATAAACTCCTTGTCTCATTTCGTTAAACAATCTTATGTTTTCTTCAATAGGTCTGTCTCTGTATATACTGTTCTCCCTGGGCTTGTGGGGGTTCCTTTTTGCTCAGCCATTAAAGTAGACGACTGGGAATCAACGTAAGCTTTCCCGTTTTTAATCAGTTCTAAGGCCCAATTGTAGAGTTGTTCAAAATAATCTGACGCAAACCTTTCTTCATCCCATTTAAAACCCAGCCACGAAATGTCTTTTTTAATGGCATCAATATATTGCTGTTCTTCTTTTACGGGGTTTGTATCGTCGAAACGCAAAACAACGGGTGCCTTATATTTTTTTGCTAAACTAAAATTTACACAAATTGCTTTTACATGACCTATGTGTAAAAACCCATTAGGTTCTGGCGGAAATCTAAACTTTAACAAAGACTGATCAAGCCCTGACGCAAGGTCTTCATCAATTATATTTTCGATAAAGTTTTTAGATTCTTTCACTTAATAAAAAAAGCAAAGTTAAATAATTCCCCACTCTTTTTCTTTGTTTAAACTATCTTTGTTAATATGGGAAAAATTATACTTAAAAACGTCCGCTGCTATTCGTTTCATGGCTGTCTAAAAGAAGAAAGCATTATTGGAAGTGATTATCTTGTAAACCTTAAGGTTTGGGCCTCTTTGAAAAAGAGTGCTCAATCGGATGAACTAATTGACACGGTTGATTATGTTTTGTTAAACCATATAATAAAAACAGAAATGTCTAAACCTTCAAAGCTTTTGGAAACCGTAGCTGAAAGAATAACTAATGAAATTTTTAAAAAGGAGCCTCGTGTTACAAAGTCTGTTGTGTCTATAACAAAACTTTGTCCACCTATAAACGGAGATGTTGAAGGGGTCTCTGTAAAATTAAAACAAAAAAGAGATTCTAAATTTTAAAATTGTGTATTTTTGCGCTTTTACTGGCACTGTGGCCGAGTGGCTAGGCAGAGCTCTGCAAAAGCTTGTACAGCGGTTCGAATCCGCTCGGTGCCTCCAAAAAACCCTTTCTTTTTCAAGACGGGGTTTTTTTTATTCAAAGAAGCCTTTAAAAATTAATACGATTCCAATAATTAAGATTACACTGTTTACCACTATTTTAATTTTTGTTATCACCGCTCTTGTAAGGCTGCTTTTTAGCTGTTGAGCTAAATATATTTTTCCTAAATCAATTGAAAAGTAGGTGCCTACTATTGTTAAAAAAAACAAAAACATTTTATATTCGGTGTCTTGAAAACCGGGGCCATAATTTGCTACAATTAATATCCAAAAAACCAAGACGGCAAAATTAATAATGTTCAGCAAAAAACCTCTAACCATGTTCTTGATTAAGTTTGGAGACTCAGAACCGGGATCAATACTATACGGCCCTTCTTCTGTTTTATTTTGATATATCCCTAACAGAGTAATTCCTGCATAAAAAGACAACAAAACTCCACCTAGAATTTTCCACGAGGGGTTTTCTTGTATTGATTCTAACAAACTGCTTGTGCTTGCATAAGCTATTGCAAAAAAAACGATTTCAGAAAACACAACTCCGATATTAAAAAAAACAGCGGCCTTAAAACCTTTACTAACGCTTATTTCAAGAATAGTAAAAAAAACAGGTCCTATAGTAAAAGCAAGTATAATTCCTAAAAAAATTGCAGGAAGAAAATCTGTCATTATTTTTTTATTTCTGTTATATTTCCTCCAAGCGATATTGTTTGATTAAGTGTTTTTGGGCTTCCGTAAACACCTATAGCGCCTCCAAGCGATGCTTTAGCTTCAAAAATGTCTCTTGCGTTTGCTTTACACGAACCTCCAGACGAAACAACCGCTTCTGTTTGGCTTGACAAAAATTCGTTTGCTTTTATAACTCCTCCGCTTTTTGCTACGGCTTCAAAAGAAAAAGTTGTTCCTTTAACGTTTATAACGCCGCCACTATTGGCAGAAGCTGTAGCTTTTTCTGTTTGTAAATTAAGTTCAATTTGTCCACCCGAAGCAGACTTTAAATACATTGTTGATTGTTTTAAGGTGTCTTTAGAAATTACCGTTGCCGCCTGCTTTGCTTCAATTAAAAAAATTCTGCTTTTATGTTTGAGTTTTATAACTGTATTTTGACCTTTTAGTTTTTTAACAAGTTGCATTCTTAAAATTAACGTTCCTGATTTGTTTATAACCACCACGTTCTCTGTNTTGTCTCCGGTAATTTTGATGTTGTTTTCTGAAGATTTTTCTAGAATTACATTAATTCCGTCTAAAACCTTAAGNTCTTGAAANTCNCCTATGTTTTTTTCAATTTGNGAAAAAACGATCTGTGTGATTAATAAGAAAAATATTTTCTTCATTTAGTTTTAATTAAGTAGTAAAATTACATTTTTTCTACCAACGAGAAATCAATTTGCTTTTTAGATTGGTTTACTGCCATTACTTTTATTAAAACCTTATCGCCTAACCTATATTCTTCTTTAGTGTGTCTTCCTAAAAGCAACATCTCGTTCTCTAAAAAATTAAAATAGTCTCCTGGAATATCTTTTATTCTTATAAACCCTTCACATTTATTTTCTACTGCTTCAACAAAAATTCCTCTTTCAGTTATTCCTGAAATAANACCCTCATAGGTTTTGTTTATGTTTTTAGACATGTATTTAACCTGCATAAATTTAATAGAAGCTCTTTCTGCTTTTGTTGCTGTTTCTTCTCTATTAGAACAATGCAAACATAGTTTTTCTAGGTTTTGATTGCTTTTGTTGTTTAAAAGAATTCTTTCTAATTCTCTGTGAACCAGTACATCGGGATATCTTCTAATTGGAGAGGTGAAATGTGTATATTTTTCGAAAGACAAACCAAAATGACCAATGTTTTTTGTTGAATATTTAGCCTTACTCATACTTCTAATAACCAANGTGTCTATCAAATTTTTTTCTGGTGAATCTTNGGTTTGTTTAAGTAGTAAATTTAATTGGTTATTAATGTTTTTTGNGTTGCGTAAATTTTGTTTATATCCTANTTTTTTTATNATTCTTTCAAGTGTAATTATTTTTTGATCNTCTGGATAATCATGAACCCTAAATAATCCGTTTTTATGTTTAATAAAAAGTTTTGCTACTTTTTTGTTTGCTAACAACATAAATTCTTCAATTAATTTATTTGCAGACAATGATTCTTTTATTGTTGTTCTAACTGGTTCTTTTTCTTTATTTAAAACAAATTTTACTTCTTTTTTATTAAATGAAATAGATCCTTTTTCGTGTCTTTCTTTTCTAAGTTTCTTTGCTATGTTATTTATTACATATATTCCCTCTTCTACTTTTTTATTTATTTCTTTTGTTTTACCGTCAAGAGAAATAGTTGAAGGAATTAATCTTTTTTTATTATCTATTACATATTGTGCTTCTTTATAAGAAAGTCTTTCGTTTGAATTAATTACTGTTTTTCCAAACCATTCTTTTATAATCNTATTATTTTTAAAAGTGAAAACCGCTGAAAAAGCATACTTGTTTTCTCTAGGGTTCAAAGAACATAGATTGTTTGAAATTTCTTCTGGGAGCATAGGAACAACCCTGTCTACTAAATAAACAGACGTCGCTCTTTTTTCCGCTTCCTTATTTAAATTTGTGTTTTCTTTTAAAAAATGTGAAACATCTGCAATATGCACTCCTATTTCAAAAGTATCATTGTTGGTTTTATTTACAGAAATAGCGTCATCAAANTCTTTAGCGTCTGCTGGATCAATAGTAAAAGTTGTTATATCTCTAAAACATTTTCTTTTTAAATCTTCTTTATTGTTTTGTAAGTTTTTTAATAATTCTGCTTCTTTAATAAGAGTCTTGTCAAACTCGTATGGCAGTTCAAATTCTTCTAAAATTGCATGAATTTCATTATTCACACATCCTTTTTCACCTAAAGTTTTTAAAACATTTGCCTTGGGAAGTTTATCTTCCCATTTATTTATTTCAAAGACAACAATATCATCATTTTTGATGTTATTGTTATTACATATAAAAACGACTTTGTCTTTATTGGAATTATAATCAATAAATTTTTGGTTATTTTCAGAAAAAACCACACCAACATATCTTTGTTTTTTTCTTTTAATTACCTTAACTACTTCAACTTCTCTGTTTGTTATTTTTACACATTCTACTGTATCTCCGTTTAATGCTTTCTTTATGTTTTTTTCAGAAATAAAAAAATCTTTTTCATTGTTCTCAACTATTAAATAGCCTGATCCTTTTTTTGTCTTATCAATAGTTCCTAAAACTGTTTTTTTATTATTCATAATATAACTGCCTGGACTAACCTGATTTAAAACACCTTGTTTTTCTAAAGAATCTAAAGACTTTTTGATAAGTATTATATTATTTTCTTGTAATCTACTTTTAATTTGTCTAAAATTTAATTTTTTTCTGTTTGAAATATTTTTAAAAATATTAATTATAGAAGTATTATAAGAACTTGTTTTTTTCTTTGACATTATAAACCAAAGATAATCTTAAATAATTTTTAAAAATTAAATAATAGTTAACATTTATATAATTATAATAAATAGATTTTTAAAAATATATGGTTATTATTATAGTGTGTTAATTTATACAANAAGTTAAATAATAAAAAAAACAGACGAGAATAATTAACATGTTATACATCTTTTTAATTAATATTTAAGAATATAACAGCAGGGATATAAACACATGTTAACAATAAAAATGTTCATAAATACAAACAAATTAATTGTTAATAATTATAAAAAGAATGTTTATTAAAGTAATATAAATAATAACAAAAGATATTTAAATTTAANAAACAGCATTTATAATGATGTTGTAAAATTAAGTGAACAACTAATTAACTAATTATGAACATAGCTATTGGCAACGACCACGCAGGAACAGAATATAAACAAGAAATAAAAAAAATGTTGTTGAGTGAGAAACATATTGTTAATAATCATGGAACAAACAACAATGACAGTGTGGATTATCCTGACCATATACATCCAGTAGCCAGCCAGGTTGAAAACAACGAAGTTGATTTTGGAATAATTATTTGTGGAAGCGGCAATGGAGCTAACATGACAGCCAACAAACATCAAAAAATAAGATCTGCCCTGTGTTGGAATAAAGAAATAGCAGAACTTTCAAGAACACACAACAACGCAAATATTTTAAGCATTCCCTCTAGGTTCGTTAGTTTAAAAGAAGCTAAAGAAATGGTAAAAATTTTTCTAAACACGGATTTTGAAGGAGGTAGACACCTAACAAGGATAAATAAAATTCCCAAATGAAAATAAATTGGGTTGTTAGAAGCTGGCCAGAACTTTCTTTAATGGAACTTTATAGTGTTTTAAGACTTAGATCAGAGGTGTTTGTTGTAGAACAAGACTGCGTTTACCAAGACATAGACAATAAAGATCAAAAAGCAATTCATCTTTTAGGATATGAAAAGAAAGAGCTAATAGCATATTCTAGAATATTTAACGAAGGAGATTATTTTAAAGTAACTTCTTTTGGAAGAGCAATTATTAAAAAAGAAAAAAGAGGGCTAGGATATGGGGACGAACTTGTTAAAGAATCGCTAAGAATCATTAAAAGTAAATACGGAAACAAAAAAGTTAAAATTTCTGCGCAAGCCCATTTAAAAAACTTTTATGCTAAACACACTTTTATAGCTAAAGGAGAGGAATATTTAGAAGATGGTATTCCTCATATTTCAATGGAAAGTCTTTAAAAACAAATCGTTTATACACTCTAAAATTTCTTTAGAAGAAACTTCTTTTTTCCCTTGAAACAAAACAAAAAGACTTCCTTTTTTCTTTTCAAACACAGTGTCGGGTAGCGCTCTAATTTGTTCTTTTATTCTTCTTTTTATAAGGTTTCTTTTAACGGCTAAGGGAATTAATTTTTTAGGCACAGAAACACCTATTTTTAAAGAAGACCCGCCTGGCAAATAAACGGATCTTAAAAACCCAGCCGAACACGAAGACCCTGATTTAAAAAGGAGTTCTATTTCTTTTTTACTTTTTAAAGAAGTTTTTTTATTATAAAAAGACATTTAAGGCTGGAAAATATTGTTTGTCATATCTACGTCTGCTAAAAGACCAGAAGGGTCAATCTCTATTTTAAGAACTTCTTTTTGTAAAGGGATTAGGTAATTCGGTGAGGCCCACCCCCAAAAAGGAAGGGTTTCAAAAGAAGGACTTAGTTCTGTTTTAACCCCCCTCATAAGGTCTATAGGAATGTAAAAGTGTTTTTTTGTATCATCAACAAACGTTACAACAAGCTCAATAGGCATAGGGATTAACCCTTTTCTTTCTAAAACAACATTTCCATCTTGGAATTTAACCGCATAATCAATTTTTTCTGCGGTTCTTGTCCAGTCATTCAAATACCACTCAAGCTCTAAATCAGAAACCTTTTCAGCAACCCTTTTAAAATCGTTTGGCCCCGGGTGTTTAAACTTAAACTCGTTAAAATATCTTTTAATAATTTTTTTTAATGTTTTTTGACCAACAACATAACCAAGCTGGGATAAAAAAACAGAGCCCTTGCTGTAAGCCGAAACACTATAAGCAAAATTATAATTAAATCTATCAGAATGGGTTGTTTGAGGCTGTTCAACTCCAGAATTTGCTAGCCTACGATAGCTGTTGTATGAGCCTTTAAAAGGGTTTTTTGGCGTCTTTCCTAAAACAGAATTCTCAGCTAAAACATCAATGTAAGACGCAAAACCCTCGTCCATCCACGGGTGCTTTGCCTCGTTATTAGCTAAAATATGTTGAAACCAGGCGTGGGCCATTTCATGAGAAGTTGTTCCAAGGAGCCTAGAATATTGTTCTCCTCCAGTAATAAGAGTAGACATGGCATATTCCATACCTCCGTCACCACCTTGAATTATAGAGTATTGTTTCCAAGGGTATTCTCCAATATTTTCGTTAAAATATTCCATTAACCCCACGCTGTGAGGCTGTAATTTCCTCCAATTCTCAAGGTTGGTTTTATATAAAAAATGTAATTCCACGTCATTTGGGCCCCTAACCACGTCATGATAAAAATCAGGATCAGCTGCCCAGGTAAAATCATGGACATTAGGAGCGTAAAAATGCCATGTAAGGGNTTCTTTTTTAGAATGATCAACAGTTTTGTTTTTAGACTGATATCCGTATCCAATTTCGTTGGAGTTTTGTAAATATCCGGTTCCGCCTAGAATATAATTTTTATCAATAGTTATTTTGACATCGTAATCTCCCCAAACCCCGTGGAACTCCCTTGCAATATATGGGTTAGGATGCCACCCTTCAAAGTCATATTCTGCAAGCTTTGGAAACCATTGTGTCATTGATAAAGCAACCCCGTCGTTATTATTTCGTCCAGACCTACGAATTTGTTTAGGCACAACCCCTGTGAACTTTAGAGCAAGCTTAGTTTTTTTGCCAGGCAACAAAACTTTGTTTAACCTAGCCAACAAAACCGTCTCTTGTTTTTCAAAAACTATCGGCTTACCGTCTTGCTTTAATTCAAAAACAGACAAATCTCCTTCTTCATTTTTTTTTAGCTTGCTTATCCTGTCTTTAACCCTTCTGTCAGGGTCGCTAATGTTAAGAGACCTGACGTCCATTTGGCTTCCGGGCTTAAAAGCGTTAAAATATAAATGATAATACACCTTTCTTATTGTGTCAGGCGAATTATTGGTATATACAATTTCCTGATTTCCGCTAAACTCAAAGGTTTTAACATCAACACTAACATTCATGTTATAGTCAGCTTTCTGTTGCCAATTAGATTGTGAAGACAAAACAAGAGGCAATAAAAAGAATAAATAAAAAAAAGGCTTCATATAGGTTAATTAAATATTTCGTTAAAAGTAAAAGATTTGTCAATTCTTACACCTTTTTCTGTGTTTTTTAAGGTGATGACCTGGTTATAAGGGTCGTGTTCTAAGAACAAATAATAATTATTGTCCACAGCTTCTTTTAAGAAAAGCTCTTTTTCACTCATTGAAACCAAAGGTTTCACGTCGTAGCCCATTATATAAGGAACAGGAACGTGTCCTGCAGTGGGCAGAAGATCAGCCGCAAAGACAAGCGACTTGTTTTGGTAAGTCAGCCTAGGAATCATTTGTTTTTCTGTGTGGCCATTAACAAACAATATGTCCATGTTAATTTCTTTTTTGTGTTCAAAGCCNGCGGGATGTTGAGACACAAACTCAAGAGCTCCTGACTTTTTAATAGGCGAGAGGTTTTCTTTTAAAAAAGATGCTTTTTCTCGAGGGTTTGGGCTCTCGGCCCAAGACCAATGGTTTTTATTACTCCAATACTTGGCGTTTTTAAAGAGAGGCCTGTTAAACGACTTGTTATTGTCCCAAACAGTACCGCCCCCACAATGATCGAAATGAAGATGAGTAAAAACAACAT
>JGI26116J46587_1000084_pt1 | contig 18025 bp, 17 predicted proteins | sample AOAMet1_03_M0_10_2_FD_46587 | JGI IMG/M metagenome (IMG submission 46587) | reverse complement strand
TTTTGCGACCAATAATTTCATATAATTGAGGCCCTGATTTATTTTTAGCGCCTTCACCAACTGCATGGCAGGCTTTACATTTTTTGAATACTTTTTTTCCAGCATTTATTAATTCGGGATCAATGGAAGCCGTGTTTTTTTCGTTTGAACTTAACGCACTTTGTTTTATTTCCACTTCAGAAGAATTTTCTCCGGGAGTAACATCAATAATACTTGCACGCTTAGTTATTGTTGTAGATTTTTTACAATTTTCCATACATGGCTCTTTTGACCAATTGGGATATTCGCTGATTTTTCTATCATCAATAATAAAACCGTTACTATTGTACATATTAAATTCTTGAAAATTCTTTTCGTTCAACACGAAATCATCTTCGATTAAATCATTTGAGTATAGTATGTAGGCAACTATTGAATAAACTTCATCACTTGTAAGGGTTTGAGCTCCTCCAAATGGCATTGATCTATTAATATAGTCCCAAAGGGTTGAAAGATATGGCCAATAAGAGCCAACTGTCTTAACAGGATCTTCATCTGCTAGAGTATCAAATCCTCCAGCAAGTGCTGGCCAGTTACCTACACCTTCAGCAAAGTCTCCATGACAAGATGCACATTTGTTGGCAAAGGTCTCCTCGCCTACTATAGCGTCGCCATTTCCAACAGGTAAACCACGGCCATCAGGTAAAATATCAACATCCCATGCAGTAATTTCAGACGGCAATGCCGTTCTTCCTAAACCAAGTTTACTGTCAGCAAAAATTGGTGTTGTTGCCAAAATACTCACTATTATTAAGCTAAGATACTTCAACATTTTCGACCTCACCTGTAGCTTTTAAATTCCATGTTTGAATGCAATTATTATGATAAACAGAGTTTTCACCTCGAATTTCACGGAGTTGATGTTTGGTAGGTTGAATATAACCTGTTTCATCAATTGCTCGTGCCTGGAGAAGCCATTCTTCGCCACTCCATTCAGTATCTAAATAAAATCGTGTTAGTGCTTTAGTTTCACTTTGATTGCCTAGGCGTGCTGTTTCCCATGTAATTCCACCATCTTTAGAGATATCAACTCGTGTGATTTTTCCATGACCTGACCAAGCTAATCCTGATATTACTAAAGGACCATTTCCATGTGTAACTGGTCTCTGCGGGCTAGGAGATGTTATAATAGATTTGGCATCCATTACCCAAGTCCATTTTCGTGCGATGCCGTTTGCTAACACATCTGTATATTTAGATGTTTCCTCCCTACTTTCAACAGGGGTATCGGATACTTCTATTCTTCGGATCCATTTTACCCACATGTTGCCTTCCCAACCTGGAACAACAAGGCGTACGGGGTAACCATGCTCTTTTCTAAGTGCCTCGCCATTCGCTTTAAAGGCTACTAAAACGTCATCAAGTGCTTTTTCCATTGGAATTGAGCGTCCGTTGGATGAAGCATCAGCACCCTCAACATAAACCCATTTATCTTTTAGATCCTGTGCTTTATTTAAACCAGCTTCATTTAATAATAATCTCAAAGGTACACCTGTATACTCCATGTTATGAATCATTCCATGAGTAAACTGTGCTCCATTTAATTGTGCCCCAGCCCATTCCATACCAGTATTAGCAGCACATTCACAAAAGTAGACATGGTTTTGTCTTGGAAATCTTTCAAGATCTTCATAGGTAAAGATAAGTGGGTTATCTACTAACCCATTAATCATTAACCTGTAGTCTTTCTTTTGTAATTCAATTGCACCTGAATGGTGGCGCTCAAAAGCACAGCCTTGTGGTGTAATGGTGCCTTCTAAGGCATGTATTGGTGTAAAATTTATTGATGAAATCGGGCCAGCAGTTAACCAAGGTACATTTCGTCTAATAACATCATTTTCAAATTCTATTGGTAAACCATACGGTGTTTCATCAACACCATCTCCAGTGAAAGATGCCCAATCTTGCACATTGGTGATTAATGGATCGGCTTCATTCGCAGTTGAGGCAGATGCTAAGGTGCCTGTTATTGCAGCTGCTGAGCCGCTTAAAAATGCACGACGTGACGGTGCTTTTTTATTATTACTCATCGCTAAGAAGTCCTTTCGGAATTAATTCAAGCTTATGTTATCATATAATATAGATTTAACAATATTAAATTCATATTATTGAATATAACATTTTATTAAATTTTATATTGTATATTAGATAATATGAATTAGTGATAAAAATGCTTAGGTGATAAGAATTGTAAGTGTTCATTATATTTATAGGAAGTTAATTATGCGATTTTTGATCTTATTCGCTGTTTCGGTTTTTTTTACTAATATTGTAAAAGCTCAAACTGCTATTTTATATAATTATGAGGGTACTTTTGATGACGCAACATTTAGTGTTGAAGGTGCAATATTAGGTAAGGGTCTTGTTATCGATCATATCAGTCATACAGGTGATATGCTTTCACGAACTGCAAACGATGTTGGTTCAGATATAGAAATTTTTAAATCTGCTGATATCTTTTTGTTTTGTTCAGCTGCAATTTCTAGAAAAGTCATGGAAGCTAACCCTCTAAACATTGCCCATTGTCCATATAATATTTTTGTTTTTGAGAACGATAATGGTGTGCATATTGGGCATCGAAGTTATCCTGATGGCCCAATGCAAATGGTCCATGAACTGTTAACTGATATAATAAGCCAAGCCTTGGACTTTTAAAGGCGCAGTTAGCGCCTTTAATTTATTGATCTAAGAAACTTCTTAATTTTCGGCTACGACTTGGATGTTTTAATTTCCTCAAAGCTTTTGCTTCAATCTGTCGAATACGTTCTCTTGTGACGCTAAATTGTTGTCCAACTTCTTCAAGCGTATGGTCTGTGTTCATTCCAATGCCAAATCGCATGCGTAATACGCGCTCTTCACGAGGAGTAAGTGAGGCTAATACCCGTGTAGTAGTTTCTTTGAGGTTTCCTTGGATCGCAGATTCCAATGGTAAAATAGCATTTTTGTCTTCTATGAAATCACCTAATTGAGAGTCTTCTTCGTCCCCAATTGGTGTTTCTAATGAGATGGGCTCTTTTGCTATTTTCATTACCTTACGGACTTTATCCAAAGGCATTTGTAGCTTTGAAGCTAACTCTTCAGGCGTGGGTTCACGTCCAATTTCATGTAGCATTTGGCGACCTGTTCGAACCAACTTATTAATTGTTTCAATCATGTGAACAGGAATACGAATNGTACGTGCTTGGTCTGCAATTGAACGAGTTATTGCTTGTCTGATCCACCATGTAGCATAAGTGCTAAATTTATAACCACGGCGGTACTCAAATTTATCAACAGCTTTCATGAGTCCAATGTTACCTTCTTGAATCAAATCCAAGAATTGCAATCCACGATTTGTGTATTTTTTCGCAATTGAGATAACCAAACGCAAATTTGCTTCGACCATTTCTTTTTTAGCACTTCGTGCTTCTTTTTCGCCTTTTTGAACCTGATTAACAATTCTTCGAAATTCTGGAATGTCTACACCAACATAATGACCAACTTGTGCCATATCAGCTCGTAGTTCTTCAGCTTTTTCACGGTGTTTTTCAATGAAAGTTTTCCAACCACGTCCATCTTCATTTTCAGCTATCTTATCCAACCACATAGGGTCTAATTCTTGACCACGGTATTTATCAACAAATTCGCGTCGATTGATACGAGATTGGTCAGCTATTTTAACCATGCCTGAATCGATAGACATAATTTTTCTGTTTATCCCATAAAGTTGGTCGATAAGAGCATCAATTCGATTGTTATGAAAATGCAATGCATTCACTTGTTCAACAAGACTATTGCGTAATTTCTGGTATGATTTTTCTGATTTATCAGAGAATGTATCATCTTCATTAATAGTTGCAGATATTCTTTCATCCTGCATACTTGCCAATTTATTATAATCTTTAGCTATTTTTGCTAATGTGGCTAGAACATCTGGCTTAAGTGTCTCTTCCATTGCTGCAAGAGAAATATTTGCAGCATCATCTTCATCATCATCATCATCTTCATCATCATTTAAGCGATTGCCATCAGCATCTAATTCGTGGGCTGGCGAAGATGAAGGTTTTGGAGCTCCAGTAAGAGGGCCAACCATTGGATCTTCATCATCATCTAGCGTGTCACTAAATGTAGTCTCTAGATCGATCACATCACGAAGAAGAATTTCTTCCTCTAAAAGTTCATCGCGCCAGATTGTAATAGCTTGGAATGTTAAGGGGCTTTCACATAACCCTTCAATCATTGTTTTACGCCCAGCTTCAATTCTTTTTGCTATGGCAATCTCACCTTCGCGAGACAATAATTCTACTGAACCCATTTCTCTCAGGTACATGCGAACAGGATCATCAGTTCTGTCTAAGGTTTCTTTGCCTGTTGCAGCTAAAGTCACTTCTTTAGCGTCGTTAGCAACAACAGTTACATCTGTTGGCCCTTCGTCTTCAACTTCATCGGCTTCAATAATATTTATACCCATTTCAGAAAGCATAGACATTACGTCTTCTATCTGTTCTGAAGCAACCTGATCTGGTGGCATTACATCGTTAAGCTCATCATACGTTATGTAGCCTCGTTCGCGAGCAACTGCGATCATCTTTTTAACTGCAGCTTGGCTCATATCGCCCATGCCTTCGTTAACTTCACCTTTTTTTGAACTATCTTCTTTAGCGGCCATTGGAAGCTCCTTAAATGGATCTCTCAAGTGATTCGGCGAATCAGTTGATACTTGCACGAATCAACACATTGATGGGGTGATTCGCAATGGCTTTAACGTGTTTTTTTGACCCAAATTTGGTTATCTAGCATATTTTGTAGATTTTTTGACATTTCCGAAGCGTTTTCATCAGTTTCTGAGTACTCTTCCTCCACCGCTCGAGTTGCTTTTGCCTTTGCAATTGCTGCTTGTTGAAGTCGCCATGTTAGTCCTTCATCAACCAAACCCGTTAAATCTTGTTCTGCTTCTTTAATTTCATTGAAAGCACCAATTAATGCGACGTGTTTTGCTAACTCTTCCTCTAAAGTTTGTTCGACAAGGTCTGGGGGTGAGTTTTTTTTCAAGTATGGATGATTTTTTATTGGTTTTAATTTCATTAATTTATCTAAGGGCGAATAACCTAATGAGTTTTGGATATTGATTGCAAAATTATCTTTTATGCCTGCATCTGTTTTCTTGACGTGTAAATTTATTAATACAGCGTTCATAATTTCTACCAAATCTGGAGTGGTAATTGGACATCGTTCCAGGGCACTTTCATTTTTAAGTGCAGCAGATTGATTTTTAATTGCAGAAACCAAGATGAGGCTTTCTCTAAGGCGCCAGTTTGTTTCATCAGATTGCATTGCGAGCATGGATGATTTTGTATTAGGTGATGCTAATAATTTTGGCTTTTTACCCCAACTTTGTGAAGATCCATAAGATTTAGATTTATTCGCTAAATTCATGTTATTATTTATTGGTGAAAATAATTGATAGCGTAATTCTTTTATGGCCTGGCCATAATGGTGTCGGATTGACTTGTCGCGAATGGTCAGTACTGCAGCCCTCAAGGATTTATCTAATAGAGCTCGCCTTTCTGGACTGTCAAAATTTTTGCCTTCAGTTTCACGTTGCCATAAAAGATTTACCATAGAAACAGAATTATCTAACAGTTCTTGCAAAAAGGTTGCCCCTTTATCTTTTAAAATATCATCGGGGTCTTGGCCAAGTGGTAATATACAAAATCGAAGTGACTTACCTGCCTCAAGCAAAGGTAGTGCCAAATCTATAAGCCTCATGGCAGCTCTCAAGCCTGCGGTATCTCCATCAAGTGCAATAATAGGTTCATGATGAATNCGCCAAATTAATGCTAATTGATTTTCAGTTATTGCAGTCCCAAGAGGTGCTACTGCATGTTTAAAACCAAATTGAGAAAGAGCAATTACATCCATATATCCCTCTGCAACTATCAGAGAATTAGCCTTCCCTGATGCTTCGCGTGCCGGAGCGTGGTTATATAGACTTCTACCTTTATCAAATAAGGCTGTTTCATTTGAATTTAAATATTTAGCTCGGGCGTTTGGATCCATTGCTCTTCCACCAAAAGCTATGCATCGACCTTGTGTGTTTCTAATTGGAAACATTATTCGCCCTCTAAAGCGATCAAAAATATTACCACCATCATCTGGTTTGATTGCAAGTCCCGCATCGATTATTTTGTTTTCTTTAATTCCTTTATTTAAAAGAAATTGAGACAAAGAAGTTCTATCACCTGGAGCAAATCCGATTTCAAAAGTATTTATNATATCTGCGGTTAATCCACGTGATTTTATATAATCTTTNGCGTTTTTTGCATTTGATCCATTGAATTGCATTTTATAGAATTGAACGGCATTTTCCATTATGCTTGCTAATTCTTTATTTATGTCAATTTTTTCTTGAGCCTTAGGATCTCTGGCAGGCATGGTTAGACCAGCTTCACGTGCTAGAATCTCCACCGCTTCAATAAAACTGACATTTTCAGAATTGCGTATGAATGAAATTGCATCACCTTTTTCATGGCATCCAAAGCAGTAATAAAACCCCTTTTTATCGTCTACATGGAAAGATGCAGTTTTTTCTGAATGAAATGGGCATGGTGCCCAGTAATCACCTTTTGCTATATTTGTTTTCTTTTGTTCCCACGTAACTTTGCGCCCAACAACTTGTGATAGGGACGAACGATTTCGTAATTCTTCTAAAAAACCAGGAGGCAGACTCATGTGTATATAATGCTCACGCACATACTTTTAAGCAAGTAAATATATGCCTTTTTTAGCATTATGAATAAATAGGTCTTTTGTATCTTCATTCTTGTTTAATTATGATTGTTTGGCGTAAAGTATTATCTGATTTATTGAAAATTAAAATTTTGTTTGTATTGTCAACTATTGCATACCAGTTGTCGCCTTGAGTGTATGCAGTTGCAGAAACTCCAATTGGTAAAGTTATATCATTTACTTGAAATGTTTGGTTATTATTTGAGAAACGCATGACAAACATAAATATTAAGGTTATGAACCCTATGATCATTATTGCTAATAAGGTTGTTACTAATCTGCGTAATAATTTTAAATTAGCTGGCTCTGCTGAATATTCTAAAGGATCATCCATGTCTGCACCTTACGTAGTTGAATTGACTTTGGGTGAAAACCCTGCACCCCGCCTAGATAAGGCATTAGCTTCTGTTGTTCCAGCCGAAGTTACATTGAGCCGTTCTCGTATTACAAAGTTAATAGCTGAAGGTGCTGTTACTCTGGCAGGCGAGCCTATAACCAAACTAAAGTATAAGGCTCCAGCAGGGAGTATTTTTAGGATAGTTATGCCTCCGGTGCAAGACTATGAAAATGCACAGCCTGAAAACATACCATTAGATATAGTATTTGAAGATGATCATTTGATTATTGTTAATAAACCTGCAGGCATGGTTGTTCATCCAGCTCCTGGTTCTGAAAATGGAACTTTAGTTAATGCATTATTGTATTATTTTGATGGTAATTTATCTGGTGTTGGTGGAGAAAAAAGGCCTGGTATAGTTCACCGAATTGATAAAGATACATCGGGCCTTTTAGTAGTCGCAAAGTCTGACTCAGCTCATGCGGGATTGGCTAAGCAATTTGCTGACCATTCAATTTCTCGAAGATATTTAGCTGTTTCAAAAGGTGTGCCCCAAAAAAGTGATCCTAGGCTTGCAGGCTTGCGTGGTGTTAATTTTGAAGATGGAGGTGTAATAAGAGTTGCAACAAATATAGCTCGGCATAAAACTGATAGAAAGCGTATGGCTGTTGTTCAAGATGCTGGAAGACATGCAATTACTCGTGCAACTGTACTTGAAAATTTTGCTCATTCAGCTCTTATGGAATGCTGGTTGGAAACTGGTAGAACACATCAAATACGTGTACACTTTTCTCACATTGGGCATGGCTTGATTGGTGACCCTATTTATGGCTTACGCAAAGCAATGCCTGGATCAGTCTTCGAACCTGAAGATATGGTTATTGTAAAAGGGTTTTCTCGCCAAGCGCTTCATGCAAAATCAATTGGTTTCATACACCCAATTACAAAAGAATATATGAATTTTGACTCTGATATACCTTCTGATTTGATTGAATTAATTGAAATACTGAGAAAAAAATAAATATCACAAATTTACTCATGCCATAAATGCAAAGAAATCATGGCATGAGTATGTGAGGGTATTAACTTTCCATGGCTTCTAATTCATCAATCATTGAACTTATTAAACTTAAGCCTTTATCCCAAAATTTAGGATCACTTGCGTCTAATCCAAAAGGTGCAAGTAACTCTTTATGATGCATTGAGCCACCAGCAGAAAGCATNTCAAAATATTTATCTTGGAAGTCAATATTCCCTTCTTCGTAAACTGCATATAACGCATTTACTAACCCATCTCCGAATGCGTACGCGTACACATAAAAAGGTGAATGAATAAAATGTGGTATATATGTCCAGAAGGTCTCATAACCCTCAACAAAATTGAATATTGGGCCTAAACTTTCAGCCTGAATCGACATCCATATTTCGTTTATTTGATCTGGAGTTAATTCTCCATTAGCTCTTGCGGCATGTAGTTTGCATTCAAAATCATAAAAAGCAATTTGGCGAACAACCGTATTGATCATGTCTTCAACTTTATTCGCCAGTAAGTGTTTTCTTTTTACTGGATCCGTAGTTTTATCCAACATTTTTCTAAATGTTAACATTTCTCCAAAAACTGATGCAGTTTCAGCCAAAGTTAATGGTGTTGATGAAAGAAGTTCGCCCTGAGATGCTGCTAAAACTTGATGTACTCCGTGGCCAAGTTCATGAGCCAAAGTCATTACATCCCGTTGTTTACCCATATAATTTAACATTACATATGGGTGTACATTAGTTACTGTTGGATGGGCAAAGGCACCAGGTGCTTTGCCAGGCTTAACCCCAGCATCAATCCATCCTTTTGTAAAAAATGGCTCGGCTATATTTGCCATCTTTGGTGAAAAGTCTGAATATGCATCCAAAACTATTTTTTTTGCATCCTCCCACTGAATATCTGAACTATTATCGCTGTCTAATGGTGCATTTCTATCCCATACTTCCAATGAATCTAAGTTCATCCATTTTGCTTTTAATGCATAATAACGGTGTGAAAGTTTTGGGTATGCAGTAACTACTGCGTTTCGAAGTGCTTCTACGACCTCGGGCTCTACTTGATTTGCAAGGTGGCGACTAAATTGAGGTGTAGGCATTTTGCGCCAACGGTCTTCCACTTCTTTTTCTTTTGCTAAAGTGTTGGTAATTCTAGAAAATAATGAAATATTTTCTCCAAAAACTTTTATTAGTGCGCGTGTTCCTTTTTCTCTAGTTTCGCGATTTTTATCAGAAAGTAAATTTAGTGTAGCCTCTAAGCTGAGCAATTCATCATCCACATTAAATTTTAAAGAAGCCATTGTTTCGTCAAATAAACGATTCCATGCAGCTGTTCCTACAACAGATTGGTCGTGTAAAAACTGCTCCAATTCATCTGATAATTGATGCGGTTTCATTTTGCGTAAGTTATCTATTATAGGTTTGTAGCGTGATAGTTTGTGGTTTGAATTTAATAAATTTTGTATATGTTCATCGTCTATATTATTAATTTCTAAGCTAAAAAATACCAAAGGTGTTGTGAAGTCTGTGATTTTTGACTGCATATCTGCCATAAATTTACTACGATTGGCATCACTTGTATTTTGGTAATAACTTAATCCAGCAAAAGACATAACGCGTCCTGCAACGTTTTGAATATCTTCATACCTTTCTATGCAGTTCAAGAGGCCTTCAGCTGTGAGACCATCTAGTTGGCCCTGATACTCAGATGCGAAACTACTACAGTTACTTTCAAGCGCTTTTAAATCTTTTGTGATTTCTTCCCCATCTGGTGATGGATAGAGATCATTCAAATCCCAATTTGGCAAGTCTCCAAAGTCACCTGTCACGGTGTCATGAGAGTCAAAATTAATTTGAGGTAATTGAAAAGATTTAAACATAACAAGCTCCTTAGATTCGCTGTAGAATTAAGTACGCAAATAGAAAACTGAAAGCAATTTATATCTCTCATAATTACTAAGTAAAAATGTGAAATTTTNTGATAANTAGCTAATCATGNGCAGTTATTAAGAACATTTGTATCGATATTATTGACACTTTAAATAAATAAGTAATGATCAGTTTAAATCGAGGAAAAAAAATGAAATATAATAAGTTAGGCCAAACAAATTTGGTTGTGAGTGAACTTTGTCTGGGTACTATGACTTGGGGTACACAAAATTCAGCTGAAGATGCATTTTACCAAATTGAAAAATCAATAGATGCAGGTATTAACTTTATAGACACTGCAGAGTTATATCCAGTGAACCCAATTAGTGGAGCAACGCAAGGTGAAAGTGAACGTATTTTAGGGGAATGGCTCAATAAATCAAATTGTAGAGACGAACTAATCATTGCTACAAAAATTGCTGGAAATGGCCCAAAGCATATTCGTAATGGTGAAGGAATTACCAAAAAATCATTGTTTACTGCTATAAATGCTTCACTGAATCTTTTGAAAACTGATTATATTGATTTGTATCAACTTCACTGGCCAAACCGCGGTTCTTATCATTTCCGCCAAAATTGGCGATTTGATCCAACAAGCCAAGATAAAAATATAGTTTTAGATCACATGAATGAGGTTCTTCAAGCCTGTGATATGCTAAAAAAAGAAGGCAAGGTACGTGCTTTTGGATTATCAAACGAAAGTGCTTGGGGTACAGCGCAATGGCTGCGTATTTCAGAAGAGAAAGATTTACCTCGAATGGATAGTATTCAAAATGAATATAGCTTGATGTGTAGAATTTTTGATACTGATTTGGCTGAACTTTGTCATAATGAAAATGTTGGATTATTGTCATTCTCGCCATTAGCTACAGGTATTTTATCAGGCAAATATTTAGATGGTGCCATACCAGAAGGGTCAAGGGGCTCTATTGTAAATGGATTATCAGGTAGGATGACTTCACGAATTGATGCAGCAACACGCGCGTATATGGAAGTTGCAGAAAATTACGGTTTAGACACCTGTCAGATGGCACTTGCTTGGTGTAGGACGCGTCCTTTTATGGCTTCGGCAATATTTGGGGCGAGAACAAAGGAACAATTATCAAACGCACTTGCTTCAGTAAATGTGGATTTATCAGATGATTGTTTNCGTGCTATCGAAATGGTTCACAAAAAACACCCGATGCCATTTTAAATATAGATTTAATTAAAATCCATGCATTCTTTTAGCCCACTGCAAACCAATGAAGGCACCTTTCACGCGGGGTAAGAGAAATAAAGCAATAGTTATAAAAATAAGAATGAAACTGACCGCTAAAACTAAAGGGTCGGGACGATACCATTCAAATATAATTAACATTAAGGGTGCTAATAAGTGACCAGAAATCAATATTGTGATATATGCTGGACCATCATCTGCCCTTTGATGATGAAATGCTTGTGAGCAAAATGCACATTCNTTTCTAATTGCTAAATATCCATCCATCATAGGTCCAGAGCCACAGTTTGGACATTTCCGTTTCCAACCATTTATTAATGCTTGTTTCACTGGTCTATCATATTTAGATACATTTANTTCCATGTTATATAATTAGTTTATTGTAATAAAAATTTAAAAGTGACAAGTTGACCTAGTGGCGGGATGTCGCATAATTTTTTTGTAACTTAATTGTTCTACCCAAAGAGTTTTACTTAAGTAACTAAACGTAGAGAAATAAATGATTTTTGATCTAGCATCAGCTGAAATTTTAGCAATAAAGGCGATAGATTGGATAGCTACCGATAATGAGTTATTTGAAATTTTTTTAGGTAGTTCGGGTGCAGATTTAAATGATGTAAAGGCAGGAGCGAAGGATAATATTTTCTTGGGCTCTGTGCTTGATTTCATTCTTATGGATGATGATTGGGTAAAAGCGTTTTGTGAGTCAAAATCCTTTGAATTTAATGAACCATACCTAGCTAGACAGTTTTTACCGGGTGGAGACTTGCCAAATTGGACATAAAATGAGCAAAATTAAAGGAATAGCTTTTGATAAAGATGGAACATTAATTGATTTTGAGGCTAGTTGGTCAAAAGGATTAATTTCGTTGATTGAATCCATATTTCCTAATCAAACAGATAAACAGCAAGTTTTGGCAGAAGAAATAGGCTTCAATTTAGTTTTTGAAAAATTTGTTGGTGGATCAGTCTTTGTTAACGGTACAACTGATGATGTTATTGATGTTTGGAAAAAACATTTTCCTGAATTAATCACAGAAGACATTAAACAGAAAAGTGAAATGGCATTTAGAAATTTGGAACCAATACCATTGTGTAATCTTGAGATCTTTATGTCGAATTTAAAGGAAAAAGGTTATTTTTTAAGTGTAATTACCAATGCTGCAGAAGCTCCGACGCTAATACAATTGGAAAAGCTTGGCTGTTTGCATTTATTGGATGCAGTTATTGGATGTGATAGTGGTTTTAACCCCAAGCCATCTGGGGATACAATTTTAGGTTTTTGTAATGCAATTGGTTTGAAGCCAGAACAAATAGCAATGGTTGGAGACAGTACTCACGACTTAAACGCTGGCCGTGAAGCTGGAGTAGGTATGAATGTCGGTGTTTTATCTGGTCCAGCTACTATTGATCAAATGTCAGATTTAGCTGATATAATTTTGGATGATATATTGGGGCTTCCCGAAATATTAGAAAAAGAGACAAGACCGACTTTTTTGTCGTAAATGAATAAGCCTACTTTATTTTATATTGCATTCTTTAGATGATAGGAGAGCGTAATATGGCATCTAGACGAAAAAGATCTGGTGGTAGAGCTGGNAATCAACGTAATTCAAGTTCTTCAATTAATCAGATGCCTTGGCGGCAAGTTGTAAATATTGATGATCCAATTGAACCNCTTTCGGAAGATGGTATTCAGAATATTCACGAAGGTGTCTTNGAAATATTGGAGAATATAGGCATTGAGTTTATGAATCCTGAAGCACTGCAAATTTTAAAAAAAGGCGGTGCNAGTGTTCGTGGAGAAAATGTCCGTATTGGTCGCGATCTCTTNGCAGAAATGCTGACTTANGTACCGCAAGAATTTACCATAACTCCACGAAACCCTAATCGANAAATTACACTTGGCGGAANGAATATGGCGTTTGTAAACGTATCATCGCCACCAAACATGTGGGATTTGGANCGNGGAAAACGCGCAGGTGATTTTGAAGGTTTTAAGGATTTCATGAAGCTTACACAGTTTTTTAACTGTATCCATGTGGCAGGTGGGTATCCAGTTGAACCTGTGATATCCATGCATCAGTTAGGCACCTTGATTGTTTATACGAGAAGTTAATTTTAACTGACAAAGTTGTTCACGCATATTCCCTTGGAAAAGAGCGTGTTGAGGATGTCATGGAGATGGTTAGAATTGCGGGAGGCTTAACTCATGAAGAGTTTGAGGAAAAGCCGAGAATGTATACAAACATTAATTCGGTTTCACCCTTGAAACATGATTTCCCAATGTTGGATGGTACGATTCGCTTGGCCAAGCGTGGTCAACCGATTGTAGTGACACCGTTTACATTAGCAGGTGCAATGGCACCAGTAACAATGTCTGGTGCGGTTACATTGTCATTAGCTGAAGGATTAGCGGCAATAGTTATGATTCAAATGATCCGTAAAGGTTGCCCATCAATGATTGGCACATTTACTTCTAATGTAGATATGAAATCAGGTGCGCCTGCATTTGGTACGCCTGAATATATGAGAGCTACTCAGATGACTGGTCAATTAGCAAGATTCTATGGGTTACCGATGAGATCATCGGGAGTATGTACTGCAAATGTACCAGATGGTCAGGCTATTTGGGAAACGTCCAACTCTTTATGGGCAGCTGTACAATCAGGTACTAATCTTGTTTATCATGCTGCTGGATGGCTTGAAGGAGGTCTCATAGCAAGTCCAGAAAAATTTATTATGGATTGTGAAATATTACAACATATACAGCGGTATATGGATACATCTTTATGTGAAACCAATACTGAGGATATTGCTATTAGCGCTATAAAAGAGGTTGGACATTTACCTGGTGCCAACTATTTTTCGGCTAAACATACTCAAGAAAGATATGAAAATGCCTTTTACTCTCCTCTAATATCTGATTGGACAAATTATGAGGCATGGAATTTGAATGGGGGTAACTGGACGGCTCAAAGAGCTCATAAAATGTATAAACAAATAATCAAAGATTTTCAGCCGCCTCCAATAGATGAAGCCATCAAAGAAGAATTAAAAAGCTTTGTAGCAAGAAGAAAATCTGAAGGTGGAGCACCAACAGATTTTTGAAACACAAAAAAGATATTGAGTTTAAATGGTACCAGCGCCCCGGCTCGAACGGGGGGCCTCTTGATCCACAATCAAGCGCTCTAACCTACTGAGCTACGCCGGCACTTTGCGTCATTTAGCTTATGCATTCAGGGCTGGCAAGTCCGATCATACTTGAAATTACGACTTTCTCTTGATAGCCAAGAAAAAATAAACAGATAAAAACAGATATGGTAATAAATCATGGGAATTAATTCAGAAGTTGAAATNGAAGCTAATTTACAAATTGGTCCAACNAGTGATGGAATGGTTAGATTGTTTATTGAAGCAAAAGGAATCGANGTACCTTTAGATTTTGATCCTGAAGAAGCAGATGAAATAGCGGAAGAGATTCGTTCTGCTGCAGCTTCAGCTCGAGCAAATCCCAAGAAATAACCTCAAATATGCAACTTGGCTACTTGAAGATTTGTTTTAAATTTACTATNTACATATCAGGCGGGTTCTGCCCTTCTTGTGAGAAGCTCAATTTCAGTGGCCGATAAGCTTTCTTGAGGGAACTGGCTCTGTGACTTACCCTGGTATATCATATCCGGTACCCACCTGTATTACACAGGCTCCGGGAAATTAACCCCTTCCACCGCTGCGTTGAATGCGATTGCAATGATATCGCGTTCTGATGTGGGCCCGCCGCCTATTAGTTGGTTTAAGCATTGCTGATGAATGAAATATAAAAATGAAAAATATACAGAATNTAAAATCNCTTTGCAGAAAAGCAGCATTTAAGGCGAGAGCAGAAGCTCACGTGGCTGGGCATGATAANAAAGCTAATGCTCAANTGTATAATTATTTAAAAACACAAGATTCTAATCTTGTCATTGCAGCGTACATGCCAATACGGACTGAAATAAGTCCTCTANCTGCAATGACAAAAATTTCAAAGCGTGGTCATAAAATTTGTGTTCCGGTTGTTGTGAAGGATGGCACACCACTTAAATTTTTTGAATGGACACCTGAAACAAAAATGGTTTCTGGTGCTTTTGGTGCGCTTATTCCTGAAAAAAGTAATCGACTTATACCTGATATAATAATCACACCATTGGCAGCGTTTGATATGAATGGATATAGATTAGGATATGGGGGTGGTTTCTATGATCGTTCTTTTGAAGAAATTACAAAATTAAAAGAAATTACTGCTGTTGGTTTTGCGTATAGTTCTCAAGAAGTCTTGGCGGTGCCAAGTGAGCCAACAGATTATAAGCTAGACCAAATAATAACGGAGCAGGGCATCTTGTCCTTTTGAGACAATGCCGTTATCGGGGTTAAATGAGACTTTTATTTCTAGGTGACATCATGGGCCGCTCTGGCCGAAAAGCTATAAGCGAACGATTAAATCGCTTGCGAGAAAAGTGGCGTTTAGATTTTGTAGTTGTAAATGGCGAAAATGCTACTGGTGGGATGGGATTATCTGCAAGTCATGCAAAAGCTTTGATTGATTCTGGGGTTGATTGTATAACTTTAGGTGATCATGCTTTTGATCAAAGGGACATGTTAACATTCTGCGAGCAAGAACCAAGAATTATTCGCCCATTAAATTTTGCAAAAACTGCACCCGGAAAGGGCTTTCGTCTCATAAAAGCTCGAAATGGGAAAAAGGTTTTAGTTGCACAGGCTTTAGGACAAGTTTTTATGAAAAAGCCATTTGATGATCCCTTTTCGGCACTAGATACAGCATTAAAAAATGCTCCATTGGGTGGAATGGCTGATGCAGTTATCGTTGACTTCCATGCTGAAGCCACTTCTGAGAAAGTTGCGATTGGACATTGGTTGGATGGTCGCGCTTCATTAGTTGTTGGAACTCATACTCATATCCCTACTGCTGATGCTCAGATCCTTCCAAAAGGTACTGCACATCAATCTGATGCAGGAATGTGTGGGGATTATAATAGTATTATTGGAATGCAAAAAGATGAGCCATTGCGCCGGTTTATAACGGGAATGAACAAAGAAAGATTTACGCCAGCAGTAGATGAAGCAACATTGTGTGGCATATTCGTAGAAACTGATAATGCAACTGGCTTAGCAAAAAATGTTGTGCAAATACGTAATGGTGGCAGATTGCAACAATCGGAACCAGTATGAATAGTAAGACATGGCTATTTTTACCACTTGTTGTGATAGGCGCAACATGGGGTTTAACAATTCCAGCTATTAAAATTGCTGTATCAGTTGGCTATCCAGTTTTAGGGGTCTTGTTTTGGCAAGTATTCCTTGCGGCATTTGTAGCTTTAATCCTTTTTTTACCAAAACGACGTGCTTTAAGGTTAACAAAGAAAAGGTTGATTTTATTTGGTTGGATAATGGCATTTGGAACAATATTACCTGGAATAATAACTTACACGGCNGCTTTTCATCTTCCAGCGGGTGTCATGGCAATAACAATAGCAATGGTTCCAATTTTTATTATGCCTATTGCAATTTTGATAGGTCACGAGACTTTTCAAAAAACGCGAGCATTAGGTGTTTTGATGGGTGCTATAGCAATAATTCTTTTAATTGGGCCTGAAGCAAGTTTACCAGACCAATCAAAGGCTGGATTTGTATTATTAGCAATTCTTTCTCCACTTTGTTATGCGCTTGAAGATAATTTTATAGCATATTTCGGCTTAGATGGAATGACATCGGTTGAAACTTTGTTGGGCTCTGCAGTGTTGGGTTCTATTGTGCTTGGTATTTTTGTAGTATCGCAAGGGTCATTTATTCCAATTTGGGAAGACGGACTTGAACAAGCAGATTATGCAATTCTAGCAATCGGTTTTACTACTGGATTTGCTTATGCAGGATTTATTTGGCTTATTGGAAAAGGTGGGCCCGTGTTTGCGGGGCTAGTTGCGTATTTAGTAACTTTTTTTGGAGTTATTTGGTCGATGATTTTGTTAAAAGAAACTTACTCAAGTTTTATTTGGGCAGCATTTATAATAATGTGTTTAGGAATGTTTTTAGTGCGTCCAAGAGTAGATACTCATTAAATTAGATATCTAATTTTTTTTGATATGTATTTTTAAAATAGATCTGCTTGGTATTGAAAAATATGTACCTTATTTGTATGAAGCAATTGTAATGATTATTTTAAAGGATTTATATTATGGCAGGCCATTCCAAGTGGGCAAACATCCAACATCGCAAAGGTCGCCAAGACAAACTCCGTTCAAAGCTATTTTCTAAATTATCCAAGGAAATAACTGTTGCTGCGAAGATGGGGGATCCTGATCCAGAAAAAAACCCAAGACTTCGTTTGGCAGTTAAAGAAGCAAAATCAAATTCAGTTCCAAAAGATGTAATTGATAGAGCTATCGGAAAAGCGACTGGAGGCGATGACGAAAATTATGATGAAATTCGTTATGAAGGATATGGCCCCAATGGAGTAGCAGTTATGATCCTTGTTTACTAAGTCGGGTGGTAATTTAGCTGAAACAGGAGCTGTTTCATTTATGTTCGAACGAAAAGGCTTAGTCGTATACGGCGCAGAAGCTGGCGATGTTGATGCAATGTTTGAACATGCAATTGATGCAGGCGCAGAAGATGTTGAATCAACAGAAGATGGGCATGATATT
>JGI26116J46587_1000055_pt1 | contig 23250 bp, 19 predicted proteins | sample AOAMet1_03_M0_10_2_FD_46587 | JGI IMG/M metagenome (IMG submission 46587) | reverse complement strand
GGTGAGACATTTATCAAGGTTTCAACTAAGTTTTCATTGATTTGCTCATCTAGACTGATGTCTTTAATAATATAAACAAGCGATATTGCTTTATTTCATATAAAATTTTTATTAGATTCTAGGAAATTAACCTCAAACCAACGTAATAATCTAAGCAATTATGCATTTATGCGTTTCCCTAATGGAATTTCTCGAATCGGCATATGAACAATTGCACTGAATGCGCCCACTGCAATCCCAACCCACCAAACAATATTATAGTTTCCATAGGCATCATATAATGCTCCACCTAACCATACCCCTAGAAAAGACCCTAATTGATGACTGAAAAAAACAATTCCGTAGAGTGTGCCCATATATCGCAACCCATAAATGTATCCTACTAATCCAGAAGTTAGTGGAACTGTGGCAAGCCACAGTAGCCCCATAGTAATAGAAAAAGTCACAACCGTAAGTGGCGTCATTGGAACCATTATAAATATAACTGCAATTAATGTGCGACCTGTGTAAACAATGGCTAGCAAATTTTTCTTTTTATAGTGTTTCCCAAAATAACCAGCTGTTATTGTGCCAACAATATTTGCAGCACCTATGAGAGCTATGGAAAATGCTCCAAGCGCACTGGCATTTTTTACACCTATCCCAGCAAGTAGGCCATCAGTTGCAATGGCCCCACACATTTCAGTAACAAAAGCAGGAAAGTGAGCAGTAATAAATGCTAGTTGAAATCCGCAAGAAAAAAATCCTAAAAAAATTAATGTAAAACTGGGATCGTAAAATGCTTTTTTTAATATTTGCCCTAAAGTTTCTTCTAAGTCATGTTTTGCATCTTTTGAAGGAGCCCTTAAAACTGGTAGAAATGCTATTGTTGAAATAATAATTCCTGCAAATATTAAAAATACAACTGACCAATTAAAATATCTTAAAAGAAATTCAGCCGTAGGAGGGCCTATAATCTGCCCCACTGAGCCAACAGCTGTCGCTATCCCAAGTGCCATTGATCTATTCGCATCAGATGTTGCGCGTCCAACAATAGCTAAGATTACTCCAAAACCNGTGCCAGCAACACCAAAGCCAACGAAAAATGAATAAAATTGGTGTGCCCCAGGAGTAATTGCATAACTNGAAAAAATTAAACCTATAGCGTAACAAAATATACCAATGAGTATTGCTTTACGATCACCAATTTTTTCTGCAATTGCACCAAAAATTGGCTGTCCAATCCCCCATGCTAAATTTTGTATAGCAATGGCCATTGAGAACTCAGTCCGAGCCCATGCAAACTGATCTGCAATTGGAATTTGGAAAACGCCATAGGAAGCACGAATACCAAAACCAATCATTAATATTATAGACGAGGCTAAAAGAACTGGGGTTATTAACTTTGTATCTTGGTTTTGCATATTGACACCTCTTTGGTTGTGCATCTTTGATAGAATTGTTATCTCAGGTCAAAGGTTTTTTGGGGCTGTTAATTTGAAACTAATAGATGTCTACAATGAGCGCATCTTATCTGGCGATTTAGCACCAGATTCTAACCAGCTGAAAACACTACACGCACTACAAGATTTAACAACTCAAATTGAAATATTTAAACCAAAATCTTTTTGGGCAATTTTTGATTTATTCAGTAAAGATCAAAATAAACCAAAAGGTATTTACATATATGGTGGGGTTGGTCGTGGAAAGTCTATGTTAATGGACCTTTTCTTTGAAGCATCGACTATTGAGAAAAAACAAAGAGTTCATTTTCATGAATTTATGCAAAAGGTTCATGAAGATCTCCATGAAGCTAGAAAAGAAAACATAAGCGAGGCCATTCGGCCAGTCGCACAAAAAATCATATCGCAAGTTAAGCTTTTATGTTTTGACGAAATGCAAATAACCGACATAACGGATGCAATGATTGTAGGGCGTTTGTTTGAACTTTTTTTGGATGCCGGTATTATTATTGTCTCAACATCAAATCGCCATCCTGATGACCTTTACAAAAATGGATTAAACAGGGCTCTCTTTTTACCTTTCATAAAAATGATTAAACAAAAGTTAGATATTTTAAACCTAGATAGTAATACAGATCACCGACAAAATACTTCAAATAACAATATGTGTTATTTTCATCCACTAAATGAAGCGACTTTTGATAAAATCGAACATTTATGGAGAGTTATTTCAAAAAATAATTCTTCACCACTTGTGCTTAAAAATAAAAAACGGGAAATATACATTCCGTTCCATACTGGAGGTATCGCAAGAGCTGACTTTTGTGATTTATGCAAAAAAGCTTTGGGGCCAGGTGATTATTTATTAATTGCTAAAAAATTTAACATTTTGATGATAACCAATGTTCCAAAACTTGGTAAAGATAACAATAATGAAGCTAAAAGATTTGTTACATTAGTAGATACTCTTTATGAAAATAAGACAAAATTAATAATCAGTTCCGATAGTGAGCCAGAAGAATTGTATCAAGATGGCGCAGGCTCATTTGAATTTATAAGAACAGCAAGTAGATTGAAAGAAATGCAGTCCGAGAGTTGGGGTGTCAAACTTCCAAATATGGAATAGTTAATTTCTAATATTTTATTTATATTTCTGCATTTTTAATAACAAATCCTTGTTTGACATTCCATCTGGAATTAAACCTACTGAAATTTGAAATTTTCTTATTGCAGCAATAGAGTTTGGGCCAATAATTCCATCGGCCTCACCTACTTCATATCCTAGCTTATTAAGCAAATTTTGCAATTCTACTTTTTCTTTAAACTTTAACGCTCCTGGCCCTCGCGGCCATTCTTTAGAAAAAGATTTTCCTCCCAATATACGATCCGAAAGGTGGCCCACGGCCATAGCGTAAGAATTTGCATTGTTATAACGTTTAATTACAAAAAAGTTTTTAAAAACAATAAATGCTGGTCCTTTTGCCCCTGCAGGTAAAAAAACTGAGCCTTCACCATAATTTGGAATTATTCCTCCAGAAATTGTTTTTAATCCTAATTCTGTCCAACGAGCGGTTGTGGCTTTTACCTCTAAATCAGCGTTCCTATAGTTAAAATTTTCTGGTAATTTCACTTCAATTCCCCAAGGTTGGTTGTTAGTCCACCCAAATTCAGCAAGATAATTTGCAGTAGACGCCAAAGCATCAGATGGATCTAAAGGATCCCATACATCTCGCTTACCATCTCCAGTAAAATCCTGCGCATAAGCTTGATAACTTGTTGGAATAAACTGAGTATGGCCCATCGCCCCAGCCCACGATCCCATCATTTTATCTGGAGTTATATCACCACGCTGAATTATTTTTAAAGCTTCTAATAATTGTTGCTTACCAAATTTCTCACGCCTACCATCAAATGCTAATGTTGCCAGGGCTTCAATAATATTTATGTCACCCATGCGCTTACCATAGGAGCTTTCCAGCCCCCAAATTGCCAAAACAACTTCAGCATCAACTCGGTATTTGAATTCAATTTCTCTTAAAGTATTTAAGTAATTACTAAGGTTCTCTTTACCATTAGTAATTCTCTTAGGTGAAGTAGCCGTATCTAGATAATCCCAAATTTCTCGTGAGAACTCTGCTTGTTTGTTATCCGCTTTTATTACTCTGCTGTTTAATTTTACATTCTCGAAAGCAGTATCAAAAGTTGAAGTAGTTATTCCATTTGAAATTGCATCTTCTTTAAAATTTCTAATCCATTGTTTAAAAGAATTTTCTTTTTGAACTCCAATTGTTTGAATGCTTTTTGTGTCTTCCGCAACTAAAGGCATTGAAAATACAATTAAGCAACTGGCTAGTGCAAATATTGTTTTGTACATTTTTTCTCCTGCTCGAGAATATTTTTTATTTATACACTAATGTACAAAAAAAATTAAAACAACAAAGGGGTTCAAAAATAATTATTTGCGTTTACTCTTTCGCTTTTTATCATTTGATCGTGCAATACGACGGCCTTTATGACTAATTTGTCTGCTAGAACTTTTGGGCATAGCTTTGCCCTCTAATTCCAACATTTCCAATGATATTCCTCCAGTAATAGCTGTAGCTTCAACAAGGGAGACCTTACAAGCCATTCCAATTGAAATAATACGCCCACTATCTTCCCCTCTTAATGTACGTTCACGATCATCATATCTCCAATACTCTCGCCCCAATTTGGACAATGGGATAATACCATCTGCTCCTGACGTATCAAGTTTTACAAATAATCCAAATTTAGCGATTCCAGATATTCGACCAGTAAATTCTGCACCTATTCTATCTGATAAAAATGCAGCAAGATACCTATCTGATGTATCTCTTTCAGCCAACATCGATCTTCTCTCCGTACTTGAGATCCATTCTCCTGTTTCTTTTAAAAGCTCTCTATCAGAATCATTTAAGCCATCATCTCCAAATTTATGTGCAGATATTAAAGCTCGGTGTACAACTAAATCAGCATAACGCCTTATAGGACTCGTAAAATGAGCATAACGCCTTAAATTTAAACCAAAGTGCCCAAGGCTCAATGGAGAGTAATATGCCTGTGACATAGATCTCAAAACGGTCATATTAATTATCTCAGAATCTTCTGAATGTTCAGCTGCTTCCAATAACTTATTTAAATGATGCGTTTTAAGAACTTGACCTTTTGCTAGTTGCAGGCCCGAGTCTTCCACCACTTCCCTGAGAGCATTGAGTTTTTCAAGCGTTGGCTCTTCATGAACTCTATAGAGTAAACTTTCTTGATTAGCTTCTAAAGTTTCAGCTGCACATACATTTGCCATAACCATAAATTCTTCAACTAATTTATGAGCGTCAAACCGATTTTTAAAATCAACTGATAAAACCTCGCCCTCATCAGAGAGAATAATTTTTCTCTCCGGTAAATCCAAATTCAAAGGCTGACGTTTTTCACGAGCTTTATTGGCACTCTTGTAAGCTAAGAATAAATCATTAAGTGATTTTGCAAGAGGTTTAGTTGCATCGTCATAATTCCCATTAAAAGCTTCTTGAGCCTGCTCATAAGATAGTGATGCAGGTGAACGCATTATACCCCGATGAAATTGGTGATCTAGTTTGATTCCTTTTGCATTGAGCACTATGCAAACACACATACACGCCCTATCAACACCTTCATGTAATGAACACAGATTACCCGACAAAGCATCCGGCAACATGGGAACTACTCTATCAGGAAAGTAAGACGAATTACCCCTTTTACGGGCCTCAATATCTAGACACGACCCTGGCCGTACATAATGAGCAACGTCAGCTATCGCCACCCAAACAATATGGCCTCCAGCATTATCTGGATTTTCATCAGGTTTTGCGCAAATAGCNTCATCATGGTCACGCGCATCTGAAGGATCAATTGTAAACAATGGTAAATTACGTAAATCTGTTCGTTCACCTAATTCAACAGGTATCGCTTGTTCTGCTTCTAAGATTACATCATCAGGAAAATTGTCAGGAATTTCATGCTGATGAATAGCAATCAATGAAATAGATCGAGGCGCCATCGGATCGCCAAGAACTTCAATTACTCTTGCGGATGCCAATCCTAAACGTTTTCTTGGGCCAACCTGCTCTGCTTCAACTAATTCTCCGTCTTTTGCATTTTTGGAATCTTGGCTAGCAATTTTATATTCCCAAGAGTTTTTTTTATCGATTGGTACTAGCCTACCACCTTCCGAACCTAATCGATAAATACCAATGACTAAATCTGGACCAGAGCCAATTCGCCTAATTAGTCGTGCTTCTAATTGGTGGTCTTGATTCTCAGTTGGAGTAATTCTGCAAAGTATTCTATCCCCTATAGTTAAAGCAGCNTCACTACTTTTGGGGATAAACAAAATTCTAGGACGATCATTTTCTGAATTCCATTCAGCAGGCTCTGCCCATAGCTCACCATTATTATCCAATTCAGAAACTCTCAGNACAGAAACGGGAGGCAGTTCACTAGAGCTTCTAAATGCAATTCTTGAACCAGAAATTAAACCATCTGATCGCAGCTCTCGAAGCATCCGTTTTAATTCCATTCGAGCATTTCCAGTAATATTAAAAGCTTTAGAAATGTCACGCTTTGACGCTTTTTCTGGATGCTCTTGCACCCATTTTAAAATGTCTTCTTTTGAGGGAGTTTTATTCATTTAAATTATCTAACATATTCATTGATTAAGGTCATTCGCTATTATTCTTTGCTGATTTTCTTAAAAAATTTAGGTCCTCTTTAGTATCGACATCCCTAAGTTGAACGATCTTTTTAATTTTGAGCCCTTCTAAACTATTTAAGGTATCATTTAGAGCAAATGGTGTAGACCACCGGACATTTTTTAGAATTGTGCCTGATATAGATTTTGATCCACACTTCATACCTATTAGCCAATACCCACCATCATATGCTGGCCCGATCACGACATCGTTATTATCTAGAGCATCAAATGCATCTTTTATATATTGAACTTTAATATTTGGAATGTCAGCACCAATAATCACTACAGGTCCTTTTTGAGCATTTCTAAAAATATTGCCCATTCTTTCTCCTAGATCACCGCTTCCTTGAGGCCACCGCAGTAATCCATTTGGCCAAANTCGGCTAGCCATTCCCTCTTTGTCAGGCGATACAGCTAAAATAGTTGCCCATGTAGTTTCAGCAGATAAATTTTTTATTAGATTTAAGGCATTATCTCTAAACCACCAAGCTGCCTCTCTCATACCAATGTCTTTACCAAGTCGAGTTTTTACCTCACCTGGATTTGGTTCTTTCAACATTATAAAAAGTTGGGACTTAATCACGCAAAATAATTTTTGATTATATTAAAGTAAATAGCTTTTAGTTTATATACCTGGTCAATTGATACTCTCTCATCTATTTGGTGCATCGTTTTTCCAACCAAACCAAATTCCACAACAGGACAATGATCTTTGATAAATCTAGCATCTGATGTACCACCAGATGTAGACGCTTCGGGGTAAATCCCCGTTTCTAAATGTACAGAATTGGAAATTAAATCAGAAAAATCACCAAGAGCAGTAATAAAGCTTTCACCTGAAACTTGTATTTCTGTATTAATCTCAACATCGTTTTCAGATGCAATTCTTTTTGTTACTTTATCGAGCCAAATAGACAATTTTTTAGATGTGTGTAAATCATTGAACCTAATATTAACTGTGGCTTTAGTCTCAGCTGGAATCACATTATTTGCAAGATTACCCGTATCAATTGTTGTAACTGCTAATGTCGAGGGATCAAAATGTTTAGACCCCTGGTCCAATTCAAACGACGTTAAATCACAAATCAATTTTGCCATTATCGGTAAAGGATTATTAGCACGATGCGGATAAGCTGAATGACCTTGAACACCACGTATTGTGAAATAGGCTGTCATTGAACCCCTACGCCCAATTTTCATCATTTCACCTATATTTTCAGGACAAGTTGGCTCTCCAACAATACAATGATTAATAATCTCATTATTTTCATTCATCCAGTCCAGCAAAGCAACGGTTCCATCTACTGCTTGACCTTCTTCATCGCCAGTGATGGCCAATACAATCGATCCATCCGGGGGACTATTCTGAACAAAATCAATTGCAGCAGCAGCAAATGCAGCCACACCAGATTTCATATCTGTAGATCCACGGCCATATAAAAAACCATCTTTAATTTCCGCACCAAATGGGTCAACGCTCCAATCATTTATTGAGCCAACAGGAACAACATCAGTATGCCCATTGAAACCAAGTGTTCGCCCCGACCCCCACCGGGCAAATAAATTAGAAACTAGTCCACGGTCTACTCTATTACACTCAAAACCTGCCTTTGATAATAAAGCTTCCAATAGAACCAATGCACCAGCTTCTTTTGGAGTTATGGATTTACAGCGAATTAAATCAGCTGTTAAATTTACTGGATCAATATTCATGAGACACCTTTTATTAATCTTAAATTATCCCTTCAGATATAAATCGGCAAGTCACATAATATAAAAATAAAAACTATTTTGAAATTTAATATAAATTAAAATGGTAGTGGGGCTTTAAAGGTAATCTTTTTTCCATTTTTAGGATGAAAAATCATTAAATCTTTGGCATGCAATTGTAATTCATTTGCTAAATTAATTTCAGCAACATTACCATAAAAACGGTCTCCTAAAATTGTATGCCCTAAAGACATCATGTGTACTCTTAATTGATGAGTACGGCCTGTCTCTGGCATAAGCGCTACTCTAGTTACATCTCCCTCTCTATCTAATACTTGCCAATGGGTTAGTGCAGATTTTCCCTCTTTAGCATCTATCTTTTGCAATGGCCGATTAGGCCAATCTACTATGAGTGGTAAATCAATAAACCCATTATCTTCTTTAATATTTCCAAAAACTCTAGCTTCATATAATTTTTTAACTATACGCTTTTCAAACTGCAAATTTAATGATCTTTGAGTGCTTTTGCTCAACGCAAAAATTATAACTCCACTCGTATCCATATCTAGCCTATGAANCAAAAATGAATTTGGATATTCAATTTTTACTCTTAATTCCAATGAATCATGATGTTTCAATTCTTTTCCTGGAACTGTAAGTAAGCCAGACGGTTTATTTACAACCAAAACATCGTCATCGATATATAATATATCTAATGGAGTTTTTGGTGGTTCATATACAAAAGGTTTCATAAAGTAGAATTAAGTCACAAAAGTATTAATGTCACTAATACTTTTCTAGCAACTGCATGTATCTATCTTATACTTTTACACGCTCAGATTTTGGATCATATACGGGCTTTATGCTCACATTTGCAGCTATTTTTACACCTGCTACATCAATTTCATAAGTTGAAGATAATATATCTGAAACTGCTTCATTTTTACATGGGACATATCCTAAACCGATTGCTGCACCTATCGTATGACCATAATTTCCAGATGTAAGATGCCCAACTAGCACTCCATCGCGNAAAATTGGCTCGTTATGGTAAAGCAATGGCTCACTGTCGTTAAGCACAAATTGGAGCAGCCGCCTATCTAAACCATTTTCTTTTTTTCGCAAAACTGCATCACGTCCAATAAAATCTGGTTTGTCAGTTTTCACTGCAAAACCCAAACCAGCCTCTAAAACATGATCTTCACACGTAATATCATGTCCAAAATGTCGAAACCCTTTTTCTATTCTCAAGCTATCCATCATATGCATACCACATAACTTCATCCCAACATCTTGTCCCGCCTCAAAAATTGTATCAAAAATGTGCCCAGCTTGATCAGAACTAGCGTATATTTCCCAGCCGAGTTCGCCAACGTAAGTCACTCGATGCACCCGAGCTAAACCCATGCCGATTTCAATTTCTTGAGCAGTCCCAAAAGGATTCACTTCATTATCAAAACAATTTGGACTAACCATTTGAAGAAGTTTTCTACTATTTGGACCCATTACAGCCAATACGCCTTCACCAGCTGTGACATCAGTAATTACTACATTAAAATTACCAACATTACGGCTTAACCAAATTTGATCAGCCAATCTTGTTGCCGCTGGTGTTACAACTAAATATGCAGTTTCACTAAGTCTTGTAATAGTAACATCAGCTTCAATACCACCGGTGTTATTTAAAAATTGCGAATATACTATTTTTCCAATTTCAACATCATATTGTCCCGCTGCAACAAAATTTAAAAACCCAGTTGCATCACGCCCCTCTATTCTAATTTTTCCAAATGAAGACATATCATACAAACCAACATTTTCCCGTACAGAACGGTGTTCATTAGCTGAATTTTCAAACCAATTTTGTCGCTTCCATGAATATTCATATGAAGCTGTTTGTCCTTTTTCAGAAAACCAGTTTGCTCTTTCCCATCCTGCTAATTCTCCCATGACTGCACCATGATTTAACAACTGGTAATGAAAAGGTGTTCTACGAATATTTCGAGCCGTCTTTTTTTGTAAAAATGGAAAATGGTCAGCGTATAGTAGTCCTAGAGTTTCTTTNGATCTTTCAAACAAATATTTTTTATTACCTTGGAACGGCTGCATTCTTGATATATCTACATCTCCCAAATCAAACGGCTTTTCTCCACTATCCATCCATTCAGCTAATGCCATTCCAGCACCACCAGCTGATTGTATTCCAATTGAATTAAAGCCAGCAGCCACCCAAAAATTATCTAATTCTGGCGCCAATCCTAAATGATATGCATCATCAGGTGTAAAACTCTCAGGACCATTAAAAAATGTCTGAATACCTGCTTCAGCAAGCATAGGCATGCGCTCACATGCAGCTTCTAATATTGGCTCAAAATGATCAAAGTCTTCTGGCAATTGGTCAAATTCAAAATCAGTCGGAATGCCATTCATACCCCAAGGCTTTGATACTGGCTCAAATGCACCCAATAAGAATTTACCCGCATCTTCTTTATAATATGCGCATTCATCAGGCACCCTTAAAACAGGTAGTTGTTTTAATCCTTTTATAGGCTCTGTTACTATATAAAAATGTTCACAAGCATGTAATGGAACATTTACTCCTGCCATACGTCCAACTTCATGACCCCACATTCCGCCACAATTTACCACCATATCAGCTTCAATGTATCCAGACTCATTCTCCGCCTTCCAGTGGACTCCGGAAACTCTCCGCTCCTTTCTGGTAATTTCTGTAACTAAAGTATTTTCAAAAATTTCAACACCATTATTACGAGCACCTTTTGCTAAAGCTTGAGCAATATTTCCTGGATCACCTTGACCATCTTTAGGCAACCAAACACCTGCTGTAACACCATCAATGTTTAAATGTTCATATTTATTTTTGACTTCTTCTGGAGAAATTTCTTCAACATCTACACCAAAAGCTCGCGCCATTGCAGCTTGCCTAAATATTTCTTCTTTTCTTTCTTCTGTCAAAGCTACAGTTATAGATCCACAACGTTTAAAACCTGTGGAAACTCCAGTTTCTTTTTCTAAATTTCCATATAATTCCTGCGAATATTTGGCTAATTTTGTCATGTTTGCAGATGCACGTAATTGTGCAATTAATCCAGCAGCATGCCATGTAGTGCCAGACGTCAGTTGTTTGCGCTCTAAAAGAATAATTTCTTTCCAGCCTTTTTTAGCCAAATGATAAGCTACTGAACAGCCGATTACTCCACCACCAATTATTATTACTCGTGCAGTTTTGGGGATATTTGTCATTTATTTTCCTTTAATTAAACCAAACGCTCTTTTCGAGTTTCTCGTGGTGTTTTTCCATAATAAGCTTTATAAATTTTTCCAAAATTACTTCCAAATCCACATGCTGCAGCAATTTCTAAAATACTCATATCAGTATTTACTAAAAAATTTTGCGCTCGGATTAATCTTAATTCACGATAGAACCGGCCTGGACTCCGTCCCAAATGTCTTAAAAATTGTCTTTCCAGAGAACGTGTAGTTTGGCCTAATACTTTTGCCAGTTCAGTAGTTTTTAATGGCTCTTCAATATTAGATTGCATCATTTTGATTGCTTGGTCGATATGACTATCTTTACCGGCACTTAAAGCATCCATTGCACCTGGTTGTCTTGTTTCAAAAGATCTAACCTTATCTAATAACAATATGCTCGAAATTGTTAATAATTTTGCTTTTGATAAATATCCAGCTACTATTTGCAACATGATATCATATGTTGAAACGAGTCCTGCACATGTAACAATTTTATCAGTAGATACTGCAAGGGATGGAGCAATATCATAAAGTCCACTTCGCTCTTCTAATAGTAAACGGTTTTCCCAATGCGTGGTATGCCCAAATCCATCATCAGAATTAGCCGATATATATATTGCAGCTGCCTCCGCCAATAGCACTACTTTTGCATTCGTATACCGATATTTATGAACGGCTTTTTCTATTTCACGTGAAGTAAAATTTAAATCAGAATTTCCTAAAAACACTGCAATATCTGCATCTGGACTATTAGATAGTGCTGATGCGTTTAACCATGTATCAGCACTAGATTTTACGACCCCAGCTTCAGGGCTTACATATCTAAAAGTAAACATTTTTTTATCGACTACTCGATTTGCTAGTCGCAAAACGTCTACTACCCCAGACAATTCCGTCATTACAAAACCATCAGATAAAATTATATCTACCTTCATATTATTTTGCTTTAAATCAATACTCATTGCCTGATCCTATAAGGTGTTTTATTTAAATATAATCTTTATCCAAATCTTCTCTTCAATTCAGCAATATGTGCAGGACCAACTTCACAACATCCACCAATAAATGTAGCACCTGATTTTATCCAATCATCAGCAATATTCGCGTATGCTTCTGGATTTAAATCAGTCCTAGCTTTTAACAAATCAACAGTTGCTCCAATTTTATTAAAGTTTTTTGCTATTTCAACAAACCCATTTGCATAACCACCAGTTGGAATATTTGCTTCGCTTAATAGCGGCAACGCAATTGATACTGCTTCAGGTGCAGAACAATTAATCATAACTGCAGCAGGTTTGTATTCGTTTAATAAAGGTAAAATATCTTTTAAATCCTCACCAGATCGCAATTTTGTACCATCTCTATCATCGACTGATAAAGCTAGCCAAATAGGTTTATTAAATCCTGACGCACCCATAAGCGCACCTTTAGCTTGATCAACAGAAGACATAGTTTCAGCAATAAACACATCTACATGATTAGCTTGAATTTTGCATATTCGAGAATAAATCTCAGCTGCCATGTCTGCTGGGGGGGATAATTCTGGTTGATAAGAAAATCCTTGTGGTCCTAATGATCCAGCGACTATTCCTTTTCCATTTAAATCACGTGCCTCTGTTGCTAATTGGCAAGCTAAGTTTTGTAATTTCTCAAGTTGATCAGCTAAACCATGCTTTTCCAATCGATCCGGTAAAATAGAATACGTATTCGTAGTTGCGACATCTGCACCAACCATAAAATATTCATTATGAACTGCAGTTACCATTTCAGGATTATCTAACAGCGCCTGAACAGACCATAGTGATGTTGCTTTGCCAGCACGGGCAACTAATTCTTGCCCCATACCACCATCAAGGAAAGTTATAGTCATGCACATATTCTCTCATTTTTTGGATCCCATAGTGCTTCATCATTTTGGACGATAGCTTTGCATCGTTTTCCAAATATTTCTACTTCAAGTTTTGAACCAGGAACTGCAAGATCTGAGCGTACCATACCGAGTGCTATTGATGCATTAATACGATAGCCCCAATCTCCAGATGTTGTTTCACCGACAACTTTATCTCCGTGCCAAATGCTTGACATATATGGAGCATCTGCAAAGTCTGTATCAACTATTAAGGTTACAAACCTCTTTTTAGATCCCTGTTGCTTTTCTGCTAATAATGCCGCTTTACCCGGAAAATCCTGAGGTTTATCAAATTTTATGAAACGCTCAATTCCACCTTCCAATAAAGTATAATCTGTTGATAAATCACCTTTCCAAGTTCTATAACCTTTTTCAATTCTCATAGAGTTTAGAGCATACATTCCAAATGGTTTAGCACCAGCTTCTATTACTGCTGAGAATACTTTTGGAGAGTCTTCAAAATTTGTGTGAATTTCCCAACCTAATTCTCCCGCAAACGAAATTCTGAATAGTTTTGCACTTATACCACATACAGTTGCATTTTGATGTGTAAGCCATCCTTTTGTAAGGTCAGCATCCTGTGTAATGCCTTCTAAAATTTTACGTGAGCTTGGCCCAGTTAATAATAGAGTTGAATATTTTTTTGTTACGTCAATTAATTTTAATTTACCATTTAATGGCAATACTTTTTTCAAAAATTCAAAATCGTGCCATTGCGCAACTGCAGCTGTCATTAACAAAAATTCATCTTCATCAAATCTTATAATTGTTACTTCAGTAACAATACGCCCTCTGCTATCAGCAAAGTAGCCAAGATTCATTCTGCCTATCTTAGGTAATGCACCTGAAATTTGGCTCCTTAACCATTCAGCTGCCCCATCTCCAATTAAATTATATCGAGAAAAACCAGGCATATCTAAAACACCTGCAGCGTCTCTGCATGCTTCCACTTCATCTTTTATACGTGCTGCCCAAGGCCCATTTCTTCCCCAAGATTTAGATGCTTCTTCAGATATATCATCACCATCTTTTGCAAACCAATTTGCTCGCTCCCATCCATTATACGCACCCATTTGAGCACCAAAATTAATTAATGCATCATGATTGGGGGAAAGTTTTTTATTTCTACCCGCAGGCCATTCGTGACGAGGGAAATGCATTGCATATTCATGACCATAGGTTTCCATAGCTTTTGAAAGACAGTACTCATGATCTGCAAAATCAGTATACCTTCTGGGATCCAAGGCCCACATGTCTAATTCTGTTTCACCATGCATAATCCATTCGGATAATATCTTGCCTGCTCCCCCACCTTGGGCAATTCCAAAAGTAAAAGAATGTGCTTCAAATGCATTGGGGACACCAGGCATTGGACCAACCATGGGTATCCCATCAGGTGCATAGGGAATTGGCCCATTAATATTTCGACCAATACCCGCAGTTCCCAACAAAGGTAATCGCTCCATTGCATCCTCAATATACCACTCTAATCGATCCAAATCATCTGGGTATAATTGAAAGGAAAAATCATCTGGCATCGGATCTTCTGGTGTAATCCAATGCGCTTTACAATTACGCTCATAAGGGCCAAGATTTAACCCATTTTTTTCTTGTCTTAAATAATAGGAGGAATCAACATCTCGTAGTAGTGGTACTTTACGATTATGCTCCTTGCTCCAAGCTTCTAGCTCTGCAATTGGTTCAGTTAAAAAATACTGGTGAGACATTACAACCATAGGCACAGTTCGCCCACCAAAAGGCTTGAACATTTCACCTACACGTTGAGCATAATAACCAGCACAATTAACTACAAATTCACATTTAATTTTACCTTTTTCAGTTTTGACAATCCATTCGTCACCATCGCGTTCAATCCCAGTTACTGGACAAAATCTTTCAATGCGACCACCCTCTTTTCGCGCTCCTTTTGCTAAGGCCTGCGTTAATTGGGCGGGATCTATATCTCCATCTAATGGGTCCCAAAGACCTCCATGAAGATCGTGCGTTTCGATAAACGGATGAATTTCTTTAAGCTCTTCTGGAGTACATATATCCATTTTCAGGCCTTGGTAGCGTCCCATGCCTGCAACTCGTTCAAATTCTTGCATTCGTTCCTTTGAATGACCTAACCTGATAGAGCCAGTAACGTGATAATTCATTGGGTACCCAACATCTTCACCAAGGGTTCTGTACATTTCTGCAGAATATCTCTGCATATTCATAACCGCCCAAGAACCAGCAAAATTGGGAACATTACCAGCTGCATGCCATGTTGATCCTGCAGTTAGTTCGTTTTTTTCCAATAAAACGCAATCTTTCCACCCAGCTTTTGCAAGATGATAAAGTACTGAAGTACCAACNACACCTCCACCAATAATAACCACTCGAGCAGTTGTTGGAAATTCTGACATTTTATTATCCTTTTTATTCATTTTATGTTCTCACATAATTTATATTTAATTAATTATCCTAATAGATCGGTGGCGCAATAACCCAAATTACTACTGCATTCTCATCATTAGGATTAGCCCATTTAAATTGCTCACCACGTATTCTGAAACTATCACCTGGTTCTAATTCAAACATTTCATTTTCTATCCATAGATTTAAGTTACCAGACACAACGTAACCTACTTCTTGGGTAGGACGCACAACGAAATTCTCTAATTTAGCATTTGGGCTAAAAACAGACCGCAAAACTTCAAAATCATCTGTTAAGTCTGGTGAAAGTAGTTCTTCTACTAGACCAATTTCTCCACCACCAATTTTTCTTCTTGCGGATTTTCGAACAATTTTACCAACCTCATTAGCTTTTGCTTCAGTGCTACCAAAAAATAACGATAATGGAACTTGAAACTCTTTTGCTAGTTGACGCAATTCATTTATTGTTGGAGATGAAATATCACGTTCTACTTGGCTTAACCATCCCACAGACCTTCCCATCTTTTCCGATAGTTCTGTTAAAGTAATTCCACGTGATTTTCGCAATGCACGTAAATCAACTCCAAGTGTTCCCGTTGTTTTAATAAAATCTACAGACAAGATTCCTATTCCTAAATGAAAATTTAACTATTTATTTCATATAAAAATGATTCTATCAATTCTTTTCACGACATCAATTGTCGTTTTTAGAAAAGTGACAGCAATTAGCTTAACTTCCATTCTGATGGTTTTATTGGATAGTATGCTTCAATCGCTGCTGTTGCGATTACATGTGAAGTATTATTCATCGGGTCAGCTATGTTTTGCCCCCCCCTGACTGCAGTTACAACAGCTACTCCTCTAGGTAATGTAGCTGCAACTGCCTCGCAGTCTACTTTTTCAGGCTCGTTAACACCCACAGTTACTTTTACCTGCATTTTATTTGAATCAAGATTTAATGATTTGAAAATACTTAAGGTTGAATGCCTAAATGCATCTTCAACTGCACGCTTTGCAGCTTTGGTATAATCCATACCATACAAATCATTTCCCATTCCCATTTCTATAATTAATCTATGCATTTGATGCCTCCATATCATAAGAAACAATAACTGCAGCATTAGCAATTACAGTAGTGCCACCCTCAACTTTTCTTATATCAAGCCCTCCAAAAACAGCTTTAAAAGAGCCCTTTCCATAAGGTAAAATATTTTTCAATTCTTCCAAGTCAACATTTTCTGGTCGCTGAACTGCGATTTCAACATCAATAATCATATCAGACTTATCAAAACCAAATGCATCACTCATACTTAATGAGTTATGCCACAATGCATCCTTAAGGGCACTAATTGCAGCTTTTGTATAATCTTTTCTTCGTAAAGACGTACCCATACCAAATTCAACAGCTACTCTAGTTTTTGCCATTATTAGGTTCCTTAAAGTTCATGCAGTTTTTCTAGTAAATATCCAATTATCNTTATCAGATAATTCTGGCTGGAAGTTGTATCCATCTGTATTGAAGTTTTTTAAATCTTCTGGCTTTTGTACATTATTTTTTATCATGAAACGCGCCATCGCACCNCGAGCTTTTTTTGCAAAGAAACCGATCATTTTAAGCTCTCCACTACGATCTTCTTTAAAACTTGGCGTAATAATTCTGCTTTTCATATTTTTACCAACAGCTTTAAAATATTCATTTGACGCTAAATTAATTACTGCACCATCAGAAACTAAATCTAATTCATTGCCAATACGATCACCCCAATAAGCATATAAAGTATTGCCCGAATTAGTAGCAATTTTCCGTCCCATTTCTAATCTATAGGGTTGAATTCGATCTAATGGTCGCAATACACCATATAATCCTGATAATATCCGCAGATGGTCTTGAGCATAGCTTAACTCTTGCGATGTAAGGCTGCCAGCGTCCAAGCCTGTGTATGTGTCACCAGAAAATGCAAGTGCGGCTTGTTTTGTTTCATAATCTTCTGGTTTATTAGAAAATGATTGAAATCTTTTTTGATTCAAAATTGCAAGATCTTCTGAAATTTTCATAAGATTTTTTAATTCTGTGACAGATAATTTTCTAGCAATTTCAGCTAAATAATTAGCATCATTTTGGAATTTAGGTGTACTATCTTTTACATCTAAAACTTTCTCAAAATTTAATTTTTTTGCCGGTGAAATAACAGAAAGCATTTTATTTTTTCCTTTACTACTGAACTAAACATAGCAGTCTTCAACAAGTAGCCAAGTTTAATCTAATAATATTTTTAAAAAAGCCACGCCAAATCTCTCAGTCTTTTGTTTACCTAATAATCTTTCCACAGCTTCCATTGCACGTGGCTTTGAGGATGCAAGCTTTGCTAATATACTTGCAGAACACACCAAAGGTTTATCATGGCCATGTGGACCATGCATTAATTCTAATTGGATAGCCTGCAGTTTATCAAATATTTTACCAGCGTCTTTGCCTGCCAATCGGCGCCTTGAAGGATGTTGCTCTAAAAACTCATCGTTTATTACTTCCAAGAATGCCTTCCCATATCTCTCTAATTTTACAGATCCTACACCTGATAAATTTGAAAATTCATCCAAGTTTGATGGTCTTGTTTTTGCCATCTCCATCAATACTGCATCTGCAAAAACAACATACGCAGGCGCATTAAGGGCTTCTGCAAGAGATCTTCTTTTTGAGCGCAACGCTGAAAATAATGTTTCATCTTCTTCTGCAACCAGAGATTTAACTTTTGCCTTACGGGTTTCTTTAATTATTGTGTCTTTGCGCAACTCAATTGTTTGTTCGTTTCGCAAAATAGGGCGCGCCATCTCAGTCATTCTAAAAGCACCGAAACGTTCAATATCTGGTCTAACCAAATCATAACCCATCATTTGTCGAAAAACCCCTTGCCATTCAGACTTTGAGTAATCCTGTCCAATACCAAATGTTGGTAATTNATCATGNCCATTTTGTTTTATNTTATCTGTCGANTTTCCACGTAAAATATCAATTAAATAGCCAGCTCCAAACCTCTCTTCAGTTCTTAAAATAGCTGAAAGNGCCATCCTTACATGTTTAGTGCCATCNAACAATAATGGCGGTGTATCGCATAAATCACAATTATTACATGTTTGAATATCATCGCCAAAATATCTCAANAGCACTCTACGTCGACATCGCCGCGCTTCAGCTAGTCCCAGTAAGGAGTTTAATCTACCATGGTCTGCTTTTTTACGATCATTTGATGCTAACCCTTCGTCAATTTGAGATCGGCGTAATCTAATATCATCCGCACCATAAAGCGTCATTGTTTCTGCCGCCTCACCGTCNCGCCCCGCGCGCCCTATTTCTTGATAATAACTTTCAATAGACTTTGGTAAATCTGCATGAATGACGTATCGAATATCTGGTTTATCAATTCCCATTCCAAACGCAATGGTTGCTACAACTATTAATCCATCTTCAAGTTGGAATCGTCGTTCTGATATTCGACGATCTTCAGCATCCATTCCAGCATGATAATGTATCGCTTCATGTCCAGCCGTTCTCAATGCTTGTGCTATCGTTTCGCACTTTGCTCTTGATCCACAATAAATAATGCCAGATTGTCCCTTTCGCCTTTCAACGAAATTTATAACTTGTTGCCTAGGTGAATTTTTAACTGAAAAAGATAAGTGAATATTAGGGCGGTCAAATCCTTGAAGAAAAACTTCTGGTTTCTTTAATTCAAACAAACGATCCTTGATTTCAGTTTGTGTTTCGGGATCAGCAGTTGCCGTAAAAGCTGCTAATGGAACATTTAATAGTTTTCTTAATTCTCCAATTCGCAAGTAATCTGGTCTAAAATCATGACCCCATTGCGATACACAATGAGCTTCATCAACTGCTATAAAGCTAATCGGAAGATTAGATAGCATTCTTTGTGTTCCTAAATTTGCTAACCTTTCTGGTGCAATATATAACAACTTTAGTTTACCGTTTTCTAAAGCATTAAAAACTTCTTCAGTTTCATCGTCTGTATTTCCACTTGTTAATGCACCTGCATTTACACCGAGTGCTTTTAATGCTGAAACTTGGTCCCTCATTAATGCAATTAATGGAGAAACAACCAGAACTGTCCCATTTAATTTTATCCCAGGCAGTTGAAAACATAACGACTTACCACCCCCTGTCGGCATGATAGCCAACACATCTTTACCTGCTATTATTGCATTTACGATTTCAGATTGCCCATCACGATATTGATCATGTCCAAAGACTGATTTTAATAGATCTTTTGGCATCTGGATCCTGTTCGTGAATTACAAAAATAATAAATCACACAAAGAGATTCTGGGAACAAGTGTATTTTATCATTTAATGTTAAAATTAACTATTCTGGCTTTTTTCCATAATATGAATCCATGTGTCACCATACTTTCGGCAATCTAAAATTGAAAAGCCAATTGGAGCAATTTTTTGTGAGTTTTCCTCCCAAACACAAATTGCATCGTCAGAAAGCCAATCACTTTTTAAAAATGCTAACAATGCTTTTTCACCAAGGTTTTTTCCATATGGAGGATCTAAAAAAATTAAATCATATTTTATTTCATTTTTTTGAATGTGTTTAGTTGCATCACATTTAATCAACTTTGCATATTTTTCTACATTTAAAATATCGATATTTTCACGGATTAAGGAACACGATTTTGCTCCATCTTCAATGAACAAGGCACAAGAAGCCCCACGTGATAAAGCTTCAAGACCTAAAGCACCAGTACCTGCAAACAAATCTAATACACTAGCGTCTTGAACTAAGTTACCATATCCACCATTTATTAATAAATTAAAGATACTTTCACGAACTCTATCTGCGGTCGGCCGCAACTGTGCTAAAATATCACCCTTGCCCACATTCGCCAATACAGTCCCACGGTATTTGCCACCAATTATTCTCATCACAAAAGAGATTTCAAATCGGCAGAAGTGTCTTTAACTAAATCTTTTCCTGGACTACGCCCAGCTTCGATAAGTCGCTTTCCTATCATGTATGCTCTTGGATCATTCATTGCATCAACCGCAAGCAGTTCGGTATCTTTATAATACCAAAAAGAAATACTAGAGTTTGCGCCCCTGGTTACGACATCATTAAATCCGCTATTAAGACCAGCGATTTGTAACTTTACATCAAATTGATCTGACCAAAACCATGGCTTTGCTCTGTATTCTAAATTTCCACCCATAATATTTAAAGCAAGTAATTCTGCTTGATCAATTGCATTTGGAACGCTCTCCAATCGAATTCTAGTATCTCTATATGGAAACGATGCACAATCTCCCGCTGCCCAAATAGAGCTTATTGATGTTCTTCCAGTTGCATCTGTTTTGATACCATTATCTAATTTACACCCTGCCATTTTAGCCAAGTTTGTTGATGGAGATATTCCAATACCAGCAATCACAAAATCAACTTCTAAATTTGATCCATCTGTTAATTCGACTACTTCTACGCAATCATTACCTTTCAGTTTTTTTACACCAACATTTTCACGAATAACTACGCCATTATTTGTATGTAAATTTCGAAAATAATCAGAAGTTTCAGAACTGGCTACACGCTGAAGAATGCGCTCCCCCATTTCAACCAAAGTAACCCTCAAACCAAGCTTAGAGGCGACTGCAGCAGCTTCCAAACCAATATAGCCACCACCTATTATAAGAACATGTTTATTTATTATAAATTCTGAAACTATACTATCAACATCGGATAAGTTTCTGACAACGTATACACCTGCTAGATTACCACCAATTTGAGGAGGTAAGTAGTTTGGCGTTGATCCTGTAGTAAAAATCAATTCGTCATAATTAATAATTTCTTTTCCAACGGTGATTGTCTTTTGCACTGAGTCAACCGCCGTTACGTCTTCACCTAATTTTAAATTAATTTCATGATCATTATAGAAACTTAGTGGACGTAAATATAATCTTTCAACATCCATTTCACCTAATAGGTATTTTTTTGAAAGTGGTGGGCGCTGATATGGCGGTACAGGTTCATTTCCAATTAATGTTATTGAACCATCAAATTGTAAATTTCTCAATTTTGAAACAACAGAAAAGCCTGCTTGGCCTGCACCTACTACTACTATATGCTTCATATGAATAATTCCAATCAAATATATAACAAAATTTATTTAGCACTATACATTTAACTATTAGTCAAAAATAAATTGGCCGTATATATAATTAGTAAATTTACTACCAAAAAAAAAATTTAAGTATACATATACTCTCACACAAACAAAGGACTGGATATGAAAATTTCTGTTGGAGATACTCTACCTAATGCAACATTTCAAAGCATGGGAGATGATGGTCCTGTCGCGCACGATATAAAAGATTTAACTGCAGGTAAAAAAATAGTCATCTTTGGTCTCCCAGGTGCTTATACAAATACATGTTCAACCGCTCACATGCCAAGCTTTGTAAGAAATGCTGAAACAATCCGAGCAAATGGCGTGGATGCAATTTATTGCTTGGCAGTAAATGATGTGCATGTAATGAAATCTTGGGCCAAAGACATGGGAGCAGATGTTGCCCAAATTGGAATGTTGTCCGATAGTGACGGCTCTTATACAAAAGAAATTGGGTTTGATTTTACTGTACCAGCTGTTGGATTTATTGGAAGATCTCAAAGATATTCTATGATCATAGAAAATGGTGTGATTACTTCATTAAATGAAGAGATTGAAAGAACAACCTGCGATATCTCAGGTGGAGAGACTATACTTGATCAATTATAATTATTTAAAATAATTTACTAATTATTTTTTTGGATATCCATCTTTTTAGCAAGAGCCAAATCTAATTTAGTCAAACCATTAGCACTGTGTGTAGTAAGAGTTACCTCCACAGTGTTATATACATTAACCCATTCAGGATGGTGGTCTATTTTTTCAGCGATTATTGCAATTGAAGACATCCAACCAAACGCGCGGATAAAAGATTTAAATTTAAATTTTTTATATATAGCATCTCTGTTTTCAACCATCCCAACCACTTTTAAGTAACACTGACAATTCATCATTACGCTCTGTTTGTGTTAGAATAGCCGGCATTTAGTCCTCCAATATTTTACGAAATGGTCCATAGTCAGTTAATATTTCTATGTCCTCACCTACAGCTTTTCTCTCTGCAATTAAATATTCTGCAACAGCATTTTCAAAACTTTTATTTTCAAACCAGTGAAGCGAATACGTTGGTGTAGGCAAATACCCTCGTGCTAATTTATGTTCACCTTGGGCACCAGCTTCAACTCTAGAAAGGTTATTTTCAATAGCAAAATCAATAGCAAGGTAATAACAGACTTCAAAATGTAAACATGGGTAACTCTCAATACATCCCCAATAACGCCCAAAAAGTGTATCTCGGCCAATAAAATTTAATGCTCCAGCTATCCATTGCCCATCTTTTTGGCATAAGAAAAGCACTATATCGTCACGTAAATTTTTATGTGCGTAATCAAAGAACTCTCTGGTTAAATAAGGAGTTCCCCATTTTCTATTACCTGTATCAATATAAAAATTCCAAAATGCTTCCCAGTGTTCATGTTTAATTTCTTCACCAGTAAATTGGTGAAATGTTCCACCAAAGTTTGCAGCAATTCTTCGTTCTTTTTTTATATTTTTTCTTTTACGTGAAGATAAATTCATTAAAAATTCATCAAAATTTTTATAACTTTGATTTTCCCAATGAAACTGTTGTC
>JGI26116J46587_1000050_pt1 | contig 24681 bp, 26 predicted proteins | sample AOAMet1_03_M0_10_2_FD_46587 | JGI IMG/M metagenome (IMG submission 46587) | reverse complement strand
ATCCTGAAACATTGCGCTATTATTTTGCAGCAAAACTCAATGATAAAGTTGAAGATATTGACTTAAATCTTGAAGATTATGTAACAAGAATAAATTCTGATTTAGTTGGCAAATACTGTAATATTGCCAGCCGCTGCTCATCATTTATCAAAAAAAATGACAATAAATTATCAGATAATATTAATAATGAATTAATTGAAAGTATTAAATCAAAAAAACCTTTAGTAACTAGTTATTATAATTCAAGAAATTACTCCAAAGCTGTTAGGCTAATTATGGAAATGGCAGATGATATAAATAAATATATTAATGACAGCACTCCGTGGAAAAAAGAACCAAATGAAGCGATAGATATATCATCTACGGCTTTATATGCATTCAGATTACTTAGCATCTATTTACAACCAATAATTCCTAATATTACAAAAAATGCGTTTGAATTTCTTAACAGTACTGAAAATAGTTTTGAAGATTTAGATAAAATGCTTCAAAAACCAATAAATAACTATGTGCCATTGTTAAACAGGCTAGAACCAATTAATTTAAAGAAGGATGAACCTATGAATGATAATAATTTTATTGATATAAAACAATTTGCTGATGTTGATCTTAGGGTTGCGCAAATTGTAGAAGCGTCACTTGTTGAAGGTGCTGATAAATTACTTAAGCTAAATCTAAATGTTGGTGATTTAGGTGATAGGCAAGTTTTTGCTGGTATTAAAAAAGCTTACAACCCAGAAGATTTAACAAACAAGTTAGTCATATTAGTCAGCAATCTTGAACCAAGGCAAATGAAATTTGGATTATCTGAAGGTATGGTTCTAGCCTCCAGTGATGATGAAGGTATATATCTAATATCACCAGATAGTGGAGCAAAGCCAGGTTTGAGAGTTAAGTAATGATTAAGGAAACAGATATTATTGTTATTGGTGCAGGACCAGTTGGTTTATTCACTGTATTTGAAGCTGGTTTATTAGGTCTTAATTGTGTTCTTATAGACAACCTTGATAAGCCTGGTGGGCAATGTGCGGAGCTTTATCCAGAAAAGCCTATATACGACATACCAGGAGTAGCTTTTCAGACTGCACAAGAACATGTTGATGCGCTTCTTCAGCAGATTAAGCCTTTTGATTACGACCTATATTTAAATCAAAGAGTTGAAACTATAGAAGAGGCAAACCAAGAAGATGGTATTTTTTGGAAAGTAACTACAAACGAAAATAATTCATTTATTTCAAAAAATATATTTATAGCAGCTGGTGCTGGTTCATTTGAAGCACGCAGACCGCCAAATATAGAAGATCCTGATAAGTTTCTTGATCATGGAGTTAATTATGCAGTTAGATCAAAAGAGAAATATAAGGACAAAGACATATTTATTTTTGGTGGCGGNGACTCAGCATTAGATTGGTCTGTAGAACTAGCAAAAGAATCAAAGAGTCTTTCATTGGTTCATCGAAGAGATGCTTTTAGAGGGGCTCCTCATACTGAAGAACTAATGAGAAACCTTGTAAAAGATAAAAAAATTAATCTCTTAACTCCATATGTGATAGAAGATATTCATGGTGAAGAAAAAGTTAGTGAAGTTTCTTTAAAAAACTTTGATACAAAAGAAATTATCACTCATAAAGCAGATGAATTAATATTTTTGTTTGGATTAAATAAAAAACTTGGCCCTATTCTTGATTGGGAATTAGAACTTAACAATAAAAAAATTAATGTTAATACTGAAAATTTTGAAACCTCAAGAGAAGGAATTTTTGCTGTAGGAGATATAAATGATTATCCTGGAAAGCTTGATTTAATTCTATCTGGTTTTCATGAAACAACTTTGGCTGTCCAAAAAGCATATAAGAGAATTTATCCTGGTGAAAGAGTCCCTTTTGGTTACACAACATCTAATTCAAAACTCCAAGAAAAACTTGGCGTATTAAAAAAATAAATTGGAACTAATTGATTTAATACACAAAGAGTTACCTCAGATACAGTGTGGAAGATGTGACACGCCTGGATGCAAGCAATATGCTGAAGCCATAGTTAATGGCTCTCCTCATGACAGATGTGTTCCAGGGGGAATTAAAACTTTAAAAAAATTAAATGCCATTACTAATACAAATTATATTTCTGTAAATTCTGAATATGGTCCAACAATTNAAAGTCAAAAAGTTAAAATTATTGAAGAAGAATGNATAGGATGTAAGAAATGCATATCAGCCTGNCCGGTTGATGCTATCACTGGCGGAACTAATATGATGCATTCAATAATTGATGATTTATGCACAGGATGTGAGCTCTGTATTGAGCCATGTCCCGTTGATTGTATTGAAATAATACCCCTTTCTGATCAAGATGCNGCCAAGCCAAGAGAGGTTTCACAGTTTTTTTATGACTCAAAAGAAAATTTAACAATTAATGAAAAAAGAAATAAGTTAANCAACTTTAGCGATAAAAATATGGAGATTAGCGATACTCTAAACCTTCAACTCAAGAACAGAAATATAGATAAATCTAAAATGATTGATGAAATGCAGAATAAAATTATAAAATCTGATTTATCTAAATTACATCGCTTTAATGAAAATGAAATTAATACATTCCTACAGGATGATAATTAATGCTAAAAAATAGATTTAGAAAATATTTACCTGTTGTAGTGGATCTNGAAACAGGTGGTTTTGATTCAAAAGAAAATGCAATTCTTGAAATTGCTATAACACTTATAGAAGAGTCTGAAGATANTCTATTGGTTGGTGAAACCCACCGATTCCATATTGAACCCTATGAGGGGCTTGTTGTAGAAGATGAATCATTGGAATTTACAAAAATTAATCTAAATCATCCATTAAGGAATGCTGTCCCTGAAAGCCATGCATTACAAGAGCTATTTACTATTATCAATAAAGCCAAAGCTAAATATGAGTGCTCAAGAGCCATACTCGTTGGTCACAATGCACATTTTGACTTATCATTTTTAAACGAGGCTATAGCAAGAAACAAAATCAAAAGATCTCCTTTTCACCCTTTTTCGGTATTAGATACAGTAAGCCTGGGTGTTTTAGCAACAAACCAGACTGTACTTGCTAGAATTTGTGATTCACTTTCTATTGATTATGATTCTAAAGAGGCTCATTCAGCTGCCTACGACTCTGACGTTACTGCCAAGGTATTTTGTAGAGTTCTAAACGACTATTCTAGCTAAGAGAACTTTCAATAAACTTTCTTAGATCTCCGGACTCGTGCATTTGAGTAACAATATCAGCACCGCCTATAAGCTCGCCTTTCACAAACACTTGCGGAAAAGTTGGCCAATCAGACACCGAAGGCAATGTGGCTCTAGCATCATTATTTTCTAAAATATCTACATAGGAAAACTGTGCCTCGCATTCTATTAGCGCTTGAACTGTTTTAGCAGAAAAGCCACACTTTGGTTCGTAAGGCGTCCCTTTCATATAGATTAAAAGGTCATTGTCTTTGATTTGTTCTCTTAATTTTTCTTCAATACTCATACCTATTCCTTAATTGTATTTATATAACTCTTTATAGTGTCTTCGAAGCCATTTTTCAAGGCATCAACTATAACTGCATGCCCAATAGAAACTTCATTAATACCACCAATTTTAATAAGCTCTGGTAAATTTATTAGATTTAAATCATGGCCAGCATTAACAAATAGGTGCGTAGAGTTTGCTTTTAGAACTAATTCTGAAAGTGAGGAAATAATAGAAAGATCTCCAGATTCTATACTTTTAGAAAATTGACCAGTATGAATTTCTATCCCATCAACACCTATATTTTGTGCATAGTCAATAATATCAATGTTAGCTTTATCACCCTTAAGCTGGTCTACAAATAAAGAGATTTGTGAGTTGCTAGAAAGGCTCTTGAGCAACCTTACTGATTCTCTTAATTTTTGGTCATGATCGCCAGACTCCCAACCATGGTCTGATGTAATTTGATTAGGCAAGTCAGGTACGAGTGTTATTTGTTCTGGCTGACATACTTTTACAAGATTATTAAAACCCATGAACTCATTAAGTTCCTCTGAAAATGGATTGCCTTCCAAATTAAAGTCAACATTTCTTGATTTAGCTAAATTTGCTAGCGAAATCACATCATTACTTGTTGCATGTCTGTGGTCTGGTCTTGGATGGAGTGTAAGACCATCTACGCCAAGATTAATAGCTGAGTTTGCAAATTCTTCAAGACAAGGATTATTCTCACCTCTTGCATTTCTTAAAAGAGCTATCTTGTTTAGATTAAGACTAAATTTCATTCGATTCTTTTACTTTTAATAAGACTAGCCCGCCAAGGATAAATAGGACTGCTATAGGAAGTAGTGAAATTCTTACATCACCATAAAGAGCTAATAAGCCACCAACCATTAATGGTCCAAATATAGCACCTGCTCTTCCTAAGACATTATAGATTCCAAAAAATTCTCCTGCTTTCTCAGGTGGGATAATTTTTCCATATAAGCTTCGAGAGCTTCCTTGAATACCTCCCTGAACGCCACCAACTAAAATTGCTAAAATATAAAATTCAGAAGCGGATGAGAGAGTGGTTGAGAAAAATATAATAAATATGTAAAAAAGAATAGTAATAAATAAAACTGGCTTGTCACCATATTTATCAGCTATATAACCCCAGAGAAGTGTTGCTGGAAATGCTACAAATTGNACTAAAATTAGTGCAGGAATAACATCATTAGCCTTTAAGCCAACATTAAGAGCAAAATCTGCTGCAAGATAAATAACAGTATGAGCGCCATCAATAAAAAGAAAGAAAGCTAATAAAAATAAAGAAACATTTCTGTATTGAGAAATAGATCTCAAAGTAGTGAGAATATTTTTGAAAGATTCATTTATTAAAAATGTTTTTTTGTGATGGAGAATATTTTCTTTATAGTTTTTTTTAATAGGAAGCATAAAGGCAAACCACCANATGGAAACCATAATAAATGACAGTTTAACTGCATCTGCAGAAGACTGAAGGCCTATTTTATCCCAGTAAAGAAACATTAATGCATTAACAAGAAATAGAGTCCCACCGCCAAGATAACCCCAGGCATATCCTTGATTCGATATTTGTGAAAGCTTATTTTGTGGTGCTATTTTAGTTAAAATCTTATCGTATGGTATTTGACCTACGGCAAAACAATAATTTGCAATACAAAAGAAAATCAAGGCATATAACCACGAACCTAATGAAAGTATAGATAGTAAACCTACAAATAAAGCTCCAATGGTTGTAAATAAAATAAGAGTTTTTTTAGTTGCGTTATTTATATCAGTGATAGCGCCAATAAATGGTGCGGTAAGTAAGACAATTGAATTACAAATTGCTAAGGCTAAGGTTTTATATACAGTTGCATCATCCACATCAATACCACTAGCCCAATATTGATTATAAAAAACAGGAAAAAAACCAGCAACCACGGTAGTTGCAAAAGCAGAGTTTCCAACATCATATGCTATCCATGACTTTACTTTTTTATTGAAAACTGTGGTTGTTGAATTGTTCAAAATTTATAAATATAGGTTTCTTATTGATATTCTATATTAATTTTTACCTTGCTAATCATTATATTTTTGTTATATTTTTTGGAGGGGGAATTTAAAATGGATGATATAACAACAATTAAATTTGGTTCATTCTTTGTAGTAGGAATTGGTTTTATAGTATTTCTACTTGGCCTAGCCGCTTATATTTTTTATTAAGCCGGCAACCAGTTTAAGGATTTACCAGAGAGTAAATGTAGGTGAAGGTGGAATACAGTTTGACCTGCATTTGCTCCATTATTAATAACAATATTAAATGTATTATCTAACTTTAGTATTTTTGAAACCTTTCCTGCAACTAACATAAGATGGCCTAATATNTCTTTATCTTCTTCATCTGCACTTGAGAGCATTGTTATATTTTTTTTTGGAATGATTAGTAAATGAATTGGAGCTTGCGGGTTGATATCTTTAATTACAATAGATTTTTCATCTTCATAAATGACATCAGCAGGAATATCTTTTTTGATGATCTTATCAAATAGAGTTTCAGTCATAAAATTAAAAAACTCTAAAGACCCTATAACCAATATAGAAAATTGCAAACGTCATTAGTATAGCCAATGTAATAACAAGCAGGTCTCTAAGAGTTTGTAGAAACTTACCCTGCTGTTTGGCCTTTACCAACTGAACAAGCAAATAGATTAAAGCTATGGTACTAATTGTTAATATAAATATACTCAACATTTGAATTATCCAAAAAAGGAGCCAACTCCCGTTACTAAAAACCCCAAAGCTAATCCCCACAAAAGACAAGCAATGAGATCTGCAATATAAAATCTTACAACCTTTAAGTCAGAAATACCAAGTAAAAAGGGAACTATTGGTCTTACTGCGGGTATAAATCTTCCAAGCAGAACAGTGAAAGAACCAGTTTTATCTAAAAATTTTTGCGCTCTTATTATCGTTTTCTGTCTTTTCACCATAACTTTTGTAGTTAAGATTTGTGGACCTATTGTTTTGCCAAATAAGAAACTAGTCATGTCTCCTAAATGGGCACCCAATACTGCCAATGGAACAATATAGTAGATAGATAAGAGTTCTGTATTATATATAAATATGCAAATTGAAAATAAAATTGCACTGGATGTAACAATTCCTGATAAAACAAAGGACTCAATAAAAGCAAAGAAAAGAATAACCATCCAAGCATATTCTGCATTTGCATTTAAATATAATTCAATTTTTTCAAACATAATATTAGATAGAGGTTATATAGAGTATTTTACTTTAATTATTAGTTTCGCATATAGTATGTTCAACAAGAATCACTATTTGAAAAATGATAGAAAAATTTAATATCCATATTTCTGACGAAGAAATAAATAAATTACACCAAAAAATAGCACTTACAAGGTGGCCCGATGAGATAAATGATGAATATTGGTCACATGGAACAGGAATGAGTTTTTTAAAAAACTTATCAAATGAGTGGTTGAACTCCTTTAACTGGAGGGATCATGAAGAAGAGTTAAATAAAATTGGTAGTTATAAATTTAAATCCAATTCTGGGCTTAAAATTCATTTTCTTCATTCTAAATCTGATAAAGAAGGAGCCGTTCCACTTATTATGACTCATGGGTGGCCAGGCAGCATTCAAGAGTTTTTAAAAATTATTCCTATAATCCATAAAAAATCAAAAATCCCAATAGATATAATATGCCCTTCTATGCCAGGTTTCGGATTTTCTGATAANCCCACTGAGAAAGGTATGGATTCAGAGAAAATTGCAAGAATTCAACATGAGTTAATGNGTGCTCTTGGTTATGATAAATATGTAGTGCAAGGAGGTGACTGGGGAGCAACTGTGAGTAAGTGGATGGCAGAGCTTTACCCTAATAATTGTATTGGTATTCATTTAAATCTTGTAATTGCATTCCCTCCTGATAATCAAGATCCTATGCAAGGCGTTACACAAAATGAATTAGAGTTATTAGAAAATTTTAATAAATACAAAAATCAAGGATACGGTTACTATGAAATACAACGAACAAAGCCACAAACTATAGGTTATAGTCTTAATGACTCACCTATTGGTCTGGCGGCATGGATTGCAGAAAAATTTTATGGTTGGTTTGATGAAAGAACTAATAAATTAGTTGTTACGAATGATGAAGTTTTAAGTATTATTTCATTGTATTGGTTTACAGAATCAGCGCCTTCATCAGCTCGGTTATATAAAGAAAATGGGGAGTTTGGCTTTTCATTTAATAAAGTCTCTCAACCAATGGCAGGTGCTATATTTAAAAAGGATATCATGATCCCTCCAAAAATTTGGGCTGAAAAAATCTATAATGTAGTTCAGTGGAATGAGTATGATGGTGGTCATTTTGCTGCCATGGAAAAGCCTGAAGTCTTGGCTGAAGACATAGTAAACTTTATATCAAAGTTAATTAAATAAGGCTCTATAGGAGCCTTAAGAAATATGATTTAGGATCTAAAACTTCAGCTCAAATCCTAAACTANTCATTTTTTTGTTTTTTAAACTATCTGATTGAGATCTTTTTGAGTAACTTGTAAATAACCTCAATATTGAATTAAATTGGTATGAGTATCCAATAGCATTCTGCTTTCCACCAATAAGCTTAATATCAGACTCGGATGTTTGAAACATTAAAGAAGATTTTGATGATAATTTATGTTTTAAGCTAACAACATAACCTGATTCTTTGTTAGATGTTTCTGCATTAATGGATTCTTGATATAGAAAACCAAGCGTGCTGTTCTTAATTGGTTTTAATATAGCAAATCTTTTACTTTCATAACCCTTAAGACCTGAATCTATTCCAAATGATGATTTAAAATTATTTGCGTTATAGTCAAATGAATAAGACTGATAACTTTTGCTAGATGTTTTAATATTATTAAGAGTAACCTTCAACCCTTTTATTATCTCTGCTGATGTATAGCCAACTAAGTCCTGGGATCTGTTTTCACCTACAAAAAGGTTTTTTATATCTGATTTAGTGTCATTAAATAAATCAACTTTCAATTGTGATTTCTTGAAAGCAGTATCATGAGTTCCAATAAAAAGTTTTCCAAAACCACCTGAAATACCTACAAATGTATTACGTTGTTTAAGTACTTTATTTTTATCTGCCTTTCCGTCTGTGACATCTATTTCATTTTCAATTTGAATTAGAAAATTTACTTTATTTGATAACTTAAACTTTGCCTTATATCCAAGCCTTGATGCATTGCTGTTAGTTTCCGAGGTGGATTTAGAGTCTGCTTCTGTAGTAAGAACATCTAAATTTATTTTTCCATAAATCGCAGTATCAGCAGCAGTTAAGTTAAAAGTACTCATGCAAATTAATAAAGAAAGTAGAGAAAAATTATTAATTGATTGAGTAGTTCTTTTTTGAGTTTTGTAAAAATTTTTTTTCATGCTTATTTTTATATGATTAATGTTAAAAAATGCAATTATTCCATATATAAATGAATTACTCATAGTGTGAATAACACTCTTTTCAAAAGATTAACTTCAAAGTTTCATAAATTACTAAAGTGACACTAGAATGTAACATTACGTTAAATATGAACTACCATAAATAATAATAGTAAAATTATATATATGTTAGTACCACAACATATAATAGGCTATGAATAAAAATTCAATTCTTAAAAAAATCTACTCTTTGTATCTTTTATGTTTTTTTTCTATATACCAATTGAATGCATTCTCTGTTATATCAATATACGAAACAGACCAAGTTAAGATAAATGGAGATGCTGATGATCCTGCAATATGGATTAATAATATAAATATTAATAATTCACTAGTATTTGGAACGGATAAATATAATGGTATTTATACATATAATCTAAAAGCAGAAACACTTGATTTTTCTCCTGCGGGAAATATTAATAACATAGACATAATTTCTGACGACATTTCAAAAACTACTTTGCTATTTGGCTCTAATAGAAATGATAGCTCCTTAGATCTTTGGGTTTTAGATAACAATAAAATGAACTCAGATATAGAATCTAATACATTTAAGCTTCCAGTTAAATCAACTCTAAAAGGTTATGCAGACATGATTGTATATGGGGTCTGTTCAGGACATCACGAGTATTTTGGTAATATTGCATTCATTACTGAAGACGAGGGATCAAGAGTTCAATTATGGTCATATCGTGATAACTTAAAATTATTGCATACATTCAACAACCAAGATGCTACACAATCTGAAGGTTGTGTTTATGATTCTGATAATTCAACTTTATTTATTTCTGAGGAACAAGATAGAGGGATTTTAAGAGCTTACAAAATCAATAAAAATCTTGATTTTAGTGCTCCAATTATTATTGATACCAGATCAGGCAATATTGTTGGCGATCCTGAAGGAGTAACAATTTATAAATCAAACACTAATGAAGGATTCGTTATCCTTTCCTCTCAAGGTAATAGTACTTTAAACATTTATAACCGAAGATACCCATATAATTTTATAAATAGCTTTAATATTGTTGGAAATGGATCTATTGATGCTGTTACGGATACAGATGGAGTTGATGTTGTAAACAACAACCTGGGGCCATTATTTCCTAAAGGCATGTTGGTGGTTCAAGATGGAAGTAATGATGGCGAAGGATCAATTAGAAAACAAAATTTTAAATTTGTTTCTATTAAAGATGTCCTTGATAAAATAGACGAATAACTAATATGTATTTTACTTTTCTAAACATTTGTCCATAATCTAATAATGGAATTAATTGCCAAGCAAGAAAGGAGTAAGAAAAGAGTAAAGCTTATTCTTCAAACTGCTGAATCAATTCTTCTTAGAGATGGTCTTGAAGCTATAACGATAGCAAATATTGCAAAATATTCAGGCCTAAAGAGAACCTCTACTTATAAATTTTTTCCTACAACTGACTCTTTAAAAGCAATGATGATTAAGGGTTATTTTAAAGATTGTGAAAATGTATTTAGAGAGGAATTAACCCCACTTGAAACTAATCAAGTTTCTGTAATTGTTTTAAAGACGGTTGAGGTGATGTATAAATTTTTTAGATCCTCCAAAGCTGCTCAATTAATTATTTTAAAAAATACAGTAAGTCCTCCAATGTCATCTGAATCTATGCACGGCTTAGCAAGTTCTATTGANTNCTTTATCGATAATAATATTGAGCTTCCTGNTATGTATAATAAAAGTGGNGTCTATAGAGTACTTACTCAACTTATCCTCTCTGTATTTGCATTAAATGCNAAAGAAAACGGAGAGTTAAATGAGGTTGGAAGGATCGAGGCCCACAGAGCGGGCCTTTCCTATTTACTTAATTGGATTAATCAAAGCTCTTGAGTTTGAGCTATTAATTAAACCCCTACTGTCATTAAGGTTTCAATAAATCTTAATAAAACATAAAACAATACTGTTAATGTAGCGCCAGCAGGTATTGTTACTACCCAAGAAAGAATGATTCTACCTATAGAGCTCAGGTCTAGATGAGAAACACCTTTAGCAAGACCTACCCCAATAACAGCTCCTACAAGCGTATGTGTTGTTGATATAGGAAATCCTATGTAAGTCGCAGCTACAACAGTGGATGCGGCTGCCATCTCAGCTGAAAATCCTAGACTAGGAGTTAGTGTAGTAATTTTACTACCAACAGTTTTGATAACCCTGCCTCCCAGCATAGCTAAACCAAAAACTATACCCACTCCACCAATCAGTAAAACCCAAGGACTAACTGCTGATTTTGCTCCAATTGCTCCTTCTGAGGCAACGCTAATTATTGCAGACATTGGACCGATAGCATTTGCTACATCATTTGAACCATGAGCAAAGGCCATAGCTGATGCAGTAACTATCATAAGAACAGCAAAAGCTGACTCAACACCATTCTTTTTAATTTTTTCTTTGTTTATATTTAATAGAATGTATGTGATTACTGTGACAACTANTCCAAATGCTATTGTAACTAAAACAACCTCATTATCAGTGAGAGGCAANCCTACATGTTTCAAGCCTTTTCTAGCAGTAACTAAACCTATAATTACAGCTACAAAGAAACTGTAAAGAGGTATTAATGATACAGCCGCTTGTGCTGGATCTTTTCTATCTAGAATAAATTTCTTAGCACTTAAAAATATAAAAAATGCCATTGTCCCTGAAATTGCAGGCGAGACGACCCAGCTAGCAGCAATGGTTCCGACTTTATCCCAAGAAACGGCTTGAAAGCCCATTGATATTATTACAAANCCTACTATAGAACCAACAATAGAATGCGTTGTAGATACTGGCCAGCCCTTAGAGCTTGCTATGAGAAGCCATGTACCTGCAGCCAATAATGCAGATAACATTCCAATAATAAATATATTTTCTTTTCCTATGTAGAGATCTGGATCGACTATTCCTTTTCTAATAGTTGATGTGACTTCACCTCCAGCTAAATATGCGCCTAAAAATTCAAAGATAGCAGCAATAAATATAGCTTGCTTAAATGTTATGGCCTTGCTTCCTACGGATGTTCCCATAGCATTAGCAACATCATTTGCACCAATTCCGAATGCCATGAAAAACCCAGCAAAAGCCGCTATAATAAGGATAAGTGTAGGATCTAAGAATAAATTTTCCATTGTTTTACCTGTTATATAAATTTAATATGTGCATTAAAACTTCTGGTTGTTACATTCATGTGAATTTACATTTACTTTTTAGTGAAATAAACAATACAAATATAAATGAATCTTATATCTTTAGATCAATCAGAATACAAAAGACTTCATGCCAAAGCATACGCATTGGAAAAAAGAAGACTTCAAATTGAATTATTAAAGCTTCAAGAAGATGTTATTAAAAATAATAGGAAGTTATGCATTGTATTTGAAGGCAGAGACACTGCAGGAAAAAGTTCTGCAATAAAATTCTTCTCTGAATACCTGAGGCCTAATAATTTTAACTATGTTCAATTAGGAATTCCATCTAAATGGGAGTCATCTCATTGGTTTCAAAGATGGGGGAAAGTTATACCGCAAAATGGTGAGATCTCATTCTTGGACAGATCATGGTATACGCGAGCAATAACAGAGCCAATTATGGGATATTGTTCTGAAAATCAATATAGAACATTTATGAATAGAGTTAATAAGTGGGAAGAGGATCATATTTTAAATAATGTTGAGATTACTAAATTTTATTTTTCACTATCAAGAGATCAGCAAGAAAGAAGGATGAATGCAAGAAAAAATTCTCAATTAAAGTATTGGAAGCTATCCAAAAATGATGAAAAAATTGTAACTAAATGGGATGCTTTTACTTTCTATAAAGAACAAATGTTTTCAAGAACTGCTACTGAACTATCGCCATGGGTAATGATTAATTCAAATAATAAGATGATAGGTAGATTAACAGCCCTAAGGTACCTTTTGAATAAGATGGATTATGAAAATAAAAAAATACTAAAGCCAGTGAAATGGTCGAAAGCTATATCTAATTATTCAGCAAGTATTGAAGGAGTTCGTTTTGATAATCTTACCTACGAACAATTTATGATAATTACTAAATATAGTGACGATACATAATGAAAATAGCATCCATTGATATTGGTACAAATGCCATTAAATCAAAAGTATTTAATACAAGCCCTACAACTATTGATTTTATTGAAGGCATCAGATCGCCAATAAGACTTGGCGCAGAGGTTTTTGGTACAGGCCTTCTGTCAGATAACAAATTAAATGAACTTATAAGAACATTAGTAAAATATCAGGATAATTTTTTAAAAAATAATATTAAAATGTATGAAATTGTTGCAACCAGTGCATTTAGAGATACAGCCAATTCTGAAAATGCTAGAAGATATGTTGAAAATAATATTAATCATCCTATAAGAATTATTTCAGGGTTAGAAGAGGCTAAATTAATACGGTTTCATCCAAAAGCTCAAGAAGGTAAAAATAAGATTTACGTTGATGTTGGTGGTGGCAGTACTGAAATTTATATATATAAAAATGGAGACCATATTATTCAATCTTTTCAGTTGGGTGCGGTAAGATCTATGCTCGGTAAAGACGATAAAAATGAATGGTTGCGCCTTTCTGAGTGGCTTAATAAACAAAGTGATATCGATACACTAATTGGTTTAGGTGGAAGTATAAAATCGTTTTTAAATATCTATAAATGCAAACAAATAACTTCAGATTTATTTATTGAAAAATCTAAAGAATTAACAACCTTAAATCAAGAAGAAAAAATATCTCAATTTAAACTTCAGNCAGATAGAGCAGATGTTATAGATTATGCTTTAAAAATTTATCTCATGATAATAAATAAACTTGATATTAAGAATATTAAATCAACAAAGTGGGGAGTTTCAGATTCAATTGCTGTAAAAACATTCCACGAACTTTATTCAAAAAAAATATCAATCTATAAAGACTANATAAACGAAAGTTTAATAGCTATACCAGCAGAATCTCTCTTTGATTCTATCGTTAAAATACTCATTGAGGAGGAATTAATTATTTCCTCAGCCAAAAGNATGGCTATACCAAGGTCAGTAGAGCTAAAAGATATGACTAGCATGTCTGCTTCTTCTAGAGATACATTTGAAATATTTTTATAACTCTCATTTGAAAGGATAATTTTATTCACCAAGGCAAGATCTATATTAGTTTGTTTGTTGGTCTGAGTAAGTGGATATGATTTTTTAAAGACGTACTCATAATCGTTTCTTTCTTTATCTAGGTTTTTTACTGATATGTTGTAAGCGTTATAAGTTGATGATAATAAGATGCCAGCACCAAATAATAGTAATAAAAGAAAAGAAGCTATTAGCAAGTAAATTTCACGAGCTTTTAAGCTTTTTAATAGTTTATTCATTTAGCAGACTCACCATTATTGAGCCGGAAACAATATTATTTGACGAGATAACTTCTTCGTTTAGTATGGTTACTTTAAATTGCTGTAAAAGGTTCTTTATGAGGTTGTATTGAATTAAGGGCATTCCACTGATGTCTATTACAACATTTGAATCATTAAAATTGATATAAATTCGATCTAAATACTCATCGCCAATTTTATCTAGAAAATCTAAAGATGGAAGTTCTATATTACTTAGCTTTTTAGAGGGAATCTGATTCATTATTGAATCTATTTGAGATCTTGGTCTGACTACTTTTTTTATATCTTTATTTATAGCGGTAAAAATATTAAACGTTGCTTCTTTATATGCCAATGCATCATTATTATTTTTTTTGATCAGCATTGATGGTAAAAATATGAAAGAAAATAATCCTATTACAATGATAAGCAATTGAGCGATAGTGAAATTAAATTTTCTTTTCACTGATTGATATGAAAAGTGAAATTTATAGAAGTTAGGCAGTCTATCAAAATCCTGATTGAAAAAACTCTTAAGATTAGAAGCCATAAAANTTGAATTAGGATACTTTTCTTTTAAAAATTTATCATCACTATAAATTAATGGGTTNTACCCAACCTTGAGATCAGAAATCATCTGACAATACTGTTCCAAAGNGNCACTTGATACAGCAGTTCCTGTGCCGTCTGAGTTTGAAAAAATAAATTTATTATTTAGTTCGAATATGACATCTTGTTCATACTCATNCTTAAAAAAGGAATACTCTGGCATTAATATAATATTGTTGTCTAGTTGGGTTAGTGCTTTATTTAAATCTTCCAATATCACCTTGTTTACAATAAAGGCATTATTTCCATGAAAAAGGAATTCATTATGAGAAATTTGGTCTACTATTTTATTATCAATATCTGAAATAAAATTGGCTAAATTAATATCTTCAGATAAAGCTAAATTTTTTGAATTTTGATATGAAGTTATCAATATTGAAGGAATTAAAACTACCACTTGGGAACTATCTTCCAAGTTTTTTAATTCAGCTATGTCTAAAAAATGTTCACTNGATATAAGCCCATTATNATAAGAATATAACTCAAAGGATGTNCATGAGCTGTCTATAAAATTTGCAATATAGGTATTCATTTAAATACCATTATATGTTCTAGAAATAATATAGCTATTTTTGTTCTTATCATGAATTATTTTGCTTGTAGATTTTGCAGAAAAATTGTTTTGAGTGATAACAGTAGTAAGGTCAAATGTAGATGAGGAAAATTTAATATTTCCATATTGTGCCTCAAAATTTGCCATAGGATGAAGGGATTTCAAAGAGTTAAGGTTTTCTATGCCCTCTTCTGGAATGGTATCAATAATATATTCAGCTTCACTCAAAGCTAAATTTGGAAAAAAAGAAGATAATAAAAAAGACTNATCAAGATTNAGTGTATTTAAGTTTAGTGTAAGATCTGAATTACCAATAATGCTACAAAAATTATTTTTTATAATCTGCCAATCAACCTTTCTAAAAGCTGGGATACCTTTAAGCTCATCAACACTAAAAAATAATCTCCTTCCTGAATATTCTTTAGGGTTATTAAGTGGTCCAGAATAAAAATAGTCTTCGAGACCATATGCACGGGGATCAGAATCAAGNTCAATCCAATCTATAACTTGATCAATCATTTCTTCAACTAAATTATTATCAATAGAATGAAACCTCATAAATTTTCTAAATGCATCTATTGATTTTTTATTTTCGATATAATTTTTTTGATTTTTAACAACCAAAGCATTTATATTAAAACAATTTGAGTTATCTGAAATTTTAGCAATAACGACCCCCTCATCAGTTTCGAAATATAAATCATTATTTAGCAGAGAGTTATTGCGGGCCAGCTTATTAGAATTAAATTTAAGTTCTATATCTACTTTTTTTAATGCCAAAGACTCGAGGTTTTTAAACATATTTAACGAAGTTGACTGAAACTCAAGATAAGCTGCTCTTTTTAAGGATATTAGGTAGTTATTTCCGATAATAACAGCGACTGATGACAATAATAAAATTATCAACAAGACTGAAATTAAAACAACCCCTTTNTTATTAGTTTGGTGATACATAAGAGATGTTAGGCTCAATAATCCATGTATATAGTTTTTTATCTAAAATAAATTCTATCTTAATTAGCCTTGGTATTTTCTTTGATGAAGTTTCATTAATTGGCCAAGAAGAATGCCACTTATCTGAACTTAGAAAATTAAAATTCAATTCATCAATATTCGTTAGAATAGATGATTCTATGTATTGATTTTGATCATATGGGTTTGAAGAAAAGTATTGTCTTCTCTTTATTTGCTTGTCTTCAAAAATATATTCAATTCTTTTAATTGGAGAGACATCATTAGCAACAGATCTAATATTGCTATTAAATATAATTGAATTCATTCCTTGATTAGCAACAAAACTACCAGACATATTATTTCCATAAAAATCACGAGATTTAATATTTACAATTTGCCTTAGGTCTCTCCTAATTTTGCTAGAAGATAAATTTATATCTTTTATTTTGTTTAGATGATTTGAAGTTTGATACTCTGTATCCAGGGATGACTTAAGTATATTTGATGTAATTAATGTAATTATAGACAGAATTACTAGTGAAATTAGTACTTCTATTATTGTAAATCCCTTATTCATTAACTAAATATCCTTTTGTTCTATAAGAGTATTGGGTTGAATTTTCTGACTTAATTAATATCTCATATTCTAGAAACTCAGGACTAATTCCATTATAAAATGACTCTTCCCATCTCCAGTTCTTACCACCCATTGAAGCTATACCATTTCTATTTAAGGGCTTTGAGGGTTTTTCGATAGTATTAATTAATGCAATTCTATTATTAGCTACCTCTTTTGCTAAATAATGATCTTCTAATTTATAAATAGATACACTTGTAGACAAAATTAATTTATAAATTACTAATAGAGAAACACTTAATATTACTAAAGCAATAACAATCTCAAAAAGACTAAAGCCTTTTTCAATATTCAATAATTTTGGTTTCGATTTTTCCATTATTATTAATTGTAATCTCTTGAATGAAATTTGAAGAAGAAATAGTAATTATTCCTCCTGTGTTTTCTCCTGAAGGATAGAAAATAATTAGCGGTTTATTTAAATCATTTTCATTTAATTGAATAATAGAACCATCAAAATGTTTAAAAGTTTTTCTATTTGAAGAAAAATTTCTCCATGGAGACTGAACATTGTCTAAAAGCTTTTGTTTTTCCATCTGATAATTGATTACGTAAATTAAATCTTTTTTATCATTAGCATGCCAGGCCAATAGGTTTCCGGTAATAATACTTTCTTCAGAAAGATAATTGAAAAGAGTATTTAATGACAGCTTATTTTTTGACACTGTGTCAGCTAGACCTATGTTAAGAAATAATAATGATGAAGTTATTCCTATAATAACTAGCACAACAAGAACCTCAATTAATGTGAAGCCTTTTGTTTTTTTACTGCATCCAGTTTCCAATATCAGAATCCTCACCAGTTCCCCCGGGCATTCCATCCGCGCCTAAAGTATATAGATCGTATTTTTTTGCTTTTCTTGGTGGATTTTCATAAATGTACTCCCTGCCCCATGGATCAAGAGGTTCAGATGAAATATATCCGTCCTCAGGATATAAAAAAGGATTTTTTAATTCTGAATGTGGACTTACAAGAGCAACTAAGCCCTGAGAAGTTGTAGGATAAGAGAGTTCATTAAACTTATATAACTCCAGGGCTTTTCCTGTTTGGGACATGTCAGCTTTAATTTTTTCTAGGTTTGCTCTTTGAAATACCGGAGCAGTATTTACAACAACTATAGTGGCTAGAATACCTAAAATAACTANAACAGCCATAAGNTCTATCATTGTAAAACCTTTATTATATTTGTTCATAATTTATCCTAAAGCTAGAGTATTCATTTGCATTATAGGTATTAGTATAGCTAGAACTATGAGCATAATAAATCCACCCATGAATATAATTACTAATGGTTCTAATAATGATAAGAAGACTGATCTCTTTGACTCGATTTCATTTTTCATAAATTCTGAAACTTTTGAAAACATCTTTGCCAAGTTACCTGATTTATATCCACTAGATACGAGTTGTATAAAAATATCTGGGAAAATACTTGTTCTCTTTAATGAAAATATAAAGTCCTTCCCCTCAATGACGTCTTGCCTGGTATCTGAAATACTTTTTGATAAAAATTTATTAGTAAATATTTTAGATGATTCGTCGAGAGCTATATCCAAGTTAGTTCCAGACTCAAGAAGTAAGCTCATGGTACTTGAAAATCTTTCAACCTCTGAATTTAGGAAAAAACTTCCTACCATAGGTATTCCGAGTATTTTTTTATGAATATTGACATGGTTACTACCACTCTTAACAAAATATTTATAAGAATAAGTAATGCCGATTGCCACAAAGAAAAATGAAATAATTATCATTCCTATATTATTAGAAATTGCTAGCAAAGCTTTTGTGATGAAAGGGAGTTCAGCTCCAGCTTTAACAAATTGTCCAACAACTTGGGGTAAAACAAATGCTAGTAAAGATATTATTACTATAATTGAAAAACCTATTAATATAATTGGGTAAGTTAAAGCTGAAATAACTTTTTGTCTGATAGATGCACTTTCCTCTAAATAATCAGCTAGCCTATCAAAAATCACATCTAAATTACCAGAAGAATCGCCTGCTGTAACCAGTGAAGTATAGGTATTAGTAAAGACTCCCGGATACTTATTCATAGATACACCTAGCCTTTTTCCTTGAATAACATCCTCTCTAAGATTTAACAAAATATGAATAAGATTCTTGTTAACACACTGATCTGAGGTTATCTTTAATGCATCTATGATTGATGTATTGGCTTCTAGCAAAGTGGCCATTTGCCTAGTCATTATTACAATATCTTTTGTTTTTACTCTAGATATTCTTGAAAGGTTTCCGTTAGTTTCAGATACGTTAATGGGTGTAAGATTTAATTCTTTTATTAATTTTCTAGCCTCTCTTTCGGATTGAGCACTTAGCAATCCTTTCTTTTTTGACCCATTGGGGCCTATTGCAGAGTAGCTATATGCTGGCATTTTCTTGAAGATTGTTAATTCTTATGAGCTCCTCACAAGATGTAATACCATTTGAAATTAAATCTGAAGAAGCCTCGTCAATTGATTGATTGTTTTTAAAAACATGGTCTGATATTAAATTTTCTGAAGCATTGTTATGTATCATTTCTTTTAAAGATTTATCAACTTGAATGCATTCAGCAATTGCAATCCTTCCTTGATANCCAGTGTTTGAACAAGCATCGCATCCAGAAGATATAAATACTTTTTTATCAGAATCTAAATTAAATAGCGCAATAGATTTTTTTGAAGGAGATTCTTCTTTTTTACATTTTAAACAAAGCCTTCTGACCAGTCTTTGTGAGATTATNGTTCTTAAACTAGACGCGAGAAGAAACGACTCTATGCCCATATCTCTTAATCTAGTTATAGCAGCCACAGCACTGTTAGTATGGACCGTAGATAATACAAGATGGCCTGTAAGGCTTGCCTGAATGCCAATCTGAGCTGTTTCAACATCTCTCATCTCACCAACCATGACAACATCAGGGTCTTGACGAAGTATAGCTCTTAAACCTTTTGCAAAGGTATATCCTGTTTTTGTGTTTACCTGTGTCTGACCAACCCCAGTTAGAGTATATTCAATAGGATCTTCGACAGTAAGAATATTTTGAGAAGAGTCGCTGAGATACCTCAGACCTGAATATAATGTAGTTGTTTTACCTGAGCCTGTTGGTCCTGTAAATAAAATTATACCTTCAGGATTTTTTAAAGACGATTTATAGTTTTTTAGGATTACTGAAGGTAACCCAAGATCATCTATATTAATTTGAGAAGCTTGCTTATCTAAAAGTCGCAAAACTATTCTTTCACCATAAGATGATGGCAATGTAGAAACTCTAACATCAATATTTTTATCTCCAAGCGATAAAGACACCCTTCCATCTTGTGGTAGCCTTCTTTCGGAGATATCAAGGCCTGAAATTATCTTTATTCTTGATATTAGAACAGAACTAATTTTACTATCTTGCTTCAAGATTTCTTTTAAAATTCCATCAACTCTAAATCTTACAATAAGACTTTCTTCATATGGTTCAAAATGAATATCGGATGCTCTATTTTTTACCGCCTGGCTAATTATTCCATTTATTAACTTTATTATTGGAGTGTCGTTGCTTCCACTTAATAAATCTTCTGTAGCAGAAATACTTCCAGCAAAACTTTGTAAATCAAATTCATCTGTAAGTTCTTCAGATAATGCAGTTGAATCATTATTGATAGAAAAGCTACTTGTTAGTAAATCATTAAAATAATCAGACTTGCATAGTGAAAATGAAAAATTAGATTTAAGAAATCTTTGTATTTCATGATAAATGTTGTCACTTAAACTGTTTGGCGATATTACTGAAAATGAATCCCCTTCATTGAATGCTAAAACATCATTTTCTTTTACAAAATCATATGGAAGTATGTTGGTGAGATGTTCTTGATCCTTATAATTATTCATTATTAAGATTAGTTTTTAGGCTGCGTAAGGTCAATAAGTTGTGATGATTCTCCAGTAAGTACTTGCCTAGCTTTAATATAATTATATTTATCATTAGATAATTGGTTTGATATATCAGAGTCAAGAATAATAGTGGGTCTTAAAAAAACCATTAAGTTTTTTTGAACTACGGTAGATGAAGAGGACTGAAATAACTTACCAAGCAATGGTATTGAACCTAAAATTGGTACCTTTGAAACTGTTTCTTGTGTATCTTCATCAATTAAACCACCAAGAACTATAATCTGACCATTATCAACAAGCACAGTTGTCTCTATAACTCTCTTATTCGTAATTAAATCTATGCCACTTGTGATGACACCAGCAACTCCTGATACTTCTTGCTTAATATTTAGAATTACTGAGCTGCCTTCATTTATTTGTGGTGTAACTTCTAGTTTAATACCAACCTCTTGTCTTGACGTGGTTCTAAATGGATTAGCATTACTGGTCCCTAGGCTTTCGCCTGTTGTAATTGGTATTTCCTGACCAATAACTAGATTTGCAGTTTCATTGTCCATTGCCAAAATTGACGGAGTTGATAAGATATTTGAATTAGTATCTTGAGCAATAGCATTGATTATTCCTATAAATTTATCACCGCCATCAGAAAGATCGCCAAACCCAGTGACTAGTCCTTGTGTATTTAGAAGAGAAGATAAAGCCGAGGTATTCAAATTTACATCCTGATCATTGCTAGCTGCACCCACAATTGATAGCAGATCGGGTCCAGCTCCNCCAAACCTTGTGATTCCTATAGGAATACTATCGCTGTCAGTGCCATTATAAAAAGTTTCAACNCCTAGATTTCTTGCGGCTGTCTCAGACAGCTCAACTATGATAGCTTCAACAAGAACCTGGGCTCTTCTAATATCTAATTTCGAAATAATATTTTTTATCGTGCCAAGATTAGTTTCATCAGATGAAATTATTAAAGAATTAGTTTTTTCGTGATGTGTAATAACAGTTTTTTTGCCATCTGCATCGGCAATAAAACTACCTGATACAGAACTAAGTATTGCAGAAATATCTGTAGCCTTTGCATATTTTAAATAAATAACATCCACTGAATCATCAGAAGTCACATCAGCATCAAGTGACTTCAGGGTGAAGTTGATATTATTTGTAACAAAATCATTTGCAGATATTATGACTGAATTAGTTGGGCTAAAAGGGATTGCAATAAACTTACTTATTGTTGGATTATTTTGTGCTTTCAACTTATCTAAAATTCTTACAGCCTCTATAGGTGATAAATTATCAAGCTTGGTTATTGATATTTTTGCAGTATTATTTTTATCAAGATCTAAAATAAGTCTTTTAACCCTCTCTACGTTGCTACCTCTATCTACCAAAAGAATGGAATTAATTGATGAGATGCTAGATAGGTGAGCCTGCCTGCCAGTAATAGGTTTTATCATAGGGAGAATCTCATCAGCAGACCTATTAATGAGTGGCATCACAAATGTTTCAAAGTCACCTGAGGTTTTTGTTGGAATGCTTAAGTCTCTTGTGGCCTCATTTTCAGGAATAATTCTAACAAAACCATTGTCTGAAATAATGCTGAAACCATTTACCTGGAGTGTTCTAAGATACACATTCCAAACTTGATCCCTATCTAGCTCTGCATTGGAATAAATAGTAATCTTACCCTTCACTCTCGGATCTAGGATTATAGTTTTTTTTGAAAACTGTGCTATGTCTTGAGTTACTTTTTTGATATCGACATCCTCATAATTTAATATGAAAGAATCATCTGCAAAAAGCTGTGATGAGGAGACAAAAATGCAAAGTATTAATATTTGCTTTAAATTTAAATTCATTTTATTTACCCACTAAATTTTCAATTTTATATAACTTGTTACCATCTTTAAAAATTACTTCATTTTGATTAACTTCTATTAACTCAAAAACACCCTCTAGCTTCTGGCCAATAGATACAACAAATTCCTTATTAGATTTTTTTACAATCACAGAAGCATCTGACCCGCCAGAACGGTAACCAATAAGTTTATATTGAAAGGATATATTTGATTGTGTACTTGCAACATTATTAGCCACATCAATTTCAGAATTTCTGGAAGGGCTAACATCAAAAGCGCTAACTATTTCAAAATTTTTAATCTTTAGGTTGGTCTTGAATTGAGTAACAAAAAATATAAATAACAGCACCGATGGTATAGCGGTTACTAAAATTAAAATTTTTTTTATGAGCTTGAAATTAAACATACTAAATATGTTTTAAGTGTAGCTTATTTTAGAAACCTAAATAAATATTTACGTGATAATTTATAGCTAATGCTATATGTTTAATTAGTAAGATAATATTTTGCAAGAATGGTGTCTTAGATGAAATAAGTAAAAATACTTATCTAAGACCNGATATCTTTACTACCTTATTAAGTCTTCCTGCTTTCATAAAAGTATGAAATTTTTTCCATATTGTTTTTACCATTAGACTGCTCCATTGTAAGTATTTCATTTGTGNAACACTTATGTGACATTTATGTGACAGATTAATATAATTTATAGAAAAAGTAAAGTTACTACTTTCCTGCTGGAAGTGTAAACCAAAAAGTAGAGCCTTCAGGTGACCCTGACGAAACCCCAACCTCTCCGTTGAGACTATTAACTAGATTTTTTACAATAGCTAGGCCTAGGCCACTTCCTTTATTATGTGAGGCTCTTGCTGATGCAGCTCTATAAAATCTATCAAAGATATGTCCTTTATCAGCATCTGATATTCCAATACCATTATCTGAAATCATAACCCTTACATTATTATCATCTTGCTTAGTAGAGATCTCAATGAAAGACTCTTCAGGAGAATACTTGAAGGCGTTATCAATTAAATTAGTTAAAATCCTTTCAAGTGCCTGAACATCAGCTTTAATTTTTGTTTTATGTGCTGGCTTATATGTAAGATTAATGCCCTTCTTTTTTGTAAGGCTTTCCATAGATAAAATAAATGGTTCGATAAAACTATCAAGATCGATCGGAACAATATTAAGTTTCAAGTCACCATATTCAATTCTTGATAAATCTATTAAATCGGAAACCATTAACGACAATCTTTCAGAGTTATGTAAGATGGCTTTAGCAAATACCTTTGCATCCTTTTTATTGTCTAATGCGCCATCAAGTAGAGTTTCTGAATTAGCCCTAATAACACTCACAGGGGTTCTTAATTCATGAGATAAGTTCGATATAAAATCTCTTCTCATTGAGTTAAGCTGACGAAGTTGAGTTATATCATGAACAACTAAAATAAATTCTCCAGTGGTCTTAGATTGATTCATTGAACCAAGAACCCATTGAGTATTTTTGTTATCTATTTCAATTTCAAATTCAATATCTGCACTTTTTTTATTTTTTACTCTCTTAAAAAGATAATTAAGAGCTGGAATGTCTANTTTTTTTATATTTGTATTTGATAAATCTTCTATATGCAAAATAACTGATGCTTGCTCATTAGTAAAAACAACGTCACCTTTTTTATTAGTTACAATAATACCCTCTCCAAGATCATCTAAAACTAAACCAAATTGATCTCTTTGTTTAGCAATCATTTTTATTTGATTTTTTAGATCTTCAGATATTTGAGATATTGATCGGGCAACAGT
>JGI26116J46587_1000047_pt1 | contig 25176 bp, 25 predicted proteins | sample AOAMet1_03_M0_10_2_FD_46587 | JGI IMG/M metagenome (IMG submission 46587) | reverse complement strand
TAGAGAAGAAGTAAAGCAGTGGTTAGATGATAATTGCCCAGCCTCTATGAGAGCTGGAGCTGATCCTGAAACACCCCTTGACGAAGTTTGGGGTGGAAGAAAAGCCGTATATAAGAATCCTGAATCAAAAGTTTGGCTTGATAGAATGGGTGCCAAAGGATGGACTATGCCAACAGTACCATCTGAGTATGGTGGTGGCGGACTTTCTAAGGAAGAAGTAAAAGTTCTTAATGAAGAAATGTTTGCTATAGGGGCAAAGACTCCATTATTAAGTTTTGGTATATGGATGTTAGCTCCAGTTTTATTAGAATATGGATCTGAGGAACAAAAGAAAGAACATCTACCAAAAATTATTAAGGGAGAAATAAGATGGTGCCAAGGCTATTCTGAGCCTGGATCAGGGTCTGATCTCGCAAGCTTGGCTACAAAAGCAGAAGATATTGGTGAGCATTTTATGGTAAATGGTCAAAAAGTATGGACTTCTTATGCGGACAAAGCAGATTGGATTTTTGCTCTAGTAAGAACTGGTCCAAAGGAACCAAAACATGATGGAATTAGTTTTCTATTGATTGACATGGAAACAAATGGCGTTTCAACTAAACCAATAACCTTAATATCAGGTAAGTCGCCATTTTGTGAAACATTTTTTGATGATGTGAAGGTACCAAAATCAAATTTAATAGGCCAATTAAATGCTGGTTGGGCTATAGCTAAAGCACTGCTTCAGCATGAAAGAGCATTTATTTCAAACTTTGGGCTTGCAGCTGCAGTAGGAAGTAAGAAAGATTTAGTAACTATTGCTAAAAAGCATATCGGTGAAGACAACGGAAAAATTAATAATGGATTTTACAGATCTGAAATTGCTTCCCATAAAATTAAAGAACATGCTTTTGGTCTTACTCTGCAAAGAGCAGGAGATGAAGGTGGCAAGGCTAGTGCTACAGCCTCCATGTTTAAATTATATGGAACGGAACACAATAAAAAACGTCATGAATTAATGATTGCTGCAATGGGAACTGATGGAGTTGCATGGGATGGAGATGAATTTGATGATTCTGATAAGAATTTAACAAAAGCATGGCTTAGGACAAAAGGTAATTCTTTAGAAGGTGGGACTTCTGAGGTGCAATTAAATGTTATCTCTAAAAGAGTACTAGGCCTTCCAAGTTAACAACAATACATATTACGGTAATCACAAATGAAATTAATACTAAATGAAGAACAGCAGTTTCTAAAAGATACTGCAAAAAACTTTGCAGAGGAAAGGACTCCAGTAAACCACTTTAGATCACTTAGGGATAACAAAGATGATTTACTATGGATAAAGATACATGGAAGGAAATGGTAAATTTGGGATGGTCGGGCATTCTTATTCCTGAAGAATATGGTGGCTCAAACTTTGGTTTAGCTGGAATAAGCGTGATACTTCAAGAATGTGGTAAAACTCTTACCCCTTCACCTCTTTTTGCAACCGGCGTTCTTGGAGCTTATGCTATTTCTCAATATGGAACTGAGGAACAAAAGAAGAAATATCTTCCTCAAATTGCAAATGGAGAAATTACCACAGCAATTGCGATTGATGAAAGCAGTCATCACAACCCGCTGAATATAAATATGTCTGCTGTTTCAAAAGATAACAGCTATATTTTAAATGGCAAAAAAGTATTCGTAGTCGATGGTGCTAGTGCTGATTTACTTATAGTAGTTGCAAGAACATCAGGAAAAATTGGAGATAGTACTGGACTAACATTATTTCTTGTTGAAAATAATCAACCCAGTATTAATGTAGTTAAGTTAGATATGGCGGATTCAAGGAATTATGCAAATATCACCTTCTCAGATATATCTGTACAAAAAGAAAATATTCTTGGAGACGTTGAGGCTGGTGGTGAAGCAATTGAAAATATTCTTGATATTGGAAGAATAGCTATCTCAGCAGAGATGCTTGGCAATACAGAAGCTGCGTTTGAATCCACAATTAATTATCTTAAAGAAAGAAAACAATTTGGTGTATTAATCGGGACTTTCCAAGCACTTCAACATAGAGCAGCTGAAATGTTCTGTGAAATCGAACTTACAAAATCCTCGATTATGGCAGCAATGCAAGGCGCTGATAATAATTCTAATGAACTTCAAAGACTAGCAAGTCTTGCTAAGACGATGGCTGGAGAAACTCTACATCTTGTTTCGAATGAAGCTATTCAAATGCATGGTGGTATTGGAGTAACGGATGAATATGATCTTGGCTTTTATTTAAAAAGATCTAGAGTTGTAGAGCAAATCTTTGGATGTTCAAAGTTTCATACCGAGAGGTATGCAAATATAAGCGGGTTCTAAAGTAGCTTATATGCATTCAATTAAAGCAAATTTAATAGGGATAATAACTTGTACGCTAATCCTGCTAGAGCTAATGGTTGGGTTCGGTACGTTATTTTTAGTTAATATTCCTAGAGCTTTTTTTCCTACAAAATCTTTTAAAAAATATATCAGCAGGATCTCAAATAAAATTGGAGATCTAACTGTATATGGATTAAAAATGATTTTGCTTTTAATGCATGGCAATAGTATTCAAGTTTTTGATGAAAATAGGTTTGATAGAAATACCTGGTATATGGCTATGTCCAACCATCAATCCTGGGCGGATATATTTGTACTATTAGTTGCAGCTCATAAAAGAATACCGCTGCTAAAATTTTTTATGAAAAAAGAGTTAAGGTGGATACCTTTTATATATTTAGCAAACAAAACTCTTAATATGCCTTTTGTAAATAGGCACTCAAAAAAAGAAATTGAAATGAACCCAGGGCTGAGGTTCAAAGACTATCAAAATACTCTTGAGGCATGCAAAAGATTTATGAGATCTCCTTCAACAATATTTAGTTATGCAGAAGGAACGAGAAATGATCCAATCAAACATAAAAGTCAAAACTCACCATACAAAAACCTTCTTATTCCAAGAGTTGGAGGAATGGCTACTGCCCTATCTGCAATGCCAGAAATAGCAACCTTGGTTGATTACTCAGTAGTATATAAATCAGATAAAAGAGATGCATGGTCTTTCTTAAAAGGAGAAATGAGAGACGTTAAAATTCTTGTAAAAGAACATGAAATTCCCAGACATTTAAAAAACAAAGATTATTCAGAAGATGAGAGTTATAGAGATAATTTTAAAATCTGGATTGAAGAGATCTGGGTTAAGAAAGACCAAGATATGGATAATTTAAAGTTTTAATTCTTTCTTCGATACAACCCAGCCATTAAAATCTACATAAATCCATGACCCTGGGTTTATTTCAACATTACCAAATTTAAACGGTATATCTTTTTTCCCAATTCCTATGCTTTTATTTGTTTTTTTAGGGTAAGTATTTTTTGCGCATACACCAATATTAATATCTTTAATAATTTCAATGTCTCTTATGTATCCATTTACAAATATGCCATTCCAGTTATTTTCATATGCTGTTTGTGCAATTTGATCTCCAACCATAGAACATAAATCCTTGCCTGTATGATTTATAACTAAGACTTTATTTGTGCCATCCTCTTGAACAATTTCTTTTACAACACTATTACTATGCTCACATTCTGCAATGGTTATTTCACCATAAAATTTTTCTAGTCCACCAAAAGACTTTAAAAAATTACCACCAATAGAAATATCATTTTCATGCAAGTCACAAATATCTGGTACTGTAAAATTTTTAAATTTTTGATTCATAGTCGTTTTAGTAATAAATCTAAAAACTATTATAGAATATATTTAACGTTAAATAATTTAAGAATATGAAATCACCTATCTGTGAAATGTTTGATATTGAATTTCCTCTTGTTGCATTCAGTCATTGCAGAGATGTTGTTGTTGCAGTGTCTAAAGCAGGAGGTATGGGAGTTTTAGGAGCAGTTGGCCATTCTCCTGAAAAATTAGAAATTGATCTCAAGTGGATTGATGACAATATCAATGGCATGCCCTATGGCGTGGATGTTCTTGTGCCTAACTCATATAAAGGAAAAGGGGAAGGTAATTCATTACAAGACCTAAGAGAAATGATACCCCAAGAATATAGAGATTTTAGAGCTGATGTGCTTCAAGAATATGATGTTAATGCAGATCATTTAAGAAATAGTGAAGATTCTGCTAAAACTGAAAAAAACTCTAATGCAGTTTTAGGCAAAGGTTTTGAAATTGCACAAGAAGTACTGGATGTTGCTTTTGCCCATCCTATTAAACTTGTTGCAAATGCTCTTGGTGTTCCGCCTGACTGGATGCTTAAAATGGGGAAAGATAACAATGTTGCGGTTGCTGCCCTTGTTGGCGCAAAAGAGCATGCAATAAAGCAAGTTGAAGCAGGTGTTGATTTGGTTGTTGTTTCAGGTACTGAGGGCGGAGGTCATTGTGGAAGTGTCTCGACAATGGTTTTGGTACCAGAAGTTCGAAGAGCTTTAAAAAAGTATGGCGACATACCAATACTTGCTGCTGGTGGAATTGCAACAGGTGAGCAAATGGCGGGAATAATGGCTATGGGCGCTGATGGTGTATGGTGCGCGTCTGTTTTTTTACCAACCAACGAAGCAGAAACTTCAGAAAATATAAAACAAAAAATGGTAGCAGCATCGTCTAGTGAGACGGTCAGATCAAAAAGTAGAACTGGCAAACACTCTAGACAACTTAAATCTCCCTGGACTGATGCCTGGGAATCTAAAAATGCACCTGAGCCTCTTCCAATGCCTCTTCAAACAATAGTAAGTGAACCTGCTTTAAGAGTTGTAAGGGATCAAGCAGAAATTGGTCATGAAGGTGCTAAAAAACTTGAGACATACTGGGTTGGGCAAGGAATTGGGCTAGTAAATGAAAGTATAAGTGCAGGACAAACAGTTCAAAAATACAAAGAGGAGTTTATAGAAGCCTATGAAAATATGAATGCTTTATTTAAAGAATAAAACTAAATATTTTGATCTGCCCTCTTAACAAATTCTAAAACAGTTGCATTAATACAATATCTTGGCAGTCCATTAGGACCATCATCAAAGACATGACCTAAATGAATATCAGAGGATGCTGACCTTATTTCAGTCCTCCTCATGCCAAAACTATTATCAGGAGTTTCATATACTGAATCTTTTATAGGTCTTGTAAATGACAGCCAGCCAGACCTTGAGACAAATCTATCTTTTGTATCAAATAGAGGAGCTCCACTTAACTTATCTATAAAAATACCATCGGGTGTATTTTTAAATATTTGATATTCTTTGCAAAATCTAGAATCTGTACCCTCGTTAAAAGCAACATCAAATGCCTCGGATCTTCCAAGCTTGAAAGCTCCAAATGCTTTATAAAAATCTTTAGAATCCATATAGCCTTGGTAGCCAAAAACCTCTTTACCTTCTTCTAAAAAAATAATGGTCGGCGTTGCCCAGGTAGGCGTTTCTATACTTAATGCACTTAATTCTTTAGCTGTTCTTTTAGAAAGTGGAATCGTTCCAGAGTAACCACTGATAACATCATTATCAAATTTCTCACAGTAAGGACAATACCCTTCAGAATCGATGACTAAGATATGTTTTCCTATTAGCAATGCCGAATTATCAAATGTATTTATGGGTAATTTTTCTTCGTTAAACACAACTCCAGTAGAATGATCTGGGCAATAACCATTAGGATTCTTTTTTATGTAATCTTGGTGATATTCTTCTGCATCATAAAATTCATCAAGCAATTTAATAGATGTTTGAATTTCACCATAACCAGCTTTTGTTAGTAAAGCTTGATAGTCTTTCAAAACTCGTTCTATTGTTTCTTTTTGGGAATCATTATTATATAAAATAACAGATCTGTATTGAGTTCCTATGTCATTACCTTGTCGATTGAGCTGAGTTGGATCATGTGATTCAAAATAGTGTTGTAGTATTTTTTCAAAAGAAATTTCACTTTTATTAAAAGTTACCTTTACAACTTCAGCAAAATTATTTTTATTAAACTTGTTTTGTAGCTTGGTAATTGACCTGTAATTCGGCTTAACTCCATACCCATCGGAATAACCTGAGACTGCATTCTCAACTCCTTTAATAGACTCATAACCTTTTTCAGCACCCCAAAAACATCCCGAACCTAAAACAATACTTTCAAGATGTGAGGTAAGAATACTCTCTTCACTATTTAAAAAAAATGAGAAAGAAATAAGCGGTATTAAAAAATAATTACTAATTTTCTTCATATTTATAACTCCTACTTTTTAAAAATGATGGTCTATCAAAAAGTTGATCTGTCCATCTTTTAATATTTGGTTTGTATGCCTGTTCTATTCCTAGCGATCCTGCAAGATTGATAGCATAGCTGACGCATATATCAGCAATAGTAAATCTATCGCAGCATAGATATTCTTTATGTTCTAGCTCTCTTTCTAATAGCTTCAATCTAGATACAAACCATCTGCTATAGCCTTCAACTGCTGCATCAGCAACACCTGGTTCTTGAAACTTATATCTTAAAACTACTGTTTGAGGAAATGTTAATGTAGCATCAGAGTGATATAGCCAATTTAAATAAGATGGGTAATCTTTCTCATCTGGCATAACTCTTAAATCTGTTGGTCCATATTTTTCAACTAAATATTGTGTCATGGCAACAGATTCGGTCATTTTTATATCTCCATCAATTAAATAAGGAATAGTTCCAAGTATATTTATGTCAAGATATTCCTTCATAAAGACCCTAGGAGGAAATGGCATCATAATTAATTCATAATCAATGCCCATCTCTTCTGCTGTCCATATAGGGCGCATAGCTCTTGAATTTTCAGTGCCATATATTTTAATCATTTAGAAGTCTTTCATTTAATTTACTACTTATAATACTATTTTATATTGGTAATATTAACGCTTATATATTACCATTAATTAGAGTTAATAATTGATATCTTATGAAAACTGAAAATATTGCACCCACTATTAAGACAAATTTAGACACTAAATCTGAAAAATATCTTCAAAATAAAAAAATGATGCATGAAAAATTAGATTTTCTTGATGATTTACTTGATCTAGCAGAGCTTGGCGGCGGAATACACCATCATGAAAGACTAGCAAAAAGGGGAAAAATGCCAGTTAGGGAAAGAGTTATGAACGTCATCGACCCTGATAGTCCGTTTCTTGAAATTCAGCCTTATGCTGGATATGGAACTAAGGAATATAACGTTGGTGGTGGTTGTGTATCAGGTATAGGGATAATTGCTGGAGTTGAATGTGTTATTTTTGCAAATGATCCTACCGTTAAAGCTGGAGCAATGACTGTCTATGTAGGAGAAAAATGGAAAAGAGCTATTGAAATATCAAGAGATAATAAAATTCCATTTATTAGCTTCGTTGAATCGGCCGGAGGAGATCTCAGTGTATCGGGCATAAATCAAGGTGACACACCACCTATTGCTCCTTCAATACAAACAACGCATTTTGCAGCAACAGGAAGATTTTTTTATGAAATGACAGAATTATCAAAAATGAAAATACCGGTAATCTCAGTTGTNTTTGGATCATCTACTGCTGGCGGCGCCTATCAACCAGGTATGTCAGATTATAATATTTTTATTAAAGATCAATCGAAAGCATTCTTAGCAGGTCCCCCTCTTGTGAAGATGGCTACCGGAGAAGAATCAGATGATGAAACTTTAGGTGGAGCTAAGATGCATTCTGAAAAATCAGGATTATCTGATTATCTTGCTGAAGATGAAATGGATGCTCTAAGAATCTGTAGAGAAGTTGTTTCTCATCTAAGTTGGAATAAGAAAGGTTTAGAACCTCAAAAATTTAGCTCAGATCCTGTTTATGATGAAGATGAACTGCTTGGAATTATTAGTGAAGACTTAAAATCAGCTGTTGATATCAAAGAAGTTATAGCTAGATTTTCGGATGCATCAAAATTTGAAGAATTTAAGCCATTATATGGACCCACAATGGTCTGTGGATGGGCATCAGTTCATGGTTATCAAATAGGCATACTTGGTAATAATGGTCCAATTTATCCCGAATCAGCTGAAAAGGCAGCTACTTTCATACAACTTTGTAATAAAAGAAATATACCTTTAATTTTTCTTCACAATGTTACTGGGTTTCTAGTAGGTAAGGATTTTGAAAGCCAAGGAATAATTAAAAAAGGATCGCAGTTAATAAATGCTGTATCAAATTCTATGGTGCCGCATATTACAATTATAGTAGGAGCTTCTTATGGAGCTGGAACATATGCAATGTCAGGAAAAGCATTTAATAATAGATTTACATTTCTTTGGCCGACCGCAAAAATTGCTGTAATGGGCCCAGAACAAATGGCAGGTGTAATGTCAATTGTTAGAAAAGCTAAATCTTTAAGAGACGGTCAAAAGTTTGATGAGAAAGCTGATGAAAATCTAAAAATAATGGTAACTGACTATCTTGAAAAGCTATCCCTTGGGCTGGTTGCAAGTAGTATGGTGACAGACGATGGGATTATTGATCCAAGAGACACGAGAGACATTATTGGATTTTGCTTATCAATTGTAAGCAATGAGACTATTAAAGGTGCTGATGAATATGGAGTATTTAGACTATGAGTTTTAATTCATTATTAATTGCCAATCGAGGCGAAATTGCATGCAGGATTATAAGAAGTGCTCATGAAATGGGAATAAGATGCATTGCGGTATATGTTGATGCGGATATGGATGCCCCTTTTGTAAAGGAGGCTGATGAGTCTATTCGTCTACCAGATGGAGGATATTTAGATGTGGGTTTGGTAATAGAGGCTGCAAAGAAATCCGGAGCTCAAGCCATTCATCCTGGATATGGCTTTTTATCTGAAAATGCTACATTTGCTAGAAAAGTTATTAAAGAGGGTTTAATTTGGGTTGGTCCTTCACCCCATGTGATCTCTGTTATGGGAGATAAATTAAAAGCAAAAGAATTAGCTATTAAAGCTGAAGTTCCTACCCTGCCAATGACTTCAGATCCAAAAGAAGCAAAAAATGTTGGCTACCCTCTTCTTATTAAAGCAGCCGCTGGTGGTGGTGGAAAAGGAATGAGAATTGTAGTTGATAAAAAAGATCTCAAAGAATCAATTGCAAGTGCGCAAAGGGAAGCTAAATCGGGCTTTGGTGATGAAAGGGTTTTTATAGAAAGATATGTTGAAAAATCTAGACATATTGAAATTCAAATTTTAGGAGATGTTCATGGTAATGTTGTTCATCTTGGTGAGAGAGAATGCTCTATACAAAGAAGACATCAAAAAATTATAGAAGAATCGCCATCTCCAAGAATAAATCATCAAGTAAGAGCTGCTATGGGAGATGCTGCTGTAAAGCTTGCTAAAAAGATTAAATATCAATCTGCTGGAACTGTAGAGTTTCTATTTGATGATAAAACAGAAGAGTTTTGGTTTTTGGAAGTTAATACAAGACTGCAAGTTGAACATCCAGTAACCGAAGAAGTTACTGGAATAGATTTGGTATGTGAACAATTGCGAATAGCTAGAGGTGAGTACCTAGGTTATGAACAGGATGATATTGAATTTAGTGGCTATGCCATAGAAGCAAGACTATATGCAGAAGATCCAAGTAATAATTTTCTTCCAGAAATAGGTACTCTCATAGCTTTCGAAGATGGTTATGATGCAGATGCAAGATGGGATTCAGGGGTAGCTAGTGGTTCAGTTGTTGGGACAGATTTTGATCCAATGCTTGCTAAGGTTATTTCATATGCACCAACTCGAACAGACGCTGCCGGGAGGCTTGCTAGAGCTCTTGAGTCAGCTCATATTGGCGGAGTTAAAACAAATAGAGATTTCTTAATTGCTTGTCTGCGATCAGATGAATACTTGAGTGGTGATACCACCACTGATTTTATTGATCGGGTAAATCTTCCAAGAACTTTAGACCTATCATCAAATGAAATTGAACATGTAATATCATTGGCAGCATTATGGGTTCAAAAAACCAATAAAGAAAATTCAAGTATCTTGAATTTTATGCCGAGTGGCTGGACTAACGGAAGACTACCTAAGCAAAATATAACCCTTATGCTTAATAATGAAACTCATAAAGTTGAATATTCCTTCGTCAAGAAACAGGGCTTTGTTTTTAGTTCAAATAAGGTTGCGAAAATTCATGACCAGAATGAATTTGGGTTAGATGTCGAATTCGATGGCAAAAGACATTTTTCTAGAATAACAATGTCAGAGGATCAAGTGCTTGTTCATATGCCATATGGTGATGTCATGGTAAGAGTCATGCCAAGATTTGTAATGCCTGGAGTTGAAATACAAGCAGGAGGTCTTGTTGCGCCTATGCCTGGAAAAGTTATTGATCTTAAAGTAAAGAAAGGCAGCAAAGTTAAATCAGGAGATACCTTAATAATTCTTGAGGCTATGAAGATGGAACACTCTATAAAAGCCTCTGAAAATGGAATAGTCTCTGATTTATTNGTATCAACGAATGATCAAGTGGAAAATGGAGCTCTTCTTATGGTGGTTGATCCAAAATAATGCATTACTCAGATCAAGTAAAAAATATAGAAAAGAGTTCTTTAAAAGCTCTTACCAGCAGGCATCATGAAATAATAAATTTGCTTGAGCAGATGCTTGAAAAGGGTATACCAGATCTAACTATGTCTGAGTTAGCTTCAAAATTAAAAATTTCTTTAAGAACTTTATATGAAATTGCCCCAAGTAAAGATGCATTAATAACAATGACTGTTGATAATATTTTAAGAAAACTTGGAAAAGATGCGTTAGATGAAATTGCTAGTATCCAATCTCCTTTTAAGAAATTACAAAAGTATTTAAGTGCAGTTAATCAAGCAGTAGGACCAAAATTTGATAAATTTACAAGAGGTCTAAGTAATGTGAATGGATCATCTGATATGGTAGATTATCATGAAGATTTTATTACAAGCTATATAGAAAAACTATTAAATGAAGCTTTGAAAGCAAGGGAAATAAGAAAGATAGATACTAGGGCTTTTGCAATTTTATTGGGTGGAATTGGTAGAGAGTTTTCTAAAGAAAAAAATAGAATATCAATAGATGTTTCACCTGAAAAATCAGCTAATTCAATAACGAGAGTTATTTTAGATGGGATAAGACTGGAGGGTTAAATTGAGTTCACAGGTAATTAAAATTGCAAATTGTAGCGGCTACTATGGAGATAAGTTATCTGCTGCTAAAGATATGATTGATGGAGGTCCTATAGATGTTTTGACTGGGGACTATCTTGCAGAGCTCACAATGACCATTTTATACAATCAAAAACTTCAAAGAGGTGAAGATAAAGGTTATGTCGGTACATTTTTAAAACAAGTTAAAGAAATTGCAAAAGGCTGTAAAGAAAAAAACATTAAGATTGTTACTAATGCAGGTGGGCTTAATCCTAGCTCGATGGCCGATGAAATTGAAAAGATATTAGAAGAGTTATCTATTGATATGAGAGTTGCTTATATAGATGGTGATGACTTAATGCCAAGAATGGAAGAATTAAATACATCTGGTGAAGAATTTATCAACATAGATAAGAACAAAAAACTAAATGATTCAGGCTATACAACCTTAACTGCAAATGCATATCTTGGAGCTTGGGGTATTAAAGAAGCTTTAGACAATGGTGCTGATATTGTTGTTTGCCCTAGGGTTACCGATGCTGCTGTGGTTATAGGTCCTGCTGCTTGGAAATTTAATTGGGATAGGGATAATTATGATGCTTTAGCTGGCGCTCTTGCGGCAGGTCATATTATTGAATGTGGCTGTCAGGCCACTGGAGGCAATTACTCTTTTTTTAAAGAAGTGCCTAGTTTTGATAACGTGGGTTATCCGATTGCTGAAATTGAAGAAAATGGATCCTTTACAATCACAAAACATCCAGGAACAGGTGGCTTAGTTTCAGTTGGCACTGTTACAGCTCAATTATTATATGAAATTAGCTCACCGGCATATATAAATCCTGATGTTGTAGGTCATTTTGATACTCTAAAAATTGAAAAAGTCTCTAAGGATAGGGTCTATGTGTCAGGTTGTAGGGGAAGCTCCCCCCCTTCTAGCCACAAAGCATGTATTAATCTTGCTGGGGGTTTTAGAAATGGTATGGAAATTATCTTAACTGGTCTAGATATTGAGGAAAAGGCTAAGTCATTTACTGATACATTATTTAAATCCTTGGGAGGAGTTGATCAGTTTGACGAGGTTTCAATTGATCTCCATCAAACTCAAAAAAATAACCCTAATTCAAATGAAGAGGCAATGGCATCTTTGTCTCTTTCAGTTAAATCAATGGATCCAAACCTTGTTGGAAGAATGTTTAGCGCTAAAGTAGTTGAACTCTCACTCGCAAGCTTCCCTGGTTTTTTTGCTCAAGGCGGAGTGAAGCCAAGCGGCCCTGTTATAGTTTATTGGCCTGCCCTAATAGATAGCATACATATAAAAGAAAAAGTTTATGTAGATGGTAGAAAAATAGAAATCCTTCCAACAAGCCAATTAGGTCTTGAGGACAAATACTATCAAAAAGAACCAATAGATATTCCAGAAGCTCCAGAAGGACCAAGAAAAACGGTTTATTTTGGTGAAATATATGGAACAAGGTCCGGCGACAAAGGGGGATGCGCCAATTTAGGAGTCTGGGCAAAAAGTAATATGGCTTATTCTTTCTTGTATGAATTCTTAACTGTAAAAAAATTAAAAGAGTTGCTGCCAGACTTAGAAAAATATGAAATTGATAGATATGAACTTCCAAATATTAAATCTCTCAATTTCTATATTCATGATATTTTACAAGATGGTATTTCATCTAATAATAGAAAGGATGGTCAAGCTAAATCCCTTGGAGAGTATCTTGGATCTAAGCTTGTTGATGTCCCTGATGAAATTCTAAAAGAGAAAATTATATGATTAATAAAAAACTATCCCTTAATGGGCTAATCTTTAAAGCGACAAAGATTAATGTCTCAAATAATATTTTAACTATTACTTTAAATCGTCCAGAAAAGAAGAATGCGCTTAATAATGTTATGGTGAATGAGATTAACTATGCCTTAGCATATGCAAAGCAAGAAAGAGAAATTCGTGTTGTGGTTATAGCCGCTGAGGGTGATATTTTTTGTGCAGGAGCTGATTTAAATCGAACAGAATCAGATTCAAATGTTCCAAAATTGGATGGAGCAGAAGATATTAGTATAGCTATAAGGCATCTCTACAAACCAGTGATATGTAAAATTCAAGGTTCAGTTTTGGCGGGCGCTTTATTGATGGTAACTAATGCTACACATGCTATTGCGAATAAGGAAGCTAAGTTTTCAGCACCAGAAATCAAACGCGGGCTATGGCCTTTTATGGTGATGGCTGGGCTATTTAGAGTGATGCCAAAAAGAGCAGGATTAGATTTTATTATGCGTGGTGGCTTTATAAATTCAGAAAAAGCAGAGCAATGGGGTTTGATAAATTACTCAGTGCCTTCAAGCGAGCTGGACATCACAGTTGATGGTTTAGCTAAAGAATTAGCTAGCCTTGCTCCTGGAACAATGCAGTTAGGATTAGAAGCATATGAAAAACAAGATGGGATGGATTTTGATGAAGCAATGCCATTTCTTCAAGAGCAAATTGCAGAATGCTTTAAAGGTGATGATGCTAAAGAAGGTATCGCCGCATTTTTAGAAAAAAGAGACCCTAAATGGGATTAACTTTTTATTAGAGAGACATTATATGGATTTGAACTACGGAGCTGAATACGAAGATTTTCGTAAAGAAGTTAGAAAATTTTGCAAGGAATGGAAAGGAGTTAATTTTAAAGATTCTGCAAAAATACCAATGACACAGGCTTTTAAAGCCACTGGCGTCACTATATCTAGGTCCGAATGGCAGTCTACACTAATTGAAAAAGGTTATTTTGCACGCTCTGTACCTAAAGAGTATGGGGGCTTTGGAGGTGACAGCGATATAATTAAGAACAGAATAATTGCATCAGAATTCTCAAATGCAAATATACCAGCTGCAATGGGTGGTCAAGGTATAGATATGTTGGTCCCAACCCTTTTAGAGCTTGGAACTGAAGAACAAAAAAAACGATATATTAAACCAACTCTTCATGGAGAAATGATTTGGTGCCAGGGGTACTCAGAACCGAGTGCTGGAAGTGATTTAGCCAGTTTGCAAACAAAAGGTGAGCTTATTAACGATAGCTGGGTAATTAATGGTCAAAAAATTTGGACCAGTACTGCTCAGTATTCACAAATGATGTTTTGTCTTGTAAGAACTGAGCCTGATGCACAAAAACATGCTGGAATAAGTTATCTATTAGTGCCAATGGATACTCCTGGATTGGAAATAAGGCCACTTGTAGACATGACTCTAAAAGCAGGATTTAACGAAGTATTTTTTACAGATGTGACTATCCCAAAGGAAAATATAATAGGTAAAAGAGGAGAAGGATGGGCTGTAGCTAACGCAACCCTTGGCCATGAAAGAGGNTCATTAACAGATCCTAACGCTACTGTTAATAGAGTAAATTTTTTAATCGATAGAATGAAAGAGGAGCGACTAGATGGAACNCGATTGATTGATATGCCTGTCTATAGAGACAAGCTTATATCCATTCAAGCAAAGGTTATGGCATTTCAATCCAATTCCTTAAGAGTTCTTTCATCAAAACTAAATCAAGGCCAGGATACAAAAATAGCTGGAATGATTCAGAAACTTGTTGGTACAGAACTTAGGCATGAACTGGAAGGTTTTGCTGTAGATATTATGGGAGAGGTTGGAACATTATACGAAGATAGCCCTCATTTAAGAGATAGTGGTTCATGGCAATTTCTATATATGTACTATTTAGGCTTGATAATAGGTGGTGGTACTAGTCAGATTCAAAAAAATATTATTTCTGAGAGAGGTCTAGGAATGCCAAGAGAGCCTAAGACTCAGGGAGTTTAAAATGTATTTTGGATTATCAGAAGATCAAATATTTTTTCAAGAAAACGTTTCAAAATTTCTAGAAGATCAGGCTAGCCTTGATATTATTAGGTCTATCACCGAGGGAGACTCATTGAAGCTTCAGGGGGAAATCCATAGTGGCCTAGTTAATTTAGGGTTAGGTGCACTCCTTATACCTGAAGAGTTTGGCGGGCTTGGATTGGATTTACTTTTTGCAACTGCTGTAAGTCAGAGCTTGGGTGGTGGAGTAGCACCAATAGCATTTACTGGATCTTATGTAATGGCACCCTTAGCAATTATTTTTGGAGGAAATCAGAGACAAAAGGAAAAATATCTAACTCAGATGTCTAACAACTCTATAAGAATTGGAGTTGGTTTTTCACAATATATTGGCGCTCGAGATAACTCCACGATTGAAATAAATAATAATAAAATCTCAGGAAGATCTCTATTTGTTTTAGATGCTAAGGAGGCTTCACATTTAATGCTTTCAGATGCAAATGGAGTCATTGGTTTGGTGTCTTCAAACTCTTCAGGAGTTGAAATAGTTGAACTAACTGCCGTTGATAAGACTAGAAGTTATTCGGAGGTTATATTAAATAATGTAGATATAGATGTGCTTGAGCAAACCATGTCTAGCAATGATGCTATTAATAAAGCAGTTGATGGCGGTCGAATAATTCTTGCAGCTGACAGCATTGGAGCATCACAAAGGCTCATTGATAAAGCAGTTGCGTATTCAAAAGAACGTAAACAATTTGGTCGTGTTATTGGGTCTTTTCAAGCAGTGAAGCATATGTGCGCAGAAATGGCTTCTGATTTAGAGCCCTGCTATGCATTGGTCTGGCATGCCGCTTATTGTTTTGACAATTCTCCGGATGAGGCCAGGTTAATGGCTTGCCATGCAAAATCTCATGTTTCAGAAATATCAAAAATGATAGCTAAAAAAGCCACAGAAGTTCATGGTGGAATGGGATTTACAGACNTAATGGGGTTACACTATTGGTTCAAAAGAATCGGAGTTAACAGGCATATCCTTGGAGCGCCTGAGCTCGTAAGAGAAGAAGCGGCAAATATACAAAATTTTTAAAATTATCTGTGAAAAATAAATATTCTTATATCTCTATATTGATGTGCTGTATTTTTATAGTTGCATGTGGAAATAGCAATCACATTAAAAAAGAATATGTTTCTCAAAATTTAAGTGCCGATAAAATAAAAATTAGCCAAGAGGTCTTTACTAAAATTCAAGAAAGTCATTATGTAAAAGATTTTGTTGGGGAAGATTTTAATAAAAATTATATTATTGCTCTTATAGATAAACTTGATGGCAATAAACAATACTTTACTAAAAATGAAGTTGAGCAATTTATAGCTAGATCTGAACTATATAAAGAGACAAATTTTGATATTGATATTTCTTATGAAATTATCAATCTTTATTTTAAGAGAATTGTTGAATTTTCTGAGTTTCAAATTAACTTAATTAATAGCTTTTCATTTTCATTTGAAAAAGATGATTTTCTAGATATATATTACGAAGATAATGATTGGCTTATTGATCAAAAAGCCTTAGATAATCAATGGAAACTTCAAACTAAAAATGAGTTTCTTTTAACTAAGATGTCTGATGACTCATCATCAAATCCAAAAAAAGACTTGATTAAAAGATATAAAAATAGAATAAAAAGAGTTAATCAGCAAAAAGAGGAAGACATTTTTTCAATAGCTATGATAGTGATGGCTAATCAATTTGATCCACATTCTTCATACCTATCTCCAAGATCAGCAGAAGACTTTGATATGAATATGTCTTTAAAGCTTGAAGGAATTGGAGCATTGCTTGGCATTGAAGATGACTATACAAAAATTATAAGCCTTGTACCTGGAGGCCCTGCTGAAAAATCAGGAAAAATTTCACCAGATGACAAGATAACCAGAATAAGACAGAAAGATAAAGAATCAGAATATGTTGATGTTATAGGATGGAGAATAGATGAGGTAGTAAATTTAATAAGAGGTGAGTCTGATACAGAGGTTGAAATTGAATTTATTTCATCTAAGGCAAGCGAAGGTGTTAGAAAAATAGTAACTTTAAAAAGAGAAGAAATTAAATTAGAAGATAGAGCAGCTAAAGGAGAAATTTATGATTTAGCAAATAAATCAAAAATTGGAATTATTGACCTGCCATCTTTTTATATTGATTTTAATGCTTATCAGAATAGAACAAATNATTACAAAAGTAGCAGTGGTGATGTAAAAAAAATACTAGAAGATTTTAATGAGAATGGTGTTGATGCAGTTATTTTAGATTTAAGAAATAATGGTGGAGGTGCTCTAATAGAAGCAAATAAGATTATTGGTCTTTTTGTTGCCTCAGGGCCTACTGTTCAAGTAAAACATAGTGCTGGATATATACAGCCATATGGCGATAGTAAGGCTACTCAGATCTGGGATAAGCCTCTATTAGTTCTCGTTAATAGATATTCAGCTTCAGCCTCAGAAATTGTTGCTGCAGCAATTCAAGATTATCAAAGAGGCATTATTGTTGGACAAAGAACATTTGGAAAAGGCACAGTTCAAAGTTTAGAAGATATATCAAAAGGGCAAATAAAAATTACTGAATCTAAATATTACAGAGTAGATGGTACCAGTACTCAAAATAAAGGTGTCGTCCCAGACATAGCATTACCATCAACCTGGGATATTGAAACTGTTGGAGAGAGCTCCTACCCTACTGCTTTAGCATGGGATAAAGTTAGGCCTTATAGACATAATAAATTTCCACTTAATTACAATAAGTTAAAAACTGTAAGAGAGCTTCATAAAGAAAGATTAAATAGGGATCCAAATTTAATTTATCTTAGCCAGGTAAGANAAAGATATGACAATAACAAGGNTAAAAAGGAACTAAGTCTTAATATAAATNAACGGGTCAAAGAAAAAGATTTAAGGAAATCATGGTTACTTGAGATTGAAAATAAAAGAAGATCTTCTTTGGGTTTGGCNATTTATCCATCCTACCAAGCGTTGGAAGATTCTGAGGACGAAGAATTATTAGACAGAAATAATATTGACTTAGAAAATGATTTTTTATTNATTGAATCAACAAAAATTATTACCGACTACTTAGATTTAAATAAAAAAATTATCTTAACTGAAGTAAACTAAGNATATGAGAATAGTATCATTCAATATTAATAGCATTAGGGCTCGCCCTCACCAGCTCATTCATCTGAGAGATACACTTGACCCGGATGTAATTGGTCTTCAAGAAACCAAAGTAAATGATCCGGATTTTCCACTTGAGGTTATTGAAGANATTGGTTACCACCCAGAATATTGGGGGCAAAAAGGTCATTATGGTGTTGCATTTTTAAGCAAAAAAAAACCAATAAAAACCATTAAAGGCTTCAAGAAAGATACTGCAGAAGATCAAAAAAGATTTATAGAATGCACCTTTTCAACCGGTAAGTCAGAGATCACCATTATGAATGGATACTTCCCTCAAGGTGAAAATATTAATCATGAGTCCAAATTCCCAAAAAAAATTAAATACTATGATGATCTTGAGCTGCATATTAAAAAACTAAAGAAAACTAAAGAAAATCTAATAATCATGGGTGATTTTAATGTAGCTCCTGAAGATATTGATATAGGGATTGGCCCAGACAATATGAAGAGATGGCTCAGAGATGGAAAAACCTCATTTCAACCTCAAGAAAGAGAAATGTGGAATAGCATAAAGGATATTGGTTTTGTAGATTCTTGGAGAGTGAAACATCCCGACGAATCATCAATTTATTCATGGTTTGACTATAGATCAAAAATGTTTGATGACGATCCAAAAAGAGGATTAAGAATTGATCATATTATGGTTTCTAATAATCTGAAAGATTCTATAAAAGATGTTGGCATCGACTATGACTCAAGAGGTATGGAAAAGCCATCCGATCATTGTCCGGTATGGGTAGATCTAGATATATAAAAAATCTATGGATGATGTGCTTATTAGATCTCCAAAAACACTCAACGAATGGTCAAAGTATGATGACTTCAGATGGAATATTTTAAGAAAACCCCTCAAACTATCCCATATCCCACTCAAAGATGATTTAGAAGATATCAGCACTCACTTGATGGCTGTTGATAACAAAGATAGGGTTATAGCATGCGGTCGTATTCATATGAACACTTCCAATGAAGCCCAAATAAGGTATATGGGCGTAAGTTTAAATCACAGAAGGACAGGACTCGGGTCAAAAATGATTTGTAGACTTGAGGGTGTTGGAAGAGTTAAGGGTGCAAAAAAAATTGTTCTTAATGCAAGAGCTGAAGCTATAAAATTTTATGAATCACTAGGTTACATAGAGACAGGACCATATGAGTCAGATATTAAAATACCTCATAGCTCTATGGAAAAATTAATCTATTAATTCTTTCTTCTTTGTTTAAAAAAATTTTTAAGAAGCATTGAGCTCTCTTCAGCAAATAAACCATGTTGGTAAGACACTTTATGATTGAAGTCTAACCTATCTAGAATATTGTCTATTGATATCAAGCTTCCTGTTTTTGGCTCGGGAGTAGCAAAAATAATTTTATCTATTCGCGCATCAACAATTGCTTTTGCACACATATGGCAAGGCTCAAGAGTGGTATAAATTATTGCTTGATTTAATCTATAGTTATTTAAATTTTTAGATGCGTTTCTGATTGCGATAATCTCAGCATGAGAGGAAATATCATTATTACTTATAACAGCATTGTGGCCAGATCCTACAACTTCATTATCCATAACTACTACTGATCCCACAGGCACTTCATTGATAATAAGGGACTTGTTGGCCTCTTCTAATGCAAGTCTCATGAAAGACTTATCTTGATCAGAAAACATATAAATTTTTTAATAAAATTCTATATTTGCAATATCTAGTCTTGCATCAAAGTCTTTGCCATAAGCTACAATTCCTAGAGCTCTTATTCTTGAAGAATCTAACCCTTTGTTAGGATTTCTGGAGTAGCTGAATGCACTTAGTGGTAAATCTATAATTTGCCAATCTTCTGTTGCATAAAATTTGGCAGAAAAATAATTCCATGGCATCGTTCTTGGAGTTCTTAGATGAATATAATATTCATTCTCATTACCTCTTATTTTTATTCTTATTCCTTTGTATTGGTTTGCTTTAAAATTTACTCTGGTTCTGGCCTGAATAAATCCACCATTATTTGCAGTACTAACAGGCCCTTCAAGCCTGTAGAATTTATTAGCCCCATCATCAAGTTCATAAAAGTTAACTTCAGAGATCCCGCCCATTACATTATCAGATATGGCATCCCATTGAGCTCTCGTATCCCCTAGATTATCAATAACCATTGAGGAGGCGCTTAAAGAAAAAAAAATTAGGAAATATATTTTAAGTTTTATTAGCATTAGAGTAAGTTTGTATCTTTTTCAGCTGGAAACCAAGGTAATTTAGCCACTATTGCATTATATTTAATTTGAGGTGACTCAACTATAACTTGATTGCCCTCTTCTGTGGCACTGGAATCTACAATTGCAAGACCAATATTTTTTTAAAAGACGGGGTGAATAGAAAACATCTTGAAAGTCTGCCGACTTTATTGCCATTTTTGTCGAAGACAGGCCAAAAATTTTCCGGCACTTTATCTATTGGAGCTCCATCCATTTCTACACCAATTAATTTACTTACAGCTCCAGTTTCTTTAATTTTTTTTAGAGCCTCTTTGCCAATAAAATCTATATCCTGATCTATATCTACCAATCTATCTAGACCAATAGTATAAGGATTATGCTCTCTTCCAAAATCAGAACCATAAGACAATAGCCCGCCTTCAATGGTCCTTATGGTATTTGGAGCTATCACAGCGCCATTGAATTCTTTTGCAGCTTCATAAACTAATTCAAACAAATTATTGCCCAATTTTCTATCTTGAAGATAAAGCTCATAACTAAGTTCCCCACTCCACCCAGTTCTAGCAATAACCATAGGAATATTTTCTAATGACGTTTGAGCAGCTTTATAGTAACCAAGATCATCATGCCTTCCATTAAATAACTTTTGAATTAATCTCCCTGCTTTGGGTCCGCTAACCTGAAGAGGTGAAACATCAGGCTCGCAAATTGATACATTCATACCTGAGTTCATGGCAACGCCTTGTAACCATAATAAAACATCACCATCACCAGGTGATACCCAGAATTTATCTTCTTCAAGTCTTATCAAGCAAGCATCATTTACAATTCCGCCATCAGAATCAGTCAAAATAATGTATTTACAATCCCCAATATTACACTTTGATAGGTTTCTTGGATTAATGAACTTTATAAAATTAAATGCATCTGGCCCACTAACTTCAACTTGTCTTTCTGCTGCAAAATCACCAAAAGTAACATCACTTATCAAGCTGTTATATTCTTTTTCAGGGCTTGTAAAACCACTAGGTAAGTACATTTTGTTATAGACAGTAAAGCCAGTTACTCCATATTTTATGGTTGAATCAAAATATGGTGATTTTCTAACTCTTGAGCCTATTCCAATTAATAAAGGTAATTTCGACGCCATCTAGTCCTCCCCCCAAAAAACTTATTTAGATTATTTTAATACCAAAATAATACAAGAGTAAATCGATTATTGAGGAATTTGCAATTTCATATATGATTATTAAAGGAGCATTTCTATGGGGAAAAAAAGGTTTTTTGATGATAGGCTAAAGTACTTATCATTTATTCAAAATACAGGTGAAAAAAGAGCTATCTCATCTGAAATTTTTCCTCATATCAAATCTTTACCAAAAAATAAAACCTATCTAAGAATTCTTGATGCAGGTACTGGTGATGGGACTGTTAAATCTAATGTAATAAAAAGTTTTCATAAATATCACCCATACACTTCACTTTTAATTACAGGCAAAGAAATTAGCTACGAAGATCTTAAAAATACATTAGACAAAATGCCTGATAGATTTGTAGAACATCCAAATCTAATGGTAACAATGACAAATGTTAAATTTGCAGAGCTTGGACAAATTGAGAGTGCAAAAAAAATAAAAGATAAAAGCGTTAAAAAACTAACATTAGTATTAAAAGCAGACAATTCATTTGATTTTAATGAACAGATTAATGGAATGGGAAATTTTATAAAAAAATATTGGGGAATAGAAATCGATTCAAAAGATAGAACTTCCTACTCTCACCCCTGCTTAATACGAATTTATAGAGAAGATCATAAAAGATATCTTGAGCCATTTATTGAAAATGATTATGAGAATAACAATTATGACTTAATTATTGCTTCTCAAGCATATAGGGCGATATCAACTACCATCACAAAGGTTTCTAACGTTATTGCTCCATTAATGCGATTATTAAATGTGTCAGGTAAGTTGCTTGTTACGCATTCGTGCGGAGATGATTCTGTTGAAAAAATTCTTAAAGAAGCCTGGAAAGACAAAGATCCATTTCCAGTAAAAGGTAAGGACATTATTGAATATTTAAAAAATAACCCTGTTGGAGAGAACACTAGATTCACTTATTCAAAACCCAAATCTTATAGTTTTAAATTCAAAAGAACTCCAGATCAGACTGTTTCAGAGTTATTTGGGCATGGTCTAGATGCTAAATGGGCAAATATTTTATATGTTGGCCAAATTCCAGAAAAAGATATAATAGCCCTTGAAAAAAATGCATCTGCTCTGAAAAGAGTAAAAAACGCAATTATTAAAGAAGAAAGAGTTTTTTTTAAAAATGAGCTCTTTGCAATAAAAAAAATTAGATAATGAAAATATTAATAATGGGTCTACCTGGAAGTGGGAAAACATATTTAGCTGAAAGATTGCAGCCTTTGCTTGAATCAGCCTGGTATAACGCTGATAAAGTCAGGGAGATGGCCAATGATTGGGATTTTTCTCCCGAAGGAAGATTGAGACAAAGCATGAGAATGAGAACATTTGCTGATTATGAGAAAAGTCACGGTAGAATCGTTATTTGTGATTTTGTATGTCCTACAAAAAATACTCAAGAGAATTTTGATCCTGATGTAATTATTTGGATGGACACAATTAAAGAAGGAAGGTTTGAGGATACAAATAAAATGTTTGAAAAACCATCAAGGGCAGATTTTCATATAACTGAAATGAATGATGAAAATCATATCAATATAGCCAAGGAGCTTAAAAATGTTTGATTGGAAAAAGCCAACAGTTCAGATGCTTGGAAGATGGCAGCCATGGCACCAAGGTCATCAAGAGCTCTTTAAAAGATGCGTTGCGAAAACTGGGCAAGTAATTATTCAGGTAAGAGATGTGCAAGGTGCTTCTGGTGGCATGGGTCAAGATGATAATCCTTTTGATTGGGACTTNGTTTGTAAAAATATTGAGGAAGGACTTGCTAAAGATAATTTTCATCGAGGTAATCAGTATGAAATTATGCTGGTACCCAATATCGTTAATATTTCATATGGCAGAGGCGTTGGTTACGTTTTTGAACAAGAGGTTTTTGATGAAGCAGTTCACTCTATAAGTGCAACCAAAATTAGAAAGGAATTAAGAGAAAAAGGCGATCTAGACTAATAAATCTAATATTTTTTCTGGCGGTCTCCCAATAACAGCTTCCATTCCATTATCTAAAATTGGTCTCTCTATTATTTTTGGGAACTGAATCATAAATTCTATAAGCTCAGCATTTCCCAATTCGATATTCNTTAANTTATTAGATTTATAGTCATCTTCATTTTTTCTTAATAATTCTCTCGCAGAAATNCCAAGCCTATCGAGGAGAGATGCAAGATCAACATGATTTAAATCTTCATTTAAATATAAGAATGTTGAGAAATCTTGATCANTATCCTCTAAAAGCTTTAAAGCTTCTCTAGATTTACTGCATCTTGGGTTATGGTAAAGAATTAAGTCAGCCATTTACTTCATGGTTGCAAGCATATTCTGCATTTGCATATGAATTATATTTACTGCTTGTAATGGCCTAATCATTACTTTGAACTCTGATATTTTTCCCTCATCGTTAAAAGTAACTATATCTACCCCATTAACGTACTTGCCATCAATGGTCGTTTCAAATTCAAGTATTGCCTGATTGCCATCTAACACCTCTTTGGTGTATTTAAAGCTAGATTCGTTAAGATTGTGTGAGCTTTTAGCATCATCTCCGCCAAATGTATTTCCAGCAGCCATCAAATACAGCTTCGCTAAGTCTTTTCCCTTTTGAGGGGTAAATACTACCGGAGAATAAAAAATTACATCATCAGCAAGTAATTCATCATATCCACCAGGAAACTCCCCTTTGATCAGGGAGTGCCATTTATGAATATGGTGTTGTGCCATTAAGACTCAATAGTAAAAGTTAAACCTGCATTTTTCTGAAGTCTATCAATAAGTTTTTCGCCCATAGATGATGCAGGAGTATAAATACCACCTTCTAGATCATTGCATTCTTTAACTAAACAAATTGCACTTTCTGTTATCATTTTAGAAGTAGATCCATATCCAGGATCCATATCCCCTTTTACAGAGGCATGTATAGTTTCATTATCGCAATCCGCACAGAATAAAACATCGTAATTGCCATTTTCTCTAGATTCCCTTGAAGGACCTTCACCCGGCTTTGGAGCATCATCACCACCAAGTGGATTTGCGCTTACAATGGCGTCTGCAATTGCTTTGCCTTCATCTCCAGGTCCAGTTACCCACATCTCGTTGTAACAAAAATCTTCACCATAAACATGGCTCATTAAAGCATTAGATCTATGTACATTCTTAGTATTGATTGGTGCCATAAAGAATGGAGCAACCCAGGTCTCTAATTTATCATCATAGACTGGTTTTGAATCTGGAGCTTGTTCAGGCCCAACATGGCCATTTGATAATGAAAAGGGATTTGCAAGAATTTCGAATAACTCAGGCTTGGTTCTAAGTGATGCCATTGTTGCTCCAAAAGATGCAGCAGTACCACCAGAAAACTCTCCATTCATACCTCTTACTCTTCCACGAACATTTGAAGCCGGCTTTCCATGTGTTTCAATTGCTTTATTTTGAACAAAAAGAACGCCTAAATCAAAGGGAATACTATCAAACCCACATGAGAAAACAATTCTAGATCCAGATTCTTTAGCTTGAGCAGCATGTTGGTTTATTTTTTCATGCATCCAGCCAGGCTCACCACATAAATCTACATAATCTGTTCCAAGTTCAGCACAAGCTGCAACAATATT
>JGI26116J46587_1000001_pt1 | contig 132011 bp, 125 predicted proteins | sample AOAMet1_03_M0_10_2_FD_46587 | JGI IMG/M metagenome (IMG submission 46587) | reverse complement strand
CCAAGTGATACACCAGACAAAATTGAATACGATTTACTGGAAATGAGATCAAGACTAATTTTCTACACTGCTTGGAATATAGCAAACAGAGATAAAAGAATAGTAGTAGATCCTAAGCCAGAAAAAGCATCTTTCTCTATTTCTGAGGATGATCTTAAAAAGTTTCACGGCTTATATGCTTCCGATTTGATGCCTCTTAAGTTTGAAGTTTACACCAAAGATGGAAACTTAGCTATGAATCCTGTTGGAATGGATCAAGAATTAGTACTTGAAGCTACATCAAAAAACACTTTCAAACAAGAAATTGCAGGAATGGAAGTTACTTTTGACAAAGGATCTATGAAGTTAAAAATGCAGGGTAGAGAAATTAGCTTTAAAGCTGTCCCCTCTACTCCAAAAGATTCTAAAGCAACTGATATTGAATAAAATTCGAATTATATTTATAACAATAAAAACGTCCTTCATGGGCGTTTTTTTTATGAAAAAATATCATTTAGAACTCCGGCTAAAGTTGATCCAGCTTTAAATAATTTATGTTTTATAAAAGGAATTTTACGATTTATATAATCTTTTTCAATATTAATAACATTCTTTATTTCAGGGTATAATATTTTAACATCTTGATGAGTTTCATAAACCCATTCATCAGGGCTTAATGAAAAATCAACTTCATTCATTAACATTAACTCATCTGATATCTGAAGATAATCCATATTTAAATATTCAATAATATGGATATCCCAAACAATATGAAAATTTGTAGGCTTTCCTAAAAAGGAAAGTTTTATGTCATTACCTCCCCTGTCCTCAAACATACCAGTATGTAATGGCTGGTGAATGTCNCCAACTAAATGGATTAAAAATTTTAAATAAAAAGATTTAGACTCTTTACTTGATTCAGGATTTTTTAAAACTCTAATACACTCTTTTAAAGTCGTTACTATATCACCTTTTGGATTTTTTTGAATATCCGAATATTCTTTATCTAAAGGCATATTGACATAATGCCATGGNCTGTATTTCTTATATAAAGNATCTGATTTTATTTCATCAGCCCAAGTACTAGCACTAGCCAAAGATTCACCATCTAACAAATCATTTACTATAAGCTTAACATTAGAGTTAAGTTTTCTTTCAGCAATTTCTCCAACAACCTTATGTCCAATACTTCCCCAAACAATAGAATTATCAAATGAATTGAAAGAAGAAAAAATAAAAAATATTAGAAAAAGAAAATAGATATTAAAATTTTTCATAAAGAATTAAATTTATTTCTGTTTTTAAAAAAATCAAATCCAAATTTTAAAAAAACAATAATTAAAATTATAAAGGCAATTACATGAAATTTTTCCGGATCTGCACCTTCAAAATCTCCTCTGATCCTTGCCAAATAAGTCACTAAAAAAACTATGCCAACATAATAGAAATATACTAAATGGTAATTAATTCTATTAATTTTGTTAATTATAAAAGGATAAATAATAATCATCATATAAGCTATTGCACCACCTGTAATTTTTACAGGGATAATTGGCAACTCATTTAAATAAACTGACATAGCTAAATAACCAAAATGAATCACGTGTAAAATTCCAAAAATCAACACTATTTCCTTTAGTTTATTAAGATTTTTATTCCTAATTAATGAAATATAAAAAACATAAAAACAATACAAATAAATAATTAATGATAATCTGCCAGAATATCTTGCAGAATATCTAAAAACGTCACCAAAATTTTCTTTGTATAAGTAGGAAAATAAAAAAATCAATAATTCAGTGAATATTCCTAGAAAAAGTAAAGTATTGAATGTTATTTTTTTTTGCATTTCGATTAAAATTAATGAAAAATAATATGAATTAATATCAAACTAATTAAAAGACACCATCCCAAAATTTTATTTTTTTCCGATGAAATATGAATCAGTTTAAATACATTTTTAATTCGATTGAGATTAAAAATAATGGCAACAAAGAGTCCAGAAAAAATAACCCAAAAAGCTCTAAGGAAATAATTCATATCAGGGAACAAAAATTGAAGAACTATATTTAAAGGCAGAGTTAAAAGAAATGCAATTAAAATTGATTTTTTAGAGGGTTTTAAAAGTATAACAGCACTACATATTAAAACTACAACACCACAATTAATATAATATCTAAGATTATTTAGAGTATGTGTAAAAGCAGAATCAGGATCATCAAATTTTAAATAAAGTAATATCATTGCCATCAGAAGAGCTGTAAATAAACTAAAAACAATCGCTCTTCTGCCAGATCTTATCTTTTGAAAATCATTAGCCTTTTTATTAATATATTTTGAATATATGTCAACTGACCACAAAGTAGCTAATGAATTAAATGTCGAATCAACAGTACTCATAAGTGAAGCAAACAAACCACATAAAACTACCCCTTTTAAACCTATTGGCAAATAAGTTTTAACTAAATATGGAAATGCTAAGTCTGGTTCAGCTAAACTGTCTCCCAAAATTCCATACAAAGCAATTCCAGGAATTACTATTATTACAGCCATTAAATATTTAATTAATCCTCCTATCATTAATCCAGATTGAGCATGAGAAACACTTTTTGCCGCAAGGGCTCTTTGCATTACAGTCTGATTAGCACACCAATAATTAATATTTAAAAAAAATAATCCAAGCAAATGAGTCCATGGTAGAGTAGAATGACTAGCTGGTAGATGAAGATGCATTTTTTCAGGTGTTTTAACATATAATTGTTCCCACCCACCTAATTGATTAACAGCAATAAAACACACTACAATCCCGCCAATAAGTAATATAGAAAATTGAATTATATCAGTTTTAACAACAGCATTCAGTCCTCCTAAATATGTATAAATCGCTGAGAATATCCCTAAAATACAAATAAGTATTGCTATTCTTAAAATTCTATTTTCATGTAGAAAAGAAAGCTGTTCTCCAAAGACCATTTCCGCAGCATATGCTCCCCAAAAAAGAGCAGCTCCAAGTGTAATAGTAGAAAATAACGCAATATTGCTTAATGAATAGAAAAGGGCAATTTTATCTCCTAACTTTATTTTTATAAATTGTGTTATTGTTGTAATTCTTTCTTTTAAAAAAAGGGGAACAAAAATAAATGTGGCAATTAAAATACCCTGAACAGCATTAATTTCAAGATTCGCCTGAGCTAGTCCATATAAATATGCAGATCCCATCATACCAAGAAATTGATAACCTTGAATGTTTGTAGCAATTGTGGACAACGCAACTGAATACCATTTAAGGTTTCTATTGCTAAGAAAATACTCGTCAGCTGTACTTTTTTTATTAACCTTTCCTTTAATTGCCACCAAAAAAATTAAAATAAAATAGAATATAACTATAGTAAAATCTATCATAAATATTTATTTTCTTAATCCGTTTCCTAAAGGACTATCTGGATTCGATTTAGGTACTCTGTTAAATTTTTTTGAAAAATGAATATTATTGAATTTTGGTAAAACATATTTAGCAAATAATTCACATTCATCTTGATGGGGATATCCAGATAGAATAAATGATTTTATACCCATATCTACATATCTCTTTAATTTATTGTAAACCTGATCTGGATCTCCAACAATTGCAGCTCCACATCCAGATCTAGCTAATCCTATTCCAGTCCAAAGGTTAGATTCTACATAATAATCTTTATCAGATCTTGTTCTTAGTGAAGATTGCATTGAAACTCCTAGTGATTTTGCATCCTGAGCTCTGTTTTTAATATCCTCACCTTTTTCAAAATCTAAATTTGAGATTAATTTATTAGCATAATCTTTAGCTTCTTTCTCTGTCTCTCTTACAATAACGTGAACTCTAAGTCCAAACTCAACTGTTCTATTATAAACAAGTGCCTTAGTTTTCATATTGGATATCAGAATTTTTAATTTATCCTCGGTATCTGGCCACATTAAATATACATCACAATGCTCAGCACACAAATCAACTCCATCTGGTGAATAACCACCAAAATATAGTAAAGGACCACCATTTTCTTGAAAAGGCTTAACTGGTGCCGATGGTAAATTAATATTATAAAAATCTCCCGTAAAGTTAATTTCGTCCATTGTCCAAGCTTGTTTTAATATTTCTATAACTTCTCTTGATCTTGCGTATCGCTTTGAAGATTCAAGATTACTTCCTGGTAAATTAGAGGATATTATATTTATTGTAAGTCTTCCTTTTAAAATATGGTCTAACGTTGCTATAGCTCTGGCTAACATTGGAGGGTGAACCTCACCACACCTTATTGCTGCAAGAAAATTTATTTGTTTAGTTAAGGTGGCCATTGCAGAAACATATGTCAGAGTATCTTGACCTACTTGATAAGATGAAGGACATAATACATTAGTATAACCTAACTTATCTGCTGTTTTAATAATTCTTGATGTATTTTCCCATGTGCTTTTATACTTTGGATTTCTTGATCCTAAAACGTCATCATCTCCATCACATATGGGAGCAAACCAAGAAATTTCCACATCATTTATCATAATATTTTATTTTTTTAAACATTAAAGCATCCCAAGCAAGTAATTCAATTTGATTAGATGAAATTCTTGGTTTCGTATTTAGATTAGAAAACTCTAAACTGTATTCTGTTAAATTATTAAAATTATAATTTATTAAACTATCAGACATGTTTAAAATAATTAAATATGTTGTTTTAAGTCCAACTCTTTGATAAATAAATATGTTTTGATGATTAGGGTCTAAATCAAAATAATGTCCGTAAATAAGATCTTTTGACTGTTTTCTAATCTGTAAAAGTTTTCTGTAAAAATGAAAAATCGAATCTTCATTATTCAAGTCATTTTCAACGTTGATTCTATCATGATTTGGATTAGATAAAAACCAATTATTATTTCCATTACTAAAACCTCCCTTCGTGCCGCTGCTCCACTGCATTGTTGTTCTGGAATGATCTCTTGATGTTTTATTTAGATGCAATATATATTCTTTTTTACTTATTCCTGAACTTATTGCTTTACTTAGATTTCCTAGAACTTCTAAATCATCAAACTGAGTTAGCTCGGAAAAATTATAGTTTGTCATACCTATTTCTTCACCTTGGTATAGAATAGGTGTTCCTCTTTGAGTTAAAGTTAGCATAGCTAGCAATTTTGCAGATTTAATTCTATAGTCCTTATCATTTCCATATTTACTTACACTTCTTGGATTGTCATGATTGTTTAAAAAAACTGTAGGCCAGTGAAACTCATCTACACTAGACTGAGTGTTAAATAATTTTTTTAATTGAGCTAAATTCCATTTGTTTTGAATCCAATTTTCACGACCAATTCTAATAATATCAAATAAAAAAACTAAATCTAGTTCCTCTTCTCTTTCATCAGATAATTGGATCATTGTATCCTCACTAATACCAAATGCTTCACCAATTGAAAGAATATCATATTTAGAAAGAACCTTTGAATTCATTTCTTTCAAAAATTCATGTAGCCTTGGTCCTGAAGCATATACTTTCTCTGGATTTAAAAGTTCTTTTTTTGATAAGTTATTAAAATCTTGATCTTTGGAAATAAAAGGGATAACATCCATTCTAAAACCATCAATTCCTTTATCTAACCAAAACTTCATAACATCATAAACCTCTTCTCTAACTTTATTATTTTCCCAATTTAAATCAGGTTGTTTTTTTGAAAAATAATGCAGATAATAATCATTAGAAATTGGATCTTTTTCCCAAGCAGAACCTCCAAAAAAAGAAGTCCAGTTATTTGGAGGAGAGTTTTTATCACCAGCTTTCCAAATGTAATAATCTCTATACTTATTGTCTTTTGAAGATTTACTTTCAATAAACCAATTNTGCTCATCACTGGAATGATTTACAACTAAATCTATGATTAATTTCATTTTTCTAATATGTATTTCATTTAGTAACAGATCAAAATCCTCCATAGTTCCGAATTCTTCCATTACTTTCTTGTAATTTCTTATATCGTATCCATTATCGTCGTTAGGAGAATCAAAATGAGGGCTAATCCATATTATATCAATCCCTAATAATTTTAAATAATCTAACTTTAAAATTATTCCTTTAATGTCCCCTATTCCGTCGTTATTAGAATCATAAAAAGATCTTGGATAAATCTGATACACAACTTGTTCCTTCCACCACTTTCTAATCATGTTTTTTTCTTACTTGACATTCTACATTTCTGACTACAATAAATAACATTATCCCAGTTTTTTTCCCATTTTTTTCTCCATGAAAATGGAAAATTACAAATAGGACAAGTTTTTTGAGGAAGATTATATTTTTTCATTAATTAAACAAAGAATGTTCATCTGGCCATGGGACTATTGAATTAGTTATTTTGTTGTAAGGCATTTGTGCATTAACTGATTTTAAATATTTTGTTAAAACATTAGCTAGTAACTGAGATTTTGAAGTGTTTACAGAAATTAAATTATTATTTTCAGAAATATCCTTCTCCAAATATACAGTTCAATGATTTGAGTATCATGAAAATAAATAAATTTCCATTCACCCTGTCTAACCGCACTGTAACTACCTATTCCAGGTCCAATTGGTCCCCACCAATTAGGATAATGCCAAAACAATGGCTTTTTTTCAACAGTTTCGTTGTTTAACAGAGGAACAAAACTTTGACCATCAATATTTTGCACAAAACTACTTTCTTCACATTTTGTAAATTCTAAAATTGACGGAAAGAAATCGTCAATTATAACTGGGTGATTAATTTCTCTAATATTAGTTTTATGAAATGGTGAATAAACAATCATAGGAACTCTTATACCTCCCTCATATATTGATCCTTTTCCACTTTTTAAAGGATAATTATGATTATGCTTTTCTCCCTCTCTAGCAACAGCACTCAAGCCTCCGTTGTCAGACATAAATACAACAATTGTATTTTTTAGAACATCCTTATTTTCAAGCTCTTTTAAAACAACACCTAATGCATGGTCCATACTTTCTACCATTGAAGCATATTTAATTTCTGAGTTTTTTAAACCAATATTTTTATATTTTTCAACAAAACGATTATCCTCCATTAATGGTGCATGAACATTATATAAAGAAAAATAAAGAAAAAAAGGAGACTTTGAATTAATGGGTTTTTGTAATTTTTCTAAAACTTCTTCACTTAAAGCTTGAGTTAGAAAAATGTCTTTTCCATGATATTTTTCAAGTCCTGGAACTGCCCATATTTTATTTTTCGAATTATTATTTCCAAAATTATCTACACCCAAATAACTTTGAGGAGCACCAGCAGCGTGACCTGCTATATTAATGTCAAAACCAATATTTAATGGATTTGAAGATGGATATCCAATTGCACCAAGATGAGCCTTTCCTGCATGAATAGTATAATATCCATTGTCTTTTAAAATTTGTGGAAGTGGAGTAGCATAAATTGTATTTGAAATCGAATCTAAAGTTGACAGTCCATTATAATTCCAATCAGGAAACTCAAAAATTTTGTGATTAATTTCTGCTGGTTTTTTTTTATTAGGATTCAGAGTCCAATTAGTAACTCTATGCTTTGCAGCATTCATTCCTGTCATCAAACTTATTCTTGAAGGTGAACAAACTGGAGTTGCATAAGCATTAGTGAATTTCACGCCCATATTAGCTAATATTTCCATATTAGGTGTATTGTAAAGCCTATTGAATTTAGTTTCGTTCTTCCAAAATGAAACGGAAGTATCCTGCCATCCTAAATCATCTACCATAAACAAAACTATGTTAGGCTTACTAATTTCATTTGAGGAATTACAAGAAAGAAATAAAAAGGTAGTTAAAACAAAAAATGATCTTAATAATGTCATCATAACAATATACAAAAATGAAAAAAAATATACATGTTAAGCTAGCTTAACATTATTTTTATATATTTGTAAAGTTAACTTAACACATAAATATAAAATGAAACTTAAAATACTAAGAATTATGGCAATAATAACAGGATTAATTGGAACAACTTTATTTAATAGATTTATGGAAGGAGGAGCACTTTTTATGTCTTTTGTTCTTATTTGTTTAATAATATCATTTTACTTCACTGTAAAATCTATTTTTAATATAAAATCAAATATTGAAATTTCTAGAAAAATGCTTAAGCATATAAAGGATAGTGGCTCACTTGGACTAGCTTTAGGTGTTATGGGTTCATTTATAGGACTTATAACTGCTTTTGATGTTCTTGAAGCAACTGGAGAAGCGAATCCTTCAGTAATAGCTGGAGGCTTAAAAGTTGCCTTGCTATCAACTCTATTTGGACTATTTACTTATACCGTTTCTAAATTTTCAGTACTTATACTTCGAATTATTCAAAAATAAAATTATGTTATTATCAAAAAAAGAAATATCAATTTTAATTGAGATTGTATATTCAATTGTATTTGCATTAATATTTCTTCCATATTTTTATGAAAATCAAGAGAAAAATCTAATATTAATGGATGGTTTAGTTGAAAAAATAATTCAAATTATAATATGTACAGTAATCTATTTTGCTATTGCCTATTCTGTATTAGAGGTTGCTTTTAAAAAAAAGGAAACTAGAGATGAAAGAGATGATATGATAAATTCAAAATCGTATAAATTAGGTTATTTACTATATGAATTTTCCTTATTCATTTTTATTGGATATGTATGTTCTAAATTTCAAAATAAAGAATTATTAAATTTAACTGGAAACATTGAATTATATAGTAGTTTTCAATTAACAGATGCTGGAATTATCTTTATTGTTCTTGTTCTACTTGCATTTATATCAGTTATAAAATCAATATATCAATTTTACTTATATAGAACCGTTTAAAATGATATTAAAAAACAACTTGAAAGAAGTTAGACAAAACAAGGGTTTAACTCAAGAAGAACTAGGAGCAAATGTTGGAGTCAGTAGACAAACAATTATTTCGATTGAAAGATACAGATATAAACCTACTCTAGAGCTGGCTATGAAATTAGCTGAAAAACTTAATATTAAAATTGAAAAATTATTCTATTTTGAACAAGAATAGTTTTAGAACTAAATATTGTGAAATCTGTAAAATAGATTATTCTACAATGTATAGAATTCAATTTCAACCAACTAAAGAATGGGTTTTTTCTTGTAAAAATTGTCTTAGCATTGTAAAAAAAGATAATAAGTTTTACAGATATGGAGGCACTTGGAAAAAATAAGATTTGGTTTTTCTCAAATGTTTTAATTGTCATATCTTTAAAACATGTTAAAAACCAAAGAGGTTGAGTTTAATTATGATAATCAAATGTTTTTCAAGTTTCAGAACATTGATTTAAATAGTAATGAAAACTTATTAATTATTGGTGAATCAGGTGTTGGAAAAACTACACTAATGCATCTTCTTGCAGGACTTTTAAAATCAAATTCAGGATCAATTAAATTGTTTGATAAAGAACTTAATCAGATGTCGTCTTATCAACTAGATAGTTTTAGAAAAAATAATATCGGAATAGTATTTCAAAGACCACATTTTGTTAACTCTCTTACTGTAAAAGAAAATCTTCAACTTGCCCAATATATAGCTAATAAAAATGATAATACTAGAATTGAAAGCATACTCAAAAACTTAAATATTTTTGAGAAGTCTAACAAAAAAACAAATCAATTAAGTCAAGGTGAAAAACAAAGAGTTTCAATTGCTTTGGCAATTGTCAATTCTCCTAAGTTAATTTTAGCAGACGAACCTACNTCTAGTTTAGATGATAATAATTGTTCTAAGGTTATTAAACTTCTAAAAAAACAAGCTACAGATTTTGGAGCACAATTAATAGTTATAACTCATGACAGTAGATTGAAAAAACATTTTAAAAAATCGATTGAACTGTGAATATATTTAAATTAAGCATAAAAAATATTTTTAATAAACCACTAAGCTCATCTATAAGTTTAGCGCTATTAGTTCTTGGTGTTGGAATAATATCTCTTTTACTTCAGCTAAATACATTGATAAAAGATCAAATGGATAATAATTTGAGAGGAATTGATATGGTTGTCGGAGCAAAAGGAAGTCCTCTACAACTAATTCTGTCATCTGTTTACCATATTGACTCTCCAACAGGAAATATTTCTCTTGCTGAAGCTGAGACAATAAGTAATAACAGAATGGTAGGTTCAAGTATTAAAATTCTTTATGGAGACAATTATAAAGGTTTTAGAATTGTTGGTGCTGAAAAAAAATTTATTGAACTATACAAAGGCGTGATTAAAGAAGGAAAAGATTGGGATAACCCGTATGAAGTTTTAGTCGGTTCTAAAGTATATGAAAAATTAAAAATCAATTTAGGTGATGAGCTAATTAGCTCTCATGGACTAAGAGAAACAGGTCAATCCCACGATGAAGGAACTTTTAAGGTTGTAGGATTATTAAAACCTTCAAATTCTGTAATTGATCAATTAATTATTACATCTCCTCAAAGTGTTTGGGATATCCACGAAACTCATGATCACGATGAACATGAAAATGATGAACATGAACATGAACATGAACATGATAATAGAGAAATAACTGCAATGCTAATAAAATTCAAAAGCCCAATGAATATTATTCAATTTCCTAGGCAAATAAATGAAAATACTAATCTTCAAGCAGCAGTTCCATCTTATGAAATTTCAAGATTATTTAAACTTTTTGGATTTGGAATTGAAACTTTAAGTTATTTAGCGTATTTAATTATAATTGTTTCCGGGTTCAGTTTATTTATTAACTTATTTAATTCAATGCGTGAAAGAAAATATGAAATGGCACTTATTAGGACATTGGGAGCTTCAAGATTTCAATTATCAACAATGATTATTTTTGAAAGCCTAGTTCTAACAATTTCAGGATTTATATTAGGATTACTGTTTAGCAGATTTGGAGTGATGTTCGTATCTTCACTAATGGAAGAAAGTATAAATTACAACTTAAATTCATTGAAAATTTTGAATGAAGAATATTGGCTTTTAGGATTATCTGTTCTCATTGGTGTTGTATCGTCTTTAATTCCAGCTATTCAAGTTTATAAAATGAACATTTCAAAAATATTAGCAGATGCATAAACTAACTTTCATAATTATTTTATTTATTTCAAGCAGTTTGTATTCTCAAGTAGAAATTGACTGGCTTAAACTAAGAGATGTTTATTATAAATCTGAATATGCTGAAGATGTTTATGGTTATGTTCAAATTCCATATTTTGGAGAAGCAGTTGAACCTTTAGACAATAAAGAGGTTGTAATTACTGGTTATATGCTTACTCTATCACCTGACGAAGGTGTGTTTGTTCTTTCTGAGAACCCTTATGCTGATTGTTTTTTCTGTGGTTTTGGAGGGCCTGAATCAGCTATAGAATTGAGATTGAAACCAGGCTATGATGATTTCTTAATGGATGAACTTGTTATTGTTACAGGAACTCTAAGATTAAAAAGAGAAGATGTAAGTAGTGGCGTTTATATTATGGACAATGCTACTGTTGTCAAAAAAGAAGATTAAAAATACCAATATTTAATGAAAAAGTATATTATAACCTTGATAGGCTTTCTAATAATTAACTTTGGTGGTTTAGCCATTGGCCAAGTTTGGACAGGTGATGGTGTAACATCAGAATGGTATACATCACTAAATCAGGCCCCTTGGACTCCACCAGGATGGGTATTTGGACTGGCTTGGACATCAATTGCAATCACTTTTTCTTTATTAATGACTTCGTCTTATTTAAATAATAATATAAAATCATTAAAACTATTCATCCCCTCGCTATTATTAAATATTATATGGAATCCTGTGTTCTTTGGATTACAATGGGTTTGGATAGGTTTAGTTGTTTTGTTGTTATTATCTTATTACATATATAAAATAATTGATTTAAATCGTAAAATATATGGTTGGAAAATTGCATGGTTAGGTCTACCCTATTTCATTTGGCTTATGGTTGCAATGTCTCTAGACATTTATATATCATTAATGAACTAACTATCTCTTTTATTTAATATATTTATCTGAAATAAATACATATGAAAAATTCAATTTTATCCATAGCTATTTTAATAATAACATTAATTAGCTCAACAGAATTAACAGCGCAAAAATTCAAAAGCTTAGATAAAAGCCCAATGGATGCGACTGCTTTTCCAAATAGTTATAAAATCTCAGATAAAATTGTAAAGGTAATATATAGTCGTCCACAATTAAATGGAAGAGATTTAGTAAAATTAGCACCACCTGAAAAAGTTTGGAGAACAGGAGCAAATGAAGCTGCTGAAATTACTTTTTATAAAGATGTTATTTTCGGAGGAAAAGCATTAAAAGCAGGGACTTATTCTCTATTCACAATACCTTCTTTAGAGGGAGATTGGACAGTAATTATCAACAGAGCAAGAAATATTTGGGGATCATATTATTATAAGCAGGATCAGGATGTTATTAGAGTTTCTGGTAAAACCTCTAAAGTAGAAGAAAATATTGAAGCTTTTTCTATAATGTTTGAAAAAGACATGACACTAAAAATGGGCTGGGGAAACACTGTCATTTCAGTATCTATAAAATAAACTATGGAAAATAAGTTCTTTTACATAATTGTTGTTATTGTTCTAATTTATTTTTTTTACAATAATTATTCAAAGTCAAAAAAAGCAATTAAAATGATAGAAAATGGAGCCAAAGTAATTGACGTAAGAACATCTAAAGAATTTAACTTAGGACATTTTAATGGTTCAGTTAACATTCCTTTAAACATAATTGAAAATAATATTGAAAAAATTAAATCATTCAAAAAAGATATTATTGTAGTATGTGCAAGTGGTGCAAGAAGTGGAAAAGCAAATAGTATCTTAAAAAAAAATGGAATTAAGTCTGCTAACGGAGGTTCTTGGTCAAGTTTAAAGTAGAATAAACAGTAATAGTAGAATTAGTTTTTTCATAAACTATGATTTAATTAATCAAACTTCTCCTTAATACTTGTAAAATATAGTGTTGCTAAAATTACGCCATCAACAACACATAGTAAATTTTCTAAGGCTGAAATTACAGGAGTGTAATAAGAGTAATCTACTGCTTCAAATAGAATAATAACAATACCCAAAACAAGTGTTGATACAAACAACTTCTTCCCAATCGGCTTAAGTTTGAACAGCATAAACAGAGAAATAAAATAAATAAATCCAATAATAAGAGAAACAATTTCTATCAATGAAAAACTTAAATCTTCATCAGCTGGGTTTACTGATTCATCAGCAATTACAATAGCAAATAAAGTAAAGATTAAAGCTAATTGAGTTAAAATGATGTTTTTGAAAATCTTTTGTGTAATCATAATAATTATTTAATATTTAAATGTAATATACAATAAAACATTCAATTCGGAATGCTAAATATTAGTTTAGCCTACTTACGTGGATTGCTAGTTGCTGAATTAAAAGAAGAAAATATGCCTATGGTTTAATACGAATGGATGATTAAATAGCTTCTAAAGTAGTGCAGGAAAAGGTCCAGCAATTAAAGCCAAAACAACTAGAACGCCAACAGCAATATACCCATGTTTATTGAATCCTGTAATCATGTGAAAAGCCTTATAGTGTTTCTTATTTGTAATGATTTTACCGTAATTATCAAAAATCACAGTTCTATTGCTCTCAAACTGACTACTATAGTCATATCTCCATATTTCTTTTTCTTCTAGATTTTCAACCTTTGAAGGTTTTCCATACTTTGATAGAATTAATTCTTTTGCATTGTCACTTTTAGAATACAAAGGTCTATTAATAGTTGACGAACAACTATATACTACAAAAAGAATAAAAAATGATAGTAGAAGGAGTTTTTTCATTATTCAAGAATTTTAAACAAAAAAAGTATCATAAACAACATAAATTGACAACAAAACAATTATAAAAGCCATTGAAAAATCTAACCATTTTGGAATCACTATTTTTTTAGTGTCAACTAAAAATGACCTAAGAAACATAACTCCTGTTATAATCAAAACTAATAAACCTAAATATGATATATCCATAACCCTAATATAACAATTATCTAAACCTTATTAACCTACTTCCTTTATAGAGGACTATCTTTTTTGGACTTCATTTAGGTCTTGGCATATTTTATAGTATTTTATTGTTTATATTGTTGATTAGTTATGATTATAAAAAATAAGAGTTTTTATGAAAAATTTGTTGACTGGTGGAATGATTTTAAAAAAGACAAGCCATTAATAACTGGAAGTGCTAATGATATGATTTATTCCATATCTATTTTACTTTTTGTGCTTTTAGCTGCGTTTTATGACCCCTTGTGGAGACCTTTTTTACATTACTATTTTCCAGATTCAATTCCATTAATGGATTACCAACCGTACACNCCTTAATTATTCACATATCAGACCGCTATATATCTAAACAAAAAAACCCCCGGTAACTCGAGGGCTTACTTTTGGGTGGAAGACCGGATTCGAACCGGCGACCTCCTGAACCACAATCAGGCGTTCTAACCAACTGAACTACAACCACCATTTAATCAGGCGCAAATTTATATTATTTTATCTAATATTTCTAATAAAATACTTGATATTAAAAGTTAGAAAAAAAATTCTTAAATAAGATGTATTTAATATTTATTATATTCAATATCAAATAATTATCTGTTTATGGATTTAAACTCTATATCTCTATGTTTGATGATTTTTTTTTACTTATTCGCAGGAATTAGTCATTTTAAAAATCCTAAATTTTTTCTAAAAATAACACCAAAATGGGTTTACAGACCTGATTTAGTGAACATTATAATTGGCATTATTGAAATAGGACTAGCACTTGGTCTTGTTTTAAAAACAACAAGATCAATATCTGCCATTGGAATAATATTATTATTAATAATAGTATTTCCCGCAAACTTATATCATTTACAAATTTCAATTAAAAAGAAAAAAAATATAATTGGAACAATAATTCGATTACCAATTCAGGGATTACTAATTTATTGGGCTTATATATTTATATAAGACTTTGCAGATCGTTTATCCCAATTGACTTATTAGATGTAAAACCTTCAGCATGATCTACATTTATTAACCTGCCTAAATCAGCAGATCTGTTGATCACGTTATTAATAAAATTTTTACTGCTAATCAATGTTTCAGGCTCATTACTATTTGGGTCAAAAAACTGACTGGAATATGATTTTATAGCATTAGTCTTAGTATCAATATGTCCAGAAATGTCTACTAAAAAATCAGGAATAGAATTTTTCCACTGAATGTAATGATAAACGTTTTTTGGACGCCACTCCGTTTGAGACAAACCGTTAAGTTTAGTTACAACTTTTCTTAAACCACTTAGAAAGCAAGCATTACTTACTAGATTTGCTCCTTTTGGGTGGTCAATATGCCGATCATCTTGTGCATTACACAAAACTATCTCTGGTCTGTATTTTCTTAAAATCTTAATTATTTCTAGCTGATGAAACTCATCATTAATAAAGAAACCATCTCTAAAATTTAAATTCTCTCTTGTTTCAACTCCAAGTATTTTTGAAGCAGCATTAGATTCAGAATCTCTTGTTTGAACATCTCCTCTTGTTCCTAATTCACCTCTAGTTAAGTCAATAATTCCTACTTTCTTTCCGTTGTGAATCTCCTTGGCTATTGTACCACCACATCCAAGCTCTACATCATCAGGATGAGCACCAAACGCAAGTATATCTAATTTTATATCTTTCATATTTTTTCAAAAGCTTGATTAAGATCGGCAATAATGTCTTTAGAATCTTCAATTCCAACTGAAAATCTTAACAAACCATCAAAAATACCTAAATTTTCTCTCTCTGCTTTTGTNATTTTTGAATGAGAAGTTAGTGAAGGAGAACATAATGTAGATTCTACTCCACCAAGACTCATTGCAGATTTTACTAATTTTAATTTTCTAGTAAATAATATTGCAGTATTTAAATCTGATAATTCAAAGGATAGCATTCCACCAAAACCTCTCATTTGTTTCTTAGAAAGTTCATAATCAGGATGAGATTTTAAACCAGGGTAAAAAACTGATTTAACCTTATCTACTTTAGAAAGATGTTCTGCAACAAGAGCAGCATTTTCATTTTGTTTATTTACTCTTAGAGATAATGTTTTAATACTTCTCTCCAAAAGCCAAACTGTATACTCACTTAAATTTCCACCATAATTGATTGAAGATTCAACTATTTTATTAATATTTGATTGACTTGAAGCTAATGCACCGGCTAATATATCACTGTGTCCACCCAGATATTTTGTTGCACTATGGATAACTATATTTATACCATAATCTGCTGGGTTTTGATTAATTGGACTAGAAAATGTATTATCAATTATAGAAATAAGATCGTATTTTATTGAAAGATTTGAAATAGCTTTTAGATCCATAACTTTCAAAAGAGGATTACTTGGAGATTCAATAAAAATTATTTTAGTATTATCTTTAATTTCAGTCTCATAATCATCAATTAAAAAACTATCTACAAGACTGTATTCAATATTAAACTTGTTAAATTCTTTTATAACTAAGTTTAATGTACCACCATATATTGAAGATTGAAAAATTACATGGTCACCTGATTTTATAAAACTAAACAAGGACGTATAAATTGCTGCTATTCCTGAACTAAACAACAGAGCTGATTCACAATTTTCAAGATCAGCAATTTTTTTTGATAAAGCTATTTGATTTGGAGTGTTAAAGTATCTTGGATACTTATCATCCTCGACGTCTACAAAATCGTAAGCCGTTGAGGGGAAAAGTGGAGATGTTGCACCCTTAAATCGATCGTCAATTAATTCTCCTGAATGAACACATTTTGTACTTACTCCATTTTTATTTTTCATTTAACTAAGTTTTAATCCACTGGATAACCGAGGGATCATCTGGCTTTGTCCTTGGTGAAATTATTTTTTCAAGGTAACCATTTTCATTAATTAAATATTTTTGAAAATTCCATTTTACAGAGGAATCTTTATAACCATTTTTATTCTTGCTAGTTAAAAATTTATATAATGGATGCATGTCAGATCCTTTAACAGAGATTTTTTCCATCATTGGAAATGATACTCCATAATTTTTTTCGCAAAATGCTGCAATTTCATCATTCGAACCAGGTTCTTGCCATAAAAAATTATTTGCTGGAAAACCAATAATTACAAAATTGTCTGATTTATATTCATTATACATTTTTTCAAGAATTTCATATTGATATGTTAAACCACACTTCGAAGCAGTATTAACTACCATAACTTTCTTTCCTTTTAAGCTAGACATGCTGAAAGTATTTCCGTTTAAATCAGTTAATTTAAATTGATGAATAGTTTCTTTGACAGAATTAGCTGAAGGTTCCTGAGCATTGCAAGAAAACGTAAAAAGTCCCATAAATAAAAAAATTAATTTTTTCATATAATATATCTCACAAAACTCATGCCATAATGATATTATACTATTTCTGCTGATAGACCAGCTTGTAATAATTTAGTACACATAGGTTTTAAATCAGAGTATGAACCAGATTTTACACTACATTTGCCTTTATAATGTACAATCAAAGAACACTGTTCGGCTTGTTCTAAAGTATGATCACAAACACTTATTAAGGTATTAATAACATGATCAAATGTGTTTACATCGTCATTGTAAAGAATGATTTCATTTTCATGCATTAAATCAGTCTCAGAAAGATGTTTTTCAGAAATTTTTTCTTTTGTTCCCAAAATCACTCTAATTTACAAAATAAATAACTTAGCTATTAGCTTTTATTATTTCAATAAAATCGTTTGCATTTAAAGCTGCTCCTCCAATAAGACCACCATCTACATCTTTTTTATTAAAAATTTCAACTGCATTTGATGGTTTTACACTTCCTCCATATAATATNGATACACTATTAGCTATTTCTNGACTAAACTTTTCTGAAATATAATTCCTAACAAACTCGTGTATCTCCTGAGCTTGATCTGCTGATGCTGTTTCTCCTGTTCCAATGGCCCAAACTGGTTCATATGCTAAAACAATTTTGTTTAAAGATTTTGAATTCAATTTCATGACTGTGTTGTCAAGTTGGCTTTTAACAACTTGAAAATGAGAGTTAGATTTTCTGTCTTTTAATTCTTCACCAAAACAAAAAATTACATCCATATTGCACTCTAATGCTAAATTAATTTTTTTCAAAAGCAGTTCATCATCTTCGTTATAGTATGCTCTTCTTTCAGAATGGCCAATTAAAGTAGAATCTACTCCTATACTTTTCAACATATCTATTGAAACCTCACCTGTAAAAGCTCCAGATTTATTATCATTAATGTTTTGAGCTATAACCTCAATATTTAAGTCCTTTAATTGATCAACTGCCGTTTTTAAAAATGGAAAAGATGGAGCAATCATAACTTTCACATCACTACTAACTATATTTTGTTTTAAATCATTAATTAAATTAATTGTATCATTTAAGGTATTGTTCATTTTCCAATTTCCTGCAACTATTTTTTTTCTCATTATTTAATTTTAAAAATTATTTTTTGTTCTTGGGTCAAGCCAAGTATAAATTATATCAACAAATATATTGATCATTATGAATATTATCGAAATGGTAAGAACAGATCCAATTAAGACTGGAACATCTAATTTATTCAAAGCATCAACAATTTCCTTACCTAAACCATTCCATCCAAAAATGTATTCTACAAAAACAGAACCAGCTAACATACTTGCAAACCATCCTGATAATGCAGTTATGACAGGATTTAAAGAATTTTTAATAGCATGATTTTTTACAACATTAAATCTTGATAATCCTTTAGCATATGCTGTTTTAATATAATTTTTGGAAAGTACTTTTAACAGAGAATTTCTCATCATTTGAGAAATTACAGCAATTGGTCTAATTCCTAAAACAAGCGAGGGCAGAATAAGGTTTTTTAGCTGTAATTTCATATTTTCACCATAATCATCTAGTTCATACAAACTTCCTGTCATATTTAATCCGGTAAATTCATTTAAAACATATCCAAAAAACCAAGCAAATACAATTGCACTAAAAAAAGAAGGTACACTCATTCCAAGTGTACTCAATAGTTGAATTGAATAATCAATCCAAGTATTTTTATTTAATGCTGAAATAATACCAAAAAATAATCCCAAGAATACGGCAATTAAAATTGAAGCAAAAGCCAAAACAAACGTATTTGGTAATGTATTACTAATAATTTCTATTACAGAAACTCCATTTTTTTGATAAGAATCTCTTAAATAAGGTGTTTTTACAACAATAAATGAATTTTTGTTTTCAAAAAGGCTAAAGTAATTGTACTTATTTTCTTTTAAAAAAGAGATATTCTCCGGATTCTTTGAATGATAAGACACTAAAGATAAATCATTCAAATAATATAAGTACTGAGTAAAAACAGGCTTATCAAATCCATATTTTTTTTTCAAAACAATTAATTGTTCTGAATTTTCGTTTTGACCTAGCATCATCTGGGTAGGATCGCCAGGCAAAATATTGAATAGAAAAAAGATTACAGTAACTACTCCAAAAAGAGTAATTAATATGTTACCTAATTTTTTCCAAAACCAAAACATAATTATTTATTTGCTTTGCAAGTGAATAAGAGCAAAAACAGAATAGTTTATCATGTCTTGATAATTTGCATCTATTCCTTCACTTACAAGAGTTTTTCCATTATTATCTTCAATTTGCTTAATTCTCAATATTTTTTGGATAATTAAATCTGTTAGTGAACTTACTCTCATCTCTCTCCATGCTTCACCATAATCGTGGTTCTTATTTTCCATTAAACTTTTGGTTTCTGAAAAGTTAAAATCATAAAGTTCAAGGGCCTGTTCAGTACTTAAATCAGGTGATTCAACGACCCCTTTTTCAATTTGAATTAAAGACATTACAGAATAATTAATGATTCCTATAAACTCTGAAGACTGACCCTCATCAACTTTTCTTTCAATATTTGTTTGAAGACCTCTTATTCTTTGAGCTTTTATAAAAATTTGATCTGTTAAAGATGTTAATCTTAATATTCTCCACGCACTTCCATAATCTGTCATTTTTTTCTTAAAAAGATCTCTACAGATTGAAGCAATATGATCGTATTGAGTTGAAGTATTTGTAGCCAATTATTTTTTTGTATAAATTTCGTTGAAAAAATTGAATTAGGTAGATTACTTTTGTAAAAAGTTATTAAAAATCATGATTTTAAATATTAATGGAGGAGTTTTTGACTTATCAAGTCCTAAAATCATGGGTGTTTTAAATGTTACCCCAGATTCATTTTACGATGGAGGAGTTTTTTCAAACGAAAAAAAAATATTAGCCCAGGTTGAAAAAATGATTTTAGATGGTGCAGACATTATTGATATTGGAGGTTTCAGCTCAAAACCAGGAGCAAAAACAATATCTTTAAAAGAAGAAGAAAAAAGAGTAATTCCAATCATAAAACTAATTAATAAAACATTTAATAAAATTATTATTTCAGTTGATACTTTTAGAAGTGAAATTGCAGAAAAATCATTAAATGAGGGGGCTTCAATAATAAATGATATTTCAGGCGGTGATTTAGATAAAAACATTTATCAAATATCATATAAATATAAGGCACCATATATAATGATGCATATGAACGGAGTTCCTTTAAACATGCAAAACAATCCAAAATATGAAAATATTAATCACGATATAATAAAAGATTTTACATCTAAGATAGATTCTGCAGAAAAAAAAGGAGTTTGTGATATTATAATAGATCCTGGTTTTGGGTTTGGCAAAACAATTCAACACAATTATCAAATATTAAATAATCTTAAACTTTATACCGTTTTAAAGAAACCAATATTAGTTGGTATTTCCAGAAAATCGATGATTTATAAGCTCTTAAAAACAGACCCGTCAAAAGCTTTAAATGGAACAACTAGCTTAAATACAATAGCATTAATTAATGGAGCTAACATATTAAGAGTTCATGATGTTAAGGAGGCAAAAGAAGTAATTAAGCTTTATAGTTTTTTAAAAGAAAACGTTTAAAACAATTTTAACTAATTTTGTAGAGATTTGGAAGACATCTTAAACATAACTCATAATTATATAATACCATTTATTGATATTATTTTAGTTGGAATAATGCTCTACTATGCATATAAATTAGTTAGAGGCACTGCAGCGATTAATATTTTTTTAGGATTTGTTATAATATATATAATTTGGTGGTTAACTGAATTAGTTAATATGCCAATTTTAAGTAATATACTTGGAGGCTTCATAAGTGTAGGAGTAATTGCGCTAATTGTAGTGTTTCAACAAGAAATAAGAAAATTTCTTCTTTTACTAGGATCTTCTAATATTACTAATAACAAGAATATTTTAAAAAAATTCAATTTATTCTTTAAAATTTCAAGCGAACAAACTGAAATGGACTTGGATGAATTTATTAAAGCTTGTGAAAATTTAAAAAGTAATAAAACAGGAGCCCTCTTTGTGATAGAAAGAAACAACAGTCTAGATTTCATAAGAACCACTGGAGATGAGTTAAGCGCAACAATCTCTAGTCCGATAATTGAAAGTATTTTTTACAAAAACAGTCCCCTTCACGACGGTGCTGTGATTATAGAGGGTAATTACATAACCGGATCTAGAGTTATTCTACCTGTAACTGAAAGTAAAAATATTAATTCTAGACTTGGTTTAAGACATAGGGCAGCGATTGGAATTACAGAAAAAACTGACGCTTTAGCTATAGTAATTTCCGAAGAGAATGGTAAGTTATCTTTAATTAAAAATGGTGAACTAATAGCTATTAAAAATAGTGAAATTTTAAAATCTAAACTTGAGATTGAGCTTCAGTAATTTTTTCCTTTTGAAATTGAATTTCATATAAACCTTTGTAATATCCATTTTTCTTAGCCACTAACTCTGTATGTGTTCCCTGCTCTACCAGCATTCCTTGACTCATAACAAAAATTCTATCTGAATTTAGAATTGTTGATAGTCTATGTGCAATTATTATTGATGTTTTGTTTTCAGTAATTTTTTCAGTAGCATTTTGGATTAATTCTTCAGAATTTGAATCAATACTTGAAGTTGCTTCATCTAATATTAAAATTGATGGATTTTTAATGTAGGCCCTTAAAAAAGAAATTAATTGTCTTTGTCCCTGTGACAACATTACTCCTCTTTCTTTTACATTATAGTTATAACCATCTGGCAGAGACAAAATAAAATCATGTATACCAATTTTTTTTGCAGCATTTACAACCCTATCAAAAGAAATCGAGGAATCCCAAAGTGTGATATTATTAAGAATAGTATCTGCAAAAAGAAATACGTCTTGTAATACCAAAGCTACACGAGATCTAAGTGACTGTAATTTGTAATCTTTTATATTATGATTTCCTATAAATATTGAACCATTTTGGACTTCATAAAATCTAGATATTAAATTAACAATTGTTGTTTTACCAGATCCAGTTGAACCAACAATTGCAATTTTTTCACCATTGTTAATTTTNAAAGAAAGNTTNTTAATAACCTTTTCATTTTCAATATATGAGAAACTAACATCTTTAAAAACTATTTTTCCATTAATTAAATCTTTATTTTTTGTTCCAAAATCAGAAATATTACTAGTTGTGTCTATTATTTTAAAAATTCTATTAGCAGCAACCATACCCATTTGTAAAGTATTGAACTTATCAGCAATTTGACGTAATGGTCTAAAAAGCATTTGAGATAGTTGTATAAACAAAAATATAGTTCCTAATGTAACTGAAGAGTTTTCTAAAACAGCATTTAAACCACCAAACCAGACAATTAAGCCGATAGTTATTGAGGTTGAAAGTTCAGCAATTGGAAAAAAGATTGAATTATACCAAACTGTCTTCAACCAAGCTTTTTTGTGTTTTTCATTAATTTGAACAAAATTGTCATATTCAATTTTTTCTCTATTGAACAATTGAACGATTTTCATTCCAGTAATTCTTTCTTGAACAAAAGAATTTAAATTAGCAACCTCAGATCGAACTTCATTAAAAGCAATTTTCATTGACTTTTGAAACTTTCTGGTTGCAAATAAAATGAAAGGTAAAATTATAAAAACAGTAAGTGACAGCTGCCAACTTAAAAAAAGCATAACTACTATTACTAATGACATTTGCATTAGATCAGCAGCTATCATAAAAAGACCTTGACTAAAAATACTTGCTATAGTTTCCATGTCATTTACAGCTCTTGTTACTAATCTACCTACTGAAGACTTGTCAAAATATGACATTTTAAAATCCAAAATATGTTTAAATAACTGAACTCTAACGTCATAAATAACTTTTTGCCCAAGTAAATTGGCATAATAACTAAATAAAAACATAAAAAGCACAGTAAGTAATAAATTAAAAAGCATAAAGATTATCAAGTAAATAAAATCTTGATACTTACCTAACGCTAGGTAATCATCAACAGCCACTTTTATAAGGTACGGAGTAAGTGTAGAGAAAATAGAAATTAATATTGCTGAAATTGCTACAAAAACAAACACAGTTTTGTAAACTAGAACATACTCTAATAATCTTTTAAAAAGTTTGACATCAAAAAGGTTTGAGTTTTTACTCATCTAATAATGTGTTTTTTGGATAAATAATATTTGTTAAACTTAAACCGTGAGCTGGAACTGAATAACCTGCTTTCTCTCTGTTTTTACTCAAAATGACAGTTTCAAGGTGGGAAATATCATACTTTCCCTCCCCTATTTCTATAAGAGTTCCAACAATTGCTCTCACCATATTTCTTAAAAAACGGTTGGCTGATATTTCAAAAACCCAATGATTTGCCTTTAAACTCCATTTTGCATCTGTAATAGTACAATCAAAAGTATGTACATCAGTATTAGATTTTGAAAAAGACTTAAAATTTTTATAATTATAAAGCTTCAAGGCTGCTAAATTCATTTTATGAAAATTTATATCCTTTCTAAGATAATAAGAACTTTTAATGAGAAATGGATTTTTAAACGTATTGATTTTATATTGATAAGTTCTACTTAAAGCATCAAATCTAGCATGAAAATCGTCCTTGACTTTATATATTCTGCTAATGGAAATGTCTTTTGGTAAAAAAGAGTTTGATTTATAAATAAAATTTGATTTATCATTTATTATTTGATTATAATCAAAATGTGCACAAAAGTAAGAGGAATGAACACCAGCATCTGTTCTACCTGCACCAACGATGTTAATTTTTGTATTTAAAATAGTTGATAAGCACTTTTCAATTGTTTCTTGAACAGAAACAGAATTGGGTTGTATTTGCCAACCATGATAATTAGCTCCATTAAAAGATAATTCTAATAAATATCGCAAGAGAAATACTACTTTTGTTTAATAAACCAAATATACTTTTTTAAAAAAGTCAAAAAAATTTTAATTGAAAAAAATTCTATTATTATCGGATACACATAGTTTTATTGATGATAGTATAAAAAAATATGCAAAAAAAGTAGATGAAATATGGCATGCTGGTGATATAGGTAATATTGAGGTCTATGATAATTTAAAAAAAATTACAAAAACAAGAGCTGTTTATGGAAATATTGATGACTATCTTGTAAGGTCTTCAANACAAGAGATTAATACTTTTATTTGTGAGAAAGTAAAGGTTTCTATGATTCATATTGCTGGAAAGCCTCCATATTATAATAAAAAAAGTAAATCTTTAATTAAAAAAGAAAATCCTAAAATATTCATATGTGGACATTCTCATATACTAAAAATTGAATTTGATAAAATTAATAATGTATTATACCTAAATCCTGGTGCCGCAGGTAGACATGGTTTTCATAAAAAAAGAACTATGATAAGATTTGAAATTAATGAAGATAAAATTGAAAATATGGAAGTAATTGAACTAGGAAATCGTTCAAAGCTACCTCAATCTATTTGATGAACTAATTATAGCTTGATCTTTTTTTATTGAACTAATTGACATAAAAATTAAGAAAAAAGAGATTAAAAAATATATAAGCCCAGGATCTATAATTGAAATTTTTAAAGATCTTTCGTCAAATAAATTTATTAATCCAAATACCAGAGTTAAAGATAAAAACCTCAATATGTTTATTTGATAGGATGGTTTTTTAAATAAAAAAATATTAATCAAAATTATCATTGCTGAAATTTCAGCAAAAAAATAATTTTCCACGTATGGCCTAAAATAACCAAAATAAGAGTCAGGCAGTGATGCTGTTGGATCAGAATCTAAACTAATTACAATAATGATATTTAACAAAAACATCAAAAACATGTATAATGATTGAACTCTTTGTAACATAATTTCTTTTTTTAAAAACATAAATTTATGTATTTAAATTGATTTAATAATTAATTGTATATTTACATTGATTATTGTAATCATTCCCACAATCACATATAACGAATCACATTCTTCAACATATTATTATAAACTTAAACAACAAAAATGTTTGAAATATCCGCATTAAAAGAAAAAAAAATTGCTGAATTACAAGAAATTGCTTCAAAACTCGGCATTACTAAGGTTACAGGATTAAAAAAAATGGATTTAGCCTACAAGATAATTGATCATTATGCAGCTAATCCTAACTCTGGAAAAGAAGATACTGTAAAAGAAAAAAGTAATTCTAACGAGAAAAAAGTTTCAAAAAAAGAAACTAAAAAAGAGGACGTTAAACCAAATAGCGAAGTTTCTAAAGAACCTTCACATAAAAAAGACAAACCTCATCATAAACCAAATAACTTTGTCAGAAAAGAAAGAAATCACAATAAAGACAATCGAAACAGGTACAAAGAGCCTGACTTTGAATTTGATGGAATAATAGAAAGTGAAGGTGTTCTTGATATAATGCAAGAGGGATATGGATTTTTAAGATCATCCGATTATAACTATTTAACATCTCCTGACGATATCTATGTTTCACAATCTCAAGTAAGATTATTTGGATTAAAAACTGGAGATACNGTTTTAGGACATGTTAGACCACCTAAAGAAGGTGAAAAATATTTCCCTTTAATTAAAGTTTCACTAATCAACGGATTAAGCCCTAATATTGTTAGAGACAGAGTTTCATTTGAACATTTAACTCCTTTGTTTCCAGACGAAAAATTTAATATTGCCGATAAAAGCAGTACAATTTCAACTCGTATAATGGATTTGTTTTCACCCATTGGAAAAGGACAAAGAGGAATGATAGTTTCTCAGCCAAAAACGGGAAAAACAATGTTATTAAAAGATGTTGCTAATGCAATCGCAGCTAACCATCCTGAAGTTTACCAAATTATTCTTTTAATTGACGAAAGACCTGAAGAAGTAACTGATATGCAAAGGAATGTTAAAGGTGAGGTAGTAGCTTCTACTTTTGATGAACCTGCAGATAGACACGTGAAAGTAGCTAATATTGTTTTAGAAAAAGCCAAAAGATTAGTCGAATGCGGTCATGACGTAGTCATTCTTCTAGATTCAATAACTAGACTAGCTAGAGCATATAATACTGTTCAACCAGCATCTGGTAAAATTCTTAGTGGTGGTGTAGATGCTAATGCTCTTCATAAACCTAAAAGATTTTTTGGAGCTGCAAGAAACATTGAAGGAGGAGGTTCCCTTTCAATTATAGCTACTGCATTAACTGAAACTGGTTCAAAAATGGATGAAGTAATTTTTGAAGAATTTAAAGGAACTGGTAATATGGAATTGCAATTAGATAGAAGAATTTCTAACAGAAGAATATTCCCTGCAATTGACTTAGTTTCATCTGGAACCAGACGTGACGATTTATTATTAGATGAAAATACTATTCAAAGAATGTGGATAATGAGAAAATATCTAGCAGATATGAATCCAGTGGAAGCAATGGAATTTATTAATGATAGAATAAAAAGATCTCTTAACAATGAAGAGTTTCTTATTTCAATGAATTCTTAATTATAAAAAATTATAAAGAAGAAACTTGCTTTGTAAGCTTAGATTTAAGATTTGCAGCTTTATTAGCATGAATAATATTATTCTTAACTAATTTATCAAGCATTGAAACAACAGACGGTAAAAGTTTCTTAGCTTCTTTTTTAGCACTTAAATCTTTAAGCTTTTTGATAGCGTTTCTAGTAGCTTTGTGCTGAACCTTATTTCTAAGTTTAACAGCTTCATTTCTTCTGATTCTTTTTAACGCTGATTTATGATTAGCCATATTATTTATTTAGTAGCCCGTAGGGGAATCGAACCCCTCTTACCAGGATGAAAACCTGGCGTCCTAGCCGATAGACGAACGGGCCTATTAAAAACGATTGCAAATGTAATTGAAAGGATACAAACTTGCAACATAATTTTTTTATTTATAAAAACTTGTAAATCAATAAGCCTTAGCAAACAATACTCTTTGAGAAGATGGCTTATTTGAATAGATACATTTTCCTGATTCTTTTGATGAATTTAGAGGTATACATCTAATAGTTGCTTTAGTTTCTTTTTTTATTTTTTCTTCTGTTTCTGTTGTTCCATCCCAGTGAGCTGAAATAAACCCACCTTTTTCTTTTAAAATGTCTTTAAATTCGTCATAATCATTTACAACTCTAACATTATTTTCAGTAAATGTCTTTGCTTTAGAAAATAAATTGATTTGAATATCTTCTAACAAAAAATCAATTTTTTCAAAAACTTCATCAAACCTAATAGTTTCCTTTTTCATTTCATCTCTTCTAAAAATTTCTAAAGTTGAATTCTCTAAATCTTTTGGCCCAACGGCTATTCTAATTGGAACTCCTTTTATTTCATGCTCATTAAATTTGAATCCTGGTTTATGAGTATCTCTTTTATCAAACAAAACAGAAATATTTTTGGATTTAAGCTTGTCAATTATAGGGTTTACTTTAGAACAAATTAGATCAAACTGTTCATCAGATCTATATATAGGAATTATAACTACTTGAACAGGTGCTAACTTTGGAGGCAGCACTAAACCATTATCATCGGAGTGAGTCATAATTAAAGCTCCCATTAATCTAGTTGAAACACCCCAAGAAGTTGCCCACACATAATCCAAAGAACCAGTTTTATTTGCAAATTTAACATCAAATGCTTTTGCAAAATTTTGACCTAAAAAATGAGAAGTTCCAGCCTGCAATGCTTTACCATCTTGCATTAAGGCTTCAATACAATAAGTTTCTTCTGCTCCAGCAAATCTTTCACTTTCTGATTTAAGTCCCTTAATCACGGGTATTCCCATAAAATTTTGAGCAAATTCAGCATAAATATTATTCATTAATTCAGCTTCATCTAAAGCTTCTTGTTTTGTTGAGTGAGCTGTATGACCCTCTTGCCATAAAAACTCGGCAGTTCTCAAAAACAATCTAGTTCTCATTTCCCATCTCACAACATTAGCCCACTGGTTTATAAGTATAGGAAGATCTCTGTATGATTGAATCCAGTTTTTATAAGTATTCCAAATAATTGCTTCGCTGGTTGGTCTTACAATTAATTCTTCTTCAAGCTTAGCTTTTTCGTCTACAATTAATTTTCCAGGATTTTCATCATCATTTTTTAATCTATAATGTGTAACTACAGCACATTCTTTTGCAAACCCTTCGGCATTTTTTTCTTCAGCCTCGAACAAACTTTTCGGAACAAACAGAGGAAAGTAAGCATTTTGATGACCAGTCTCTTTAAACATTATATCGAGTTGGGCCTGCATTTTTTCCCAAATAGCATAACCATACGGTTTTATCACCATACATCCTCGAACAGATGAGTTTTCTGCTAAATCAGCTTTAACTACTAACTCGTTGTACCATTTTGAATAATCTTCTTCTCTTTTAGTTAACTTTTTAGACATGAATTGCTATTGGCATAATTATTGATTAATTTTAAGTGTAGCTAAATTAATTAAATTATAAATAAAATGAGATACTTAATATTATTACTTTTTACATTATCATTAATTAGTTGTGGACCCTTGAATTCAATCAACTCAAGTACTAGTGATGGTATTTACGGTAATAATAGTGAAGTTTCAGGTAATAACAGTGCATTTTATAAAAATTATTTTGAACAAAAATCTGATGAATTGGGTCTTAATAGCTCAATAAACGATTCAGTGCTCACAGACATAAATTCTTATTCTTCAAATACAAATATTTCTTACTCAAATAGTAATGGTTCTTGGGGAGATAATCCAACCTCAGTAAATATAATTTTTAGAGATCGTTATGTTTACAAACCTTACATGAATTATTACCCTTATGGATATAATTGGTATGACAATTATATGACAAGCTATTGGAATAGATGGTACTCTCCTTGGGGATTTAACTACCCAAGATATAGAAACGGATATGGATATGGATATGGATATGGATATGGATATGGATATGGAATGTGGAATAATTGGTGGCATCCATACTATAATGGACCAGATTATAATGATCCATATTATTACAGAAACGAAAATAGAGTTGCTTATATGAATGGTAAAAGAAGTTCTATATATTCAACTGATAAAGGAATTCTTGAAAACTCATCTAACTCAAACGTTACAACAAATTATAATGTTGGAAGGAATGACAGTAAAATAGTAAATTCCAAAACTGGAGAAAAATCAGAACAAATAAAGAATAGAAATATTAATAGAGTATATTATGCTCTAAAAAATAGTCAAGGCAGAGTAGGACCAGCTAGAGGATACCAAAACAGAGGTGAAGTTGGAAATTATGGAAATTCTGCAACTGATAACAAATCAAAATCTAATTTTCAAGCAAGTAAATATGGATCAAATACAAGATCATATGATGTTTCGAGATCTAGCAAGGGTTCCTTAAACAAAGGAAGGGTTTATTCTAGACCTGAAAATAATAGTAATAATTCCAGTAATACAAGAAGTTATTCTAGACCAGAAAGCAACAGTAATAATTCTAGTAATAAAGCTAGAAATTATTCAAGACCTCGATCAAATACTTCGTCAAGCTCAAGCAGTTCTAGACCGACCTACAGTCCGCCATCTAGCTCATCAAGGTCTAGTGTTGGTAATGTGAGCAGCAGTAGTTCTTCAGGAAGATCAGGTGGCGTATCTAGAGGTAAAAGATAATGTCTTAAATGTTACATAGAAAAATTTCATTTTTATTATTAATTTTTTCATTTTCTTTAAACTCACAAAGTTTAAATGATTTTTTAAAAATTTCTATTGATAATCCAGTTGGTTCTGCAAGGTTTGAGTCAATGGGAGGTGCATTTGGTGCTCTTGGTGGTGATTTGTCTGCAATTAACGTTAACCCTGCTGGCAGTGCTGTTTTCAACGATAATCAATATGAGTTTACACTTTCTAACAGTAAAAAATCAACTAAATCCTATTATTATTCTGACACATCTGTTAAAAATAAAAATAAGTTTAGCGTTAATCAAGGCGGTGGAGTTTGGGTTTTTAAAAACTATGGAGGAGGAAATGTTAATAAAATTTCTTTCAGTGTAAATGCTCAAACTAATAGTTCCTATTATGATAATTTTGAAATAAAAGGTAAAAATCAATTTAATTCAATTGATAAATTTTTCCTTAACAATTCTAATGGAGTTACCGTTTCAGATTTAAGTGTTGGTACAAATGAATCCACCACAGAAGTTTATAAATTTCTAGGAGAGTATTATGGTTTTTCAGCGCAACAAGCATTCTTGGCATACCAAGGTTATCTAATTGACTTTGATGATTCAAATAATACCTTTTATTCGCTTGCACGCTATAATAATGGAGTTGATCAACAATACACAAGTGATTCTAAAGGTTACAATAATAAATACAACTTAAATATTGCAATTCAGTTTAAGGAAGATTTTTATTTCGGATTAAACATAAACACACACGAAGTTTATATAGAAAACTACACTAGACTTTTCGAGTCAAATTTTGATGAAGACTCAGCAATAAAGTCAATTTTATTTGAAAACAGANTAACAACTTACGGNGAAGGNTTTTCTTTTCAGATTGGTGCATTAAGAAAATTTAATAAATTAAGAATTGGAGTTTCTTATCAATCACCAACGTGGTATACACTTTGGGATGAAACATCACAATATCTAGAAACCGAATCAGTTGATTTAAATGGATTAAATTACAGAGATATAGTTGACCCAAGAATAACAAATTTATATCCAAAATATAAATTAAACTCACCATCCTCTATAACACTAAGCTCAGCTTTGGTTATTGGAAAAATTGGATTATTAAGTTTTGATGTAATATCTAAAGATTATTCGAAAATTAAAGTCAAACCAAAAAATGAGTTCACTGATTCTAATAATTTAATTAAATCGCAACTACAAAGTACATTAAATTTTAAAATTGGTTCTGAAATAAGATTGAATAAATTAAGCTTAAGAGCTGGTTTCAATTCCATCGAAAGCCCATTAACAAATTTCACTGAAAACAGTACTTCTCTCGCATATGGGTTTGGTTACGATTTTGGAAATACATTAATTAATTTTTCTCACAAAACATTAGAACAAAGTAAAAATCATCAATTATTTGACACTGGGCTGTCTGATATAGCTTTATTAGAATCAACTAAATCAATCTCATCATTATCAATTGTATTTAAATTTTAGAATTAATTAATCTTTAATTAACTTTGCAACACATTTATTATCAATATGAAATACGAAAAATTTTTTGAAGAACAAATAGATATTGCCGGGGATGATCATTTAAGTTCCTCACCCGATACTCCACTAAGAGAAGATGCTTTTGAAATAAGTGATGAAGAAAAAATTTCAATCATAGAAAAAAACGTTTACAATATTTTAGAGACAATTGGTATGGACCTTACAGACGACAGTTTGAAAGGCACACCAAAAAGAGTCGCTAAAGCATGGGTTAATGAACTTTTTGGAGGGTTAAATCCAGATAAAATGCCAAAAGCATCAACATTTGATAATAAATATTTATATAAAGAGATGTTGGTAGAAAAAAATATTACAGTTTATTCAACCTGTGAACATCATTTATTACCAATAATTGGGAAAGCTCATGTTGCATACTTTTCCAAAGGAAATGTAATTGGTTTATCCAAAATGAATAGAATTGTTGATTATTTTTCAAAACGTCCTCAAGTTCAAGAAAGACTTACTATCCAAGTAGTAAAAGCTTTACAAGAAGCACTTGGTACTGAAGATGTTGCATGTGTTATTGATGCTAAACATTTGTGTGTCAATTCGAGAGGAATAAAAGATGTAGATTGCAGTACTGTTACTGCTGAATTTGGAGGTAAGTTTAAGGATAAAAATGTTAAAAGAGAATTTTTAGGTTATATTAGTAATTAAAGCTGAAATAATTTGAAATGATTTCAAACTACGCTAAAAATTTAAAATTATACAATTCCTTAACTGGCAAAAAAGAAAAATTCATACCAATTCAAGAACTCAATGTTGGTATGTATGTTTGTGGTCCAACTGTGTACAGTAATGCACATTTAGGAAATTGCAGGACATTTATCTCATTTGATTTAATATACAGATATTTAAAACACTTAGGTTATAATGTAAGATATGTAAGGAATCTAACTGATGTAGGTCATTTAGAAAATGAAGATGATACAGGTGAAGATAAGGTCTCTAAAAAAGCAAGACTTGAGAATTTAGAACCTATGGAAGTAGTACAAAAATACACATTAGATTTCCATAGTATTTTAAATAAGTTAAACACATTACCACCTAGTATAGAACCTAGTGCAACTGGCCATATAATTGAACAAATTGATAGCATAAAACAAATATTAAAATCTGGATTTGCATACGAGAAAAATGGTTCAGTATATTTTGATATTATGAAATTCAATGAATCTAAAACTTATGGAAAATTAAGTGGAAGAAAAATTGAAGAAATGCTAAATCAATCAAGATCTTTAGATGGATCTGTTGATAAAAAAAACCCACAAGATTTCGCATTGTGGAAAAAAGCTGAAAAAAATCATATTATGTTTTGGGATTCTCCTTGGGGAAAAGGGTTCCCAGGGTGGCATCTTGAATGTACATCAATGAGTAAAAAATATCTTGGAGATTATTTTGATATTCACGGTGGAGGCATTGATTTAAAATTTCCGCATCACGATTGTGAGATAGCTCAGTCCGAAGCAATTGACGGAAAAAATCCAGCAAAATTTTGGATGCATACCAATATGTTGACTTTAAATGGGAAAAAAATGTCAAAATCAATTGAGAATTTTATTTTACCTAACGAAGTTTTTAATGGTAATAATAAAATCTTAAGCAAATCATTTAGCCCAAATGTTGTTAAATTCTTTATTTATCAAGCTCACTACAGAAGCGTGTTGGATCTAAGCAACGATGCTTTAATTGCTTCAGAAAAAGGATTTAAAAAATTAATGAGTGGATTTTTATCAATTTCTAAGTTAAATCATAATAGTGAGGTTTCTGACTTTGATATAGACCTTTGGATTAGTAAATGTTATGCTAAAATGAATGACGATTTTAACACTCCAATGTTAATAGCCGAATTATTTGAATGTGTAAAGTTTATAAATAATGTTAAAATCAATTCAAAAAATTTAAACACTAAGGATAAAGAAAGGCTAGCCATAACTTTTAATGATATTTTGTTTAATATTTTAGGCTTTAATAGTGAGATAAGTAAGGTTGAAAAATCAAATTCTCAAAATGAACTAGTTGAGTTATTAATTAAAATAAGATCTCAAGCCAGAAATGATAAAAACTTTACATTATCAGATCAAATAAGAGACGAGTTATTTAAACTTGGAATACAATTAAACGACGATAAAAACAGCTCTTCATTTGAATTAATTTAATGAAAAGAATTATTATTTTTCCATTTTTAATTTTAATTAAATTTTACCAATCTTTCATTTCTCCATTATTACCATCGACATGTAGGTATACTCCAACTTGTTCTGAATATGCTAAACAATGTTTAACAAAACATGGTCTTTTCAAGGGTTCATTAATGAGTGTTAAAAGAATATTAAAATGTAATCCATGGGGCGGAAATGGATATGATCCCATACCTTAGTGTAATTAATAAAAATTTAGATTATGATGTTTTTTAAAATAGATTGGGCTCCAAATGAAATTCTTTTTGAAGTTTTTTCTTTAACAATATATTGGTACAGTGTAATGTTTATAATAGCTTTTTCTTTAGGCTATTATATTGTTCAAAAAATATATATTAATGATAACAAGTCTGTTACATTAGTAGAACCACTTTTTATATATGTAGTGTTTGGAACTCTTATTGGAGCAAGATTAGGTGAGGTGTTTTTTTATAATTGGGATTATTTTCAAAATAATTTAATAGAGATTTTTCTTCCTATAAAAAAAGATATAAATAGTTCATTTCTTTTTGGAATCATTGATGGTTGGAAATTTGTAGGTTACAGAGGATTAGCTAGTCATGGTGCAACTATTGGAATAATAACTGCTATGTTCATTTACAAATACAAATTCAAATACAATTCAGTATTATGGATTTTTGATAGAATTGTAATTCCGATTTCGATAGGTGGAATGTTTGTGAGAATTGGAAATTTTTTTAATTCTGAAATTGTAGGGAATTATACTAATTCAAATTTTGGTGTAGTGTTTCAAAATAATGGCGAAATTTTTCCAAGACATCCTGCGCAATTATACGAAGCTTTCGGTTATTTATTATTATTTATTCTTCTTTGGAACATTTACTGGAAAACAGATTTAAAAAAATACAAAGGATTCATTTTTGGATTGTTTTTAACTTGCCTTTTTTCAATAAGAATGTTAGTTGAAAATGTTAAAGAAAGTCAAGGAGGACTTGAAGATACTCTAGGAATTTTATCAACTGGCCAGTGGCTAAGTATACCTTTTATAATTATAGGAATAGTCCTAATGCTATATTCAAGAAGAAAGTATGCTTGAATTATTTCTTTAAACTTTTTCTTAATGTATCAAACATAACAGGTGTAGCGATAAAAACAGAAGAGTAAGTACCAACTAAAACACCAACAATTAAAGCGAACATAAATCCTCTAATTGATTCTCCTCCAAAAAGGAAAATAGCAAGTAATACAACCAAAGTAGTAAAAGAAGTATTTAAAGTTCGGCTCAAAGTACTATTCAGTGCACCATTAACAGTTTTTTTAAACTCCCATGATTTATTTATTAATCTAAACTCTCTGATCCTGTCAAACACAACCACAGTATCATTTAAAGAATATCCAATTACTGTTAGAACTGCAGCAATAAAGGCTTGATTTATTTCCATATTAAAAGGCATAAAAGAATATGTTAAAGAAAATATCCCTAATACTATTAAAACATCATGAAAAACTGCAGTAACGGCTCCTAAAGAGTATTGCCAATCTCTAAACCTTAGCAAAATATACAAGAAAACCACAAATAATGAACCAAATATTGCTAAAAACGAATTCTTTTTAATATCATCGGCAATGGTAGGTCCAACCTTAGAAGACCCCATTATTCCAACAGATTTATCGTCAGCTCCATTTACAAAATCATCATAAGTTAAATTTTCAGGAAACTTAGTTTTTAAAGCATCAAACATCTTTTGTTGAATTTCGTTATCAACTTCAATACCTTCAACATCAACTTTATAATTAGTAGTAATTTTTAATTGATTGTCTGAACCAAATGTTTTTGCTTCTGCATTCCCTAAAACATCAATCAATGAAGCCTGTATTTCACTTTGATTTACATCATTATCAAACCTCACAGTATATGTTCTTCCTCCAACAAAATCAACACCTTGATTTAATCCGTTTGTACTTAATGAATATAAACTAATTAATAGTAAAGAAACTGAAACAAAATAAGCTACTTTTCTCTTTTGTAAAAACCTAATAGAAAGTTTACTAAATAGGTTTTTAGTAAGTGTTGTAGAGAAATCAAGAATTCTACCTTTTGATAGTCTTGAGTCAACTAACATTCTTGTAATGAAAATTGCAGTAAATAAAGACGTAGCAATACCTATAAGTAAAGTTGTTGCAAAACCTTTTATTGGACCTGATCCAAAAACAAAAAGGATTAATGCGGTAAGACCAGTGGTAATATTAGCGTCCAAAATTGAAGATAATGCGTTACTAAAACCATCTCCAACAGAATGCTTGAGACCTTTTCCTCTTCTTAATTCTTCTCTAATTCTTTCAAAAATAAGTACATTAGCGTCAACTGACATACCAATTGTTAAAACAATACCAGCAATCCCTGGTAAGGTTAGTACAGCTCCTAGACCCGCTAAAATTCCAAATATTAAAACTAAGTTCAATACCAGAGCAACATCAGCATATATCCCAGCTCTACCATAATAAAAAATCATCCAAATAAGAACCAGAATTAGAGCTATAATAAAAGAATTTATACCTTTTTCAATATTTTCTTTTCCAAGCGATGGGCCAACTACCTCAGATTCAATAATTTCAGCTGAAGCAGGTAATTTTCCCGCTCTTAAAACATTAGCTAAATCAATTGCTTCATTTAATGTGAATTGACCAGATATTTCAGATCTACCTCCAGAAATTGCACCTCTTGAAACTCCAGGTGCAGAGTAAACTATATCATCTAAAACAATAGCAATATTGCTTTTATCTTTATAAGCGTTACCTGTCATTTCTTCCCATTTTCTAGCACCCTTTCCGTTCATTTGCATTGAAACAGCTGCTGCACCAACCTGGTCATAGGATTGACTCGCATCAACAACTACACTACCACTAAGTGGAGGCTTATTATCTCTATTAGATTTTATTGCATAAAGATCAACAACACTATTAGATAGATCGGCCTTGCCAAAAAGGAAACGAGTAAATCTTTTTTCTGAAGGAAGTAGCTGTCTAATTTCTGGCATTGACAAATACTCCTCAATTTTCTTTTGATCTTTTGCTAAAAATTGAGCGATTACAGGACCTCCTTGAAAACCAGTTCCAACTAAATAATCAAAAAGAGGATTTTTAATACTAGAATTAATTGAATCATTAGCTTCAACATCAGCTAATAAATCATCAATTTCTGATGTTTCCGTAATTTCTAACTTATCATCATCCTCTACTAAAATAGTTTTCAAAGCTTCATTAGCTTTTGATAAAAAAGGTAAAAAATCATCGTTTTTTTCAGTGTACCAAAATTCTAACTGAGCAGTGCTTTGAAGAAGGTTTTTAACTCTAGCTACATCTTTAGCACCAGGCAACTCAACTCTAATTCTTCCAGAGTTACCTAAACGTTGAATATTGGGCTGAGTTACTCCAAATTTGTCTATTCTTTTTCTTAAAACTTCAAAAGCTGAAACGATAGATTCATCAATTTTTCTTCTAATTATTGGTTTAACCTCAGCGTCAGACATTTCGAAATTAATTTCGTCACTTAATGATCTATTTGCAAAAATATCTGGAGATGCCAAAGGCGTATCACTACTAATTTCTTCAAAAGCATTAAAAAATGATTCCACATAAGTATCATCAGATTCTTTTTGCAAAATATCAGCATCGTTCAATGCTTTGTTAAATACAGGATCTTTAGAGTTTTCTGAGAGACCTTTTAATATATCCTTAACTGATACTTGGAGAGTAACATCTATACCTCCTTTTAAATCTAAACCTTTATTTAATTCTTTATTTTTTGCACTTTTATATGTTGTGAAGCCAAGAACAGACTCATCAGAAATTGAATCTAAATAATTATTATATTTTTCTTCTCTTAAATCAACAAAATTTTCTTGTTGATTTGAAATAGATTTTATAGAATATTCAGAAGCACTATCCTCAATGCCTGATGTTATAAAAGTGAATGAAATCTGATAAACACTTACAAGAGTGAAACAAAAAGCAAAAAACTTTATTAGACCATTATTATGCATAATATTTTATTTATGAGTTCTTTTTTTAAAACGAGCAAATATATGATTTACTTGATGATAAAGCAATTCTAAAAATAAACATCAAAGTAATTTATTAGATTGATTGTACCTACAGAGCTAAATTCATTTTTCTAACAGCTGATGCACTGTCAGCAAATTTTACCATTTCCTTATCGTTTAATTTTAAATTTATAATTTTTTCACATCCATTTTTTCCAATAATACATGGAACACCAATACAAATGTCATCTTGGTTATACTCTCCATCCAAAAATACTGAACATGGAATAATTCTCTTTTCATCATTTAAAATTGATTTTACTAAAAAAGCAACTGAAGCACCAGGTGCGTACCAAGCTGATGTACCTAAGAGTTTAGTAAGTGTTGCTCCTCCAACCATCGTACTGGCTGAAACCTTTTCTAATTCTTCTTCAGAAATTAAGTCAGAAATTGGTAAGCCATTATAAGTAGCTAATCTTGTTAATGGAATCATTGTAGTATCTCCATGACCACCTATTACCATTCCATGAATATCATTTGCAGGTCTATCGAGTGCCTGCGAAAGATATGTTTTAAATCTAGAACTGTCTAAAGCACCTCCCATACCTATTACTCTATTTTTAGGTAATCCAGTTGATTTTAGTGCTAGATAAGTCATAGTGTCCATAGGATTAGAAACAACAACGATAATTGTATTCGGAGAATGTTTTAAAATATTTTCAGAAACTGTTTTTACTATTCCTGCGTTAATTCCAATTAACTCCTCTCTTGTCATTCCAGGTTTTCTAGGAATACCAGATGTAATAACTACAACATCACTATCAGATGTTTTTGAATAATCACCAGTGGTTCCAATTATTTTTGTTCCAAAACCTATAGTTGTTTGAGTTTGCATCATATCTAATGCTTTACCCTCAGCAAAACCTTCTTTGATATCTAAAAGAACAACTTCACTTGCAATAGATTGAGTTGCAATTACTTCTGCACAAGTTGATCCAACATTTCCTGCACCTACAATAGTTACTTTCATTTATTTAATAATTTTTTATTAGACGTCGATATTAGCGTATGTAGCATTTTTTTCAATGAATTCTCTTCTTGGTGGAACTTCGTCACCCATTAACATTGAAAATACCCTGTCAGCTTCAACTGCGTTATCAATTGTTACCTTTCTAAAAGTTCTAAACTCTGGATTCATTGTAGTGTCCCAAAGCTGAATAGCATTCATTTCTCCTAAACCTTTATATCTCTGAATTGAAACTCCTTGTCCAAAATCATCCATAATCTTATCTCTTTCCTCATCATTCCATGCATATAATTTCTTAGCACCTTTCTTAACAAGATATAATGGAGGTGTAGCGATATAAATATTTCCGTTTTCGATAAGTTCTTTCATATATCTAAAAAAGAAAGTTAAAATCAGTGTTGCAATGTGACTACCGTCAACATCAGCATCACACATAATTACAACCTTATGATACCTTAATTTTTCTAAATTAAGAGCTTTACTGTCATCTTCTGTTCCAATTGTAACGCCAAGAGCAGTATATATATTTCTTATTTCCTGGTTTTCAAAAACTTTATGTTGCATGGCTTTTTCAACATTAAGTATCTTACCTCTCAATGGTAAAATAGCTTGAAAATTTCTATCTCTTCCTTGTTTAGCTGTTCCACCTGCAGAGTCTCCCTCAACTAAAAAAACTTCACAAAGTTCTGGATTTTGTTCTGAACAATCTGAAAGTTTCCCAGGCAATCCTCCTCCACTCATTACTGTTTTTCTTTGAACCATTTCACGAGCCTTACTAGCTGCATGTCTAGCTTGAGCGGCAAGAATAACCTTTTGTACAATAATTTTAGCATCCATAGGATTTTCTTCTAAATAGTTCTCAAGCATTTCAGAAACCGCTTGAGACACAGCAGAGTTTACCTCCCTGTTTCCTAATTTAGTTTTAGTTTGACCTTCAAATTGAGGCTCAGCAACCTTAACTGAAACTATGGCTGTAAGACCCTCTCTAAAATCATCACCAGCAACATCAAACTTTAATTTTTCAAGCATTCCAGATGAATCAGCATACTTTTTTAAAGTTGATGTCAAACCTCTTCTAAAACCTGCTAAATGAGTCCCTCCTTCATGAGTATTAATATTATTAACATAAGAATGTAGATTCTCTGAAAATGATGTATTATAAATCATCGCTACTTCAACAGGAATACCATTTTTCTCTCCTTCCATTGAAATAACATCAGATGTTAAAGGCTCTCTGTTTTCATCTAAAAATCTAATAAATTCTTTTAAACCCTCTTCAGATTTAAAAACTTCTTTAACATACTCGCCGTCAACTTTAGTTCGTTTGTCAGTTAAAGAAATAGTAATTCCCTTATTTAAAAAAGATAATTCTCTCATTCTGTTAGCTAAAGTTTCGTAGCTATATTCTTGAGATTCTTTAAAAATTGATTTATCTGGTCTAAATGTAACTTCGGTACCTTTTTTTGATGTGGTACCATCCTGCTTGACTGGAAACAAGGCTTTTCCTTTACTGTATTCCTGAATCCAAATTTTTCCCTCTCTAAATACTCTTGCAGTAAGATGATCTGATAATGCATTCACTACAGAAACACCTACGCCGTGTAATCCGCCAGACACTTTGTAAGAATCCTTATCAAACTTACCTCCTGCTCCAATCTTTGTCATTACTACTTCTAAAGCAGAAACACCTTCTTTTTTATGAATACCTACAGGAATTCCTCTACCATTATCATCAACAGAAATTGAATTATCTTCATTTATTGAAACATTAATTTCGTTACAATGGCCAGCCATTGCCTCATCTATAGAATTATCAACAACTTCATAAACTAAGTGATGTAAACCACGCACACCAACATCGCCAATATACATCGATGGTCTCATTCTAACATGCTCCATTCCCTCAAGAGCCTGTATACTATCAGCAGAATACTGATTCTTATCTATTTCTTCGCTCATTTTATATGATTTTTAATAAATTTTCGGTTAAAACAAATATAACTAATTAACAAAATAAATTAGTTAATTATCAGAGTTGAATAGGGGTAAGTTATCAACAATTTTAACTTAAAATTATTATCAATTAATAAGAGTCATTATGGACGTTAGAAACTGATCTACCAGACGGATCATTTAGATTTTTAAATGTCTTATCCCATTCTAATGCAATTGGTGTACTACATGCAACTGAGGGAACTGAAGGAACTGTGGTAGCAGAAGTTTCTGATGGGTAATGTTCCTCAAAAATCGATCTGTAGTAATACTCTTCTTTTGACATTGGAGTTTGGAAAGGAAAAGTGAATTTTGCATTTTTAAACATGTCATCAGTTACCTTTTCATTCACTAAATCTTTCAAACTATCTATCCAATCGTATCCTACTCCATCACTAAATTGCTCCTTTTGCCTCCAAGCTACTGATTCAGGAAGGTACTGTTCAAAACTTTTTCTTAAAACCCATTTTTCCATTTTTTCAGAGTTAATCATCTTGTCTTTTGGATTAATTCTCATTGCAACATCAATAAATTCTTTATCTAAAAACGGAACTCTACCTTCAATTCCCCAAGCTGCCAAAGACTTATTAGCTCTTAAGCAATCGTATTGATATAATTTATCTAATTTTCTTACAGTTTCCTCGTGAAATTCTTTAGAATCGGGTGCTTTATGAAAATACAAATAACCACCAAAAATTTCATCAGCCCCCTCTCCAGATAAAACCATTTTAATACCCATAGATTTAATAACTCTAGCCATCAAGTACATTGGCGTAGAAGCTCTAATTGTAGTTACATCATAGGTTTCCAGATGATAAATAACGTCTTTAATAGCATCTAAACCTTCTTGTACAGTAAACGTTATTTCATGGTGAATAGAATCAATATGGTCAGCTACCTTTTGAGCAGCTATTAAATCGGGAGAACCTTTCAAACCTACAGCAAACGAATGAAGTTGAGGGTACCAAGCAGATTTAACATCGTTTGACTCAACTCTATTTTTTGAATATTTTTTAGCAAGTGCAGAAGTAATTGAGGAATCTAAACCACCTGACAATAATACACCGTAAGGAACATCACTCATAAGTTGCCTGTGAACAGCATTTTCTAAAGCAGTTTGTAAATCCTCTAGGTTTGTTTTATTGTCTTTTACAGAATCAAAATTCATCCAATCTCTATCGTACCATTTTACTAGCTGATTATCCGTGCTAGACATAAAATGTCCAGGGGGGAAAATCTCAATTTTATTACAAATTCCCTCCAAAGCTTTAAGCTCAGAAGAAATGTAAAAAGTCCCATGTTTATCCCAACCCATGTATAAAGGAATAATCCCCATATGATCACGAGCAATTAAATATTCATCATTCTGTTCATCGTACAGAACAAAACCAAAAATACCGTTCAAATCATCAATAAAATTCACTCCTTTTTCCTTGTAAAGAGCTAGGATTATTTCACAATCCGAATTAGTTTGAAAAGCATAATCAGAACTAAGTTGAGCTCTTAATTGCTGATGATTATAAATTTCACCGTTAGCAGCTAAAATTAAATTTTTATCATCACTATAAATTGGTTGATTTCCTGAGGCAGGGTCAACAATAGCTAATCTTTCGTGAGCTAATAAAACATTTTTTCCACAATGAATTCCGTTCCAGTCAGGACCTCTATGTCTAACTTTTTTTGACATTTCCAAAACTTGAGATCTTAACAAATCGGAAGATTGTTTTAAATCCAAAGCACATACAATTCCACACATAATAAAAATTTTAAGCAAATATGATATAAATAGTTTAATTTATTATCAAATTTAANGATATTAACTACATATTTATGTATAAAATTNTAAANNAGTATAAATATGTAATTAAATATTAATAAAAATAAAAATCATATTTAAAAGTGAAACTTTTACTAATTTGGTTTTGTTAAAAATTTTAGATGAATCCAATCGTATTTTTGAAAAATGTTAGTATTAAACAAAACAATACTCCAATTCTAACAAATATTAATTTAAGTGTTGAAAAAGGAGAGTTTATATATTTTATAGGTAAAACTGGAGTAGGTAAAAGCAGCTTGTTAAGAATTCTTTACGGGGATATTATAATTAAGGAAGGAGAGGCTAAAATTTTAGACACAAATTTAATTAAAATAAAAGACAAGGAAATTCCTTTATTGAGAAGAAAACTTGGTATTGTTTTTCAAGATTTCAAACTGCTTCCTAACATAACAATAAAAAAAAATCTTGAATTTGTTCTAAGAGCAACAGAATGGAAAGATTCAAAAAAAATAAATTCTAGAATAATTGAAGTTCTTGATAAAGTTAAGCTTGATCATGTAATTGAAAAATATCCATTTGAACTTTCAGGCGGAGAACAACAAAGAGTTGCAATTTCAAGAGCACTATTAAATAATCCTGAGATAATTTTAGCGGATGAACCGACAGGAAATCTTGATCCTGCTACAAGTTCAGAAATAATGAATTTAATTAAAGAAATTAATAATAGTGGAACAACTATTTTAATCGCAACACACGATTATGATATAATATCAAAATTTCCAGAAAAAACAATAAGAATTGAAAAAGAAAGGTTTTTTGAGCTTTCTAAAAAGTCATAAAAATAATTTTATGGTCTAAAAGTGATTTTTCTCATACGCAAACTAGCTGGAGTAACTTCTAAATATTCATCTACTTTAATATACTCCATACATTCCTCTAAAGAAAAATCGACTTTAGGAGCAATTTTCATGGCATCATCAGTTCCAGATTTACGCATATTAGTCAATTGTTTTCCTTTAATTAAATTGACACCCATATCTGTATCTTTACTGTTTTCTCCAACAACTTGACCAATATAAATTTCTTCATTAATATCTATAAAAAAACGTCCTCTGTCTTGAAGTCTATCTATGGCATAAGCTGTCGCTTTTCCAGCTGCAGAAGAAACAATAGCACCTTTAATATCCTCTGAAAATTCACCCTTAAAAGGACCATATTCACTAAACCTATGATTAATAATTGCTGTACCTGCTGTTGCAGTTAAAATTCTGTTACGTAATCCTATTAATCCTCTTGACGGAATTGTAAACTCTAAATGTTGTAAATCTCCTTTAGGTTCCATTACCAATAAATCTCCTTTACGTAAAGAAACTAAATTAATTGCTTTAGAAGCACTTTCTTCAGGAACATCAATAGATAGAGTTTCATATGGTTCAGATTTAACTCCATTAATTTCTTTTATGATTACCTGAGGCCTCCCAACTTGTAATTCATAACCCTCTCTTCGCATTGTCTCAATAAGTACAGACAAGTGTAAAACTCCACGACCAAAAACATTAAACTTATCTTCACTATCAGTTGTATCAACACGAAGAGCTAAGTTTTTTTCCATTTCCTTAAACAATCTATCACGTAAATGACGAGAAGTCACATACTTACCTTCTTTGCCAAAAAACGGAGAATTATTGATTGTAAACAACATACTCATTGTGGGTTGATCTACTTCAATTCTAGGTAACGCTTCAGGATTTTCAACATCTGCAATAGTATCGCCAATTTCAAATCCTTCTAGTCCTGTTATAGAGCAAATATCTCCACTTCTTACTTTAGAGACTTTAGCCTTTCCCATTCCCTCAAAAACATGAAGTTCTTTAATTCTTACTTTTTTAGTAGAACCATCAGCTTTACACAACATGTAATCTTTATTCTCTTCTAAGTCACCTCTAAACACACGTCCAATAGCAAGTCTTCCAGTAAATGAAGAAAAATCTAAAGATGTGATTTGCATTTGAGGCGAACCTTCTCTGTATGGAGCTTCTGGGATAGACTCAATTACAGCATCTAATAAATCAATAATATTTTCTTTTGGATCTTGCCAATCAGTTGACATCCATCCGTTTTTAGCAGAACCATAAATAGTTGCAAAATTCAACTGATCTTCTGTTGCGTCTAACGCAAACATCAAATCAAATACTTTTTCATGTACTAAATCTGGTGTACAGTTTTCTTTATCCACTTTATTTACTACTACAATTGGAGTTAATCCTAATTCTAAAGCTTTTCCAAGCACAAAACGAGTTTGCGGCATCGGCCCTTCAAAAGCATCAACCAACAATAAAACACCATCAGCCATTTTTAAAACTCGCTCTACTTCACCACCAAAATCAGCGTGACCAGGTGTATCAATTACATTAATTTTTACATCTTTATAATTTACAGAAACATTCTTTGAAAGAATAGTAATTCCTCTTTCACGTTCCAAGTCATTATTATCTAACAACAATTCTTTACGTTCTTTTCGATCGTCTAAAATTTTCGCTTGATCTATAATTTTATCAACTAAAGTTGTTTTCCCGTGGTCAACGTGCGCTATAATTGCGATGTTTCTTATTGATTGCATCTGTACATTCTATAATTTCGCGCAAATGTAATGTCTTTTTACATACTAATTGCATCAAAACCATAGAACTACAGAATATTATTTAATTTAGCATAAATTTAATTTCTAAAATGATAGATAATATTCCAAACATTAAGAATACTGGTTCTAATAATTTTTTTCTAATTGCAGGACCTTGTGCAATTGAAGGAGAAGAAATGGCTTTAGAAATTGCTGAGAGAATATTTAANATTACTAACAGATTGGAAATTCCTTTTATTTTTAAAGGTAGTTTTAAAAAAGCTAACAGAAGTAGAATTGATAGTTTTACAGGGATTGGAGATGAAAAAGCATTGGGAATTTTAAAAAAAGTTGGTGAAAAATTTAATGTACCAACAATAACAGATATTCACGAAATTAAAGATGCAGAATTTGCTGCAAAATACGTAGACATTCTTCAAATACCTGCATTTTTAGTAAGACAAACAGACTTATTAGTAGCTGCAGCTAAAACAGGAAAGTATATAAGTTTAAAAAAAGGGCAATTTATGAGTCCTGAAAGCATGTCTCATGCAGTAAAAAAAATAAAAGATTCTGGAAATAATAATACCTTAATTACCGAAAGAGGAAACATGTTTGGGTATCAGGATTTAATTGTTGATTTTAGAGGAATTCACACAATGAAAGAATTCGCTCCGGTTGTACTAGATGTTACTCATTCTCTTCAACAACCTAATCAATCTTCTGGAGTTACAGGGGGGAGACCTGATATGATTGAAACAATTGCTAAAGCTGGTATAGCAACAGGTGCAGATGGGATCTTTATTGAAACTCATTTTGATCCTCATAATGCAAAAAGTGACGGAGCTAATATGCTAAATATTAATAAGCTTGAAGGTTTACTAGAAAAATTAGTGATCATTAGAAAAGCTATTAACTCCTTCAAGTAAATCAAATTAACATATATTTGTCCTTCAAAAATTAGTTCTTTGAAAAATAATGGGGTCGACTGGTTTTGACAGCAGGTCCGGTTGAATTGTAAGCAGATCGAGCGCTGGATTATCGCTCGTAAATAAAATAATACCAAACCTTAAATGGCGAAAATAATTACGCTCTTGCAGCTTAATAACTGAATTATAGTAAGTTAAAGCCTTGTCCCGCCAGGCGGGAAAGTGAGATGTCTCAGAATAGCCCTTGTTGACGGCGATTCATGTTGAGACACCATCAAAGTCAACATAGAAATTCTAGAACTTCGATAGAATTTTAAAANTAAAGAAGATAAGTTTTATTTGGGCAGTTTTCAGTCAGAATATTATCGAAAATCAAGTGAAAACTAAATCTGTAGAAAGCTTTTTTATCGCTTGTTTGGACGAGGGTTCGATTCCCTCCGACTCCACAAATACCCTTGTAAGTTAATAATTTACAGGGGTTTTTAATTTATAATTACCTGAGTTGTTAATTGAAAGTCTTATCAATTTTTCCAAAAAGATTTAAAAAACAAACTTTTTAAACTAAACCAAAAGGCAAATATCCCTGAAAGATCTGTTTTAGGAGATTTACCATTTCCTATACGTTGAATTTGAAGTTCATACCAAGGTAATTCTACCCCACCAAGTTTATCTAAAAACTTAATGCCAATTCTAGGAGTTGGAGTATCAAATTGCTTTACAGAGCCATCAAAAATTTGATTAGCTAAATATGGATACAGACAAAATGGTCTTGCTAAGCCAACAACATCTAAACTACCATCTTCTAAAGCTTTTTCCATTACCTTAACCGTACGAAATCCTCCGGTTAACAACAAAGGTGTCTTTATTAATTTTCGAGCTTTTTCTATGTAATCTAGAAAATAAGCTTCACGCGACACTGTACTTTGCTTTTGAATTCCCTGAACCATAGCTGGTTTTTCATAAGTTCCGCCAGAAATTTCAATCAAATCAATTCCTTCATTCCCTAATAGTCGAATCACTTCCATCGATTCTTTTTCAGTAAATCCACCTCGCTGAAAATCTGCAGAATTAATCTTAATTCCTATTGGGTAATCCGAACCAACTTGTCGTCGAATTTCACGGTAAATTTCTAATACAAAACGTGCCCTATTAGTAAGTGAACCACCCCACTGATCAGTTCTAACATTACTAATAGATGATAAAAACTGACTAACCAAGTATCCATGGGCACCATGAATTTGGCAGCCTGTAAATCCAGCCTCTTTCATTATTCTAGCAGTAGTTCCAAAACGTTTTATAATGTCCCAGATTGCTTCTTCTGTTAATGCTTTTGGTGTTTTAAACATTTTGGAAGCACCACCCATCTTTAAAGGCACAGCAGATGGTCCTACTATTTCTCTGTTAATTGCTGCAAAAGCCTGCCTTCCCGGATGATTTATTTGTGGCCAAAGGTGCACATCTGTTCCTTCGACTGATTTAGCCCATTCTTTCAACAATTCAAAATCCTTATAATCTTCAACTACCACGTTACGCGCTTCACCAAGGGCCATAGAATCTACCATAATATTTCCGGTTATTAATAATCCTGGATTTCCTTTAGCCCATACTTTATAAGTGTTTATTAAACCCTTACTTGGGGCATGGTTTCGTGTTCCAAAATTTTCACTCATTGCAGATTTNGCAATTCTATTTTTTAAAACAGATCCATTAGGTAAAGTAAAAGNAGAAATAATATTTTTCATTTATTTTTTTTAATCTCAGTTAGACTTAAGTATCAGTTTTCTCAACCCNACAAACACAAATATAAAAACAGAGTAAATTATAAAAAATGGTATCACAAATTCATGTAATTTAAAAACTAACATAAATGCCATAATTAGTAATTGAAAACCAAGCCCATAAATAGACACTAAAGTCATAAACCATTTTGGAAACGGAGGGGTATATCTAGCATTTCTGTCCATGTAAAACATGACCTTATCAAAAGATATATATAAAGTATCATAAATTTTATAAAAAATATTTACCATATTCTGACTCTCACCCTCAAAAGCTTTAGGAGCACAATCTTCAATTATTCGACTTGTAGAATCTCCATTAACAGAATGTCTTAAAATAACGTAATAGTAATTAAATACTGTCCCTTGCATTTGAATTCCAATAAAAGCTAATAGCATTAGAAATATGGAAGACTGAGATAAATAACAGAAAGTTGACAAAAAACAAAAATTAAGTAAAAAATCAGCAATTGAATCATAATACCGACCGACATAAGAAGGTGTGTTTTTTAACCTTGAAAGTTCACCATCAGCAGCATCCAAAATAGATTTTAAAATAATAAAAAAAGCAGCTGTCACATAATATTCAATTATCATAAATCCAACAGATAATAAACCTGTTATAACAAACATAGTTGTGACATGAATAGGCGTAACAGTTGTGTTTTGAAAACGTTTTGCAATCCAATGACCAGCTGGTCTTCCATAATCTGATAAGTCTAAAAATTGAAATTCTTTAGGAAGTTTTGCCATTACATAAATCTCTTAAAAAGTTGGTCAAAAGTACGTATATAAATTTTAGTATTTACACTCTTCTCCACTTTGAAGATTTGTAGATTTCCAAGATAAATTTCCAGCTTTTTTTGCCTCGCAAGAATTACTATAAACTATATTATTACAAGCGCATACAGGCTCGTATATTTCAATACAAACAGCATCAGGATCAGGCGAAACATAGCAATCCCCTAAAACATCTTCACCATCATCACATGAAACAAAAATTAAAAACATTATAAACATTAAATTAAATTTCATAATGATATGTTTTTAGAGAGAATAATAGCATCATTTGTTACGAATGGCATTGGCATCATTAGCTTAGATCTTGGTTTAAAATTAAAATTAGTATTTGTCATCAGGTCAAATGAGGTTTCAATTAAATTAAATTCTGAATTAAGCTTATTATCAAAAACCATGTCAATAACAACTCTCTTGTCATTAAAAGAGGGGATATAAGTTAATACTCTTCCTGAATTAATTTTAAAATTTTCTTTTTTAAGAAATACATTTTGAACAGCTAAAGAATCAAAAACTAATGAATCTTTGGTCATTATTTGTAAAGAATTTATTTTTCTTTGAGGTATTATACTTAAAGAAACTTTCCGCTTATTTCCATAAACACTATCAGTTAAAACTTCAACAGTAGAAGAAGCGATATTCCTGTAATTAGTTTCATTAATATACCTGTAAGAAGTAGAGTATTTACTTCTTGAAATGAATTTTTTAACATCTGTTGATGGATTTTCACCTAAAAATTGCTTGGTAAAATCATCTAAATTTTGATCGTATGACATCCAAAATGATTCTGCTTTATCAATATCAGTATAATACACTATACTATTTGGTTTTTTATTTTCTTCATCAAATCCATTATTTATAAAAGCCATAAAGAACAAAAGCAAAGTTGTTAAACCCGTCAAACTGATCATGTGTTTTTTGTTAGAGTAATTTGAAAAAATTGGTAGTAAAAGTGAAAAAACTAAAATCAATAGAACAGAACTAATAAATAAGTTTTTAAGACCCAGCCCCACAGGGAACATTTTTAACTGAGGAGCAAACATATAAATTAAAGGTATACTTAAACATGTCCAAACAATCATTAATTTATTTGATTTAAGATTAAACACAAAAGCAGCTAAAATCGAAAAAAGAACAAAATAAACCGGAATTATAAAATACGCTGCGCCTTTTAAAAAGAGACTAATTAATAAATTGATTATAATCCAANACAACANAGGAAAAATAATTAAATTAACACCAGAATATTTATTAAAGAATGGTCTGTAAATTAATAACAAACAAAATAAATTCAAAAATATAAAGCCGAATATATAGAAATACCCATTGTAAGTAAATCCATGTAACATATCAGAATGTTCTGGATTTAAAAAAACTATAAAATCCCATAATATTACAGTTAAACTAATGCAAACAAACAATGAAGTAACGAAAGGAGTAATTCCATTCAAAATTCCTTCTAATTTTAATTTATTTAATACTAATCCTAAGTAAATTAAAATGAAAAAAAATATTATTGACAAAATTAAAAGAGGAAAAATCCATGAATTTGAAAAATAAATTAATTTAAGAAAAGGAAAATTTGAGTACACATAATCCACATCACTATCAAGATTAGATAAATCACTTTTAGAAAAATGATTAACCATTGACATAAAATAATCTGCTTGATGTAAAAGAGTATTTCTGTCTAAACGATCATAATTGTCAAGCGAGGTGTGATAATCAAAATGATCACCAATAAATGCGAAATTAAAACCATTAACGTTTGCTTGTTCTCTAAAAACAGTTAAATCAGTATCATTAGGAAGCATTTTGTAAATACTATACATAAGTGAATTTGCAGCTGGAAAATTAGAGTTAGCATTAGCAAATTCGGAGATGAGTTTGCTATTCATTCCGTTTGTTTCCATTAACATATAGCTAGGTCCACCACTTCCCCTTGCTTCAAAATTTAAAACAAGTCCGACATTATCAATTAGTTTATGATTTTTAACAAAAGCCTCAGCTCCAAGTAAACCCATCTCCTCTGCATCTGTAAATACCAAGTGAATATCATTTACGGGAGTATTATTATTTAATAAAAATGCCCTAAATCCCTCGAGAATTGTTACTACTCCAGAACCTGCATCACTTGCTCCAAAAGAACTATGAGCACTTGAATCATAATGAGTTAATAGAACTAATGATTTTCCTTTCCTAGAGCCTTTAATTGTACCAATAATATTAGCAGCATTAGTCCCAACTCTTCTAGAACTCAATACAACCTGATTTTGAATTTCGGTTTCAAGACCCATTTTTTTAAGTTCATTTACTATATAATTTTGAACATCTTGATGATATTTAGAACCAGTGTAATGGGGCTCCTTTGAAATTACTTTTAAATGATTTAAGGCATTATCAAAGGAAAACCCTGTAGATTCAATTGATTTAACCGAACTGGGCATTAAATCATCAAAACTTAAATAAACAGTTAGAGATATTATTAAAATAGAAAGTAAAGTGTAGATNTTTTTCATAAGCCTTTGTAGATACGTTTTAAAACAGCACTTAAAAAGATTGTTTTTGGAAAACTCAGCATGATTTTTAATTCTTCGANAAAACTTGATTTATTATCTAGAAATTTAAAAATAGTTTTAGGATTATTTTTATTAAACATGTCAGTGAACAACTGCTTTCCTAAGTGATTTTTATAATACAATACATCAAGAAAAATTAAATCATAAAACCAAAAACGATTTTTCTTCATAAATGTTTTGAAATTATCATTAGATTTTAAAAAATCTATAATCTTAGAGGTATTTTTATCAATATTTTTAAATGTATACCCAGTACTTGGTTTACTCCAACCACCAGCAGATCCAATATTTAAAATATTTTTTGTGTTAGCTTCAAAAAAAGGAAAACAAGTCATTGGGATTTGTCCGGATTCTTTGGACTTAATTTCAAAATCATCAATGCCAGACTTTAATAAATAGTTTTCGATTGAAGATTTGTATTTATTTTCATCCAATAATTTTTTAGAAAACAAGGTGTATTCAACCAAGGCTTCAGTTTTTGAAAATGGAAGAATATACATAAATTGCGTTGTCGAATTTTGATCGATAGTAAAATCCATAAACGTAGCCTTTTCAGGATCAAAAAAATTATTCTTAGTTTTAATAACCCAACCTTCAAAATGTTGAATTAACAGAGGAAATTTTTGATCATTTTTAATTGAGTTCCAATCCAAAATACTATTAAAGACTTTTGAAGATTTATAAGTTTTTTTATTTGTTTCAACCAAACAATGGGATTTACAATCCTTAAAGTTTAAAACCTTATCATTTAGGACCTTAATGTTTGTGTTGTTTTTAATTATTGAATTTGTGTAATTATAAAATGAAATACTACTTAGCATTTTGTAATTAAGAGGATTTAAATTTAGTGATTTTTCGTCCAGTCCATTTTTAAAAATAACATTTTCCCAACTTGAGGTTAATAAATAATCCCAAACAGATTTTTTTTTATCCCAAAAACACAAAGTTCTATCGTTTTTGACTTTGGGATAATCAGGATCTAAAATTAGGATAGATTTATTATTATAATATGAATCATTAGAGAACTTCGAAGCAAGTAAAAGACCTGCAATTCCCCCTCCACAAATTATGTAATCGTAATCTAATTCCATCGAATGATTAAATATAAATATATAATTTCAATTGAATACCAATATGAAAAAATTAAGCAAAAAAAAAGCCGCTTTAAAAGCGGCTTTTAATCAATAAATTAAATTTATTATTTAGACACAGCTAGGTTATAAACAACAAGCCCAAAACCAATTTTGTTCACAGCGTCACCAATGTTGTAAACAACATTCATGTCAAGCGAAACAATATCATTTAGACCTGAGTACCATCCTTCTGTTCCAAGCATATATCCAAGTGGATATATTGCCCATCCTACAAGAACGAACCAAGCTAACGTGTTATGTGCTTTTTCAACTGCTCCACCTGCAGATACTGCAAGTTTTTTAGCTTCTCCAAACCAAACCATGTAAGCAATAATGAAGTAAGCAATACCAGATAATAATCCCCAAACTGCAGGACCAAGACCTAATGCATCTCCACCGTTAAACTCACCAAAGAATCCAGTAACTAACATTACTGTAGACCAAAGGATTAGTTTCCACATCATACTCTTTGTTGCACCAGCAACTTTAAGTATTAAGTAGAATTCAACACACATTAATGGAACTGTTAAAATCCAATCTACATATCTGAAAAAAGTAGTATCACCTGGATCTACATCTCTCATGTAATTGTAATGAACAGCAGCAATAAATGTGATAAGTCCTGAGACTAAAATCGAATTTCTCCATTTTGCATCAACTGCATTTAATGAAAGAAAAAAGAAAACTGACGCAGCCATCATAGCCATAGTTCCAATAAAGAACGTAAAGCCGACTAAGTCGTTAGGCACATCACCTAAAAAATAAAAAGTGTTTAAAAATAATTCCATAATTTAATAATTTATTATTTTGTTTAAACTCAAATATATATAAAAAAATTAATATCTAAACTAAAATTCTATCAACAAAAACTAAAAAAAATTGAGAAATTCATACTTCATTAACAATAACACTTTTAAATTATTAATATTTTCTACAATAATTTGCATTATTCTTTCTTTATTTTTGAACGATTTTTACTTAAATATTTTAGCCTTTTCAGGAATTTTAACTTTCGGTATAATACACGGTGCCAATGACTTACTGTTAATAAAAGAAGTTTCAGAAAATTATAATTTCAAACTTCAGTTCCTGTATTATGTAATAATGGTCGNTGGATTTTTTTTATTTTTCTATAATATTCCCATTTTAGCCCTAATAACTTTTGTTTTGTTGAGTTCCTATCATTTCGGGGAGCATCAATGGACACTTTTTGAAAGAATTGAAGATGATTTTATTAAAATTTTTTATTTTTTTTACGGATTAACAATCTTTTCTCTTCTATTTTATTTTAATATTAAAGAAGTTTCAGAAATAATTTTTGATATAACAACTATAGAGTTAAGTGATAATTTCTTTTTTTACTTACTGCTTGTTTCATCATCAATATCATTTATTAGTTCATTATTATTTTATCAACAAATAAAAAATCAGTTGATTACTCAAATTATATTATTGGCACTATTAATTTTAACATTTAAAACATGTGGTTTAATATGGTCCTTTGCATTATATTTTGTTTTTTGGCATAGTATCCCCTCAATAAAGGAACAAACGATATTTATTTTTGGAAAAGCTGAAAAAGAATCAATTAAAAATTATTTTAAAAAAGCATTTTTATATTGGCTACTTTCAATAGTTGTATTAATAATAACTTATTATTTATTTAAAGCTAATCAGGATAAATTAATTAGTATATTTTTTTCATTTTTAGCCTCCATTACATTCCCTCATACTTTTGTAGTCTCTAAAATAAAAAAGCCCTCATAAAGAGAGCTTTTTTGAGTTGGTAAAAAATATTACTTACTATGCTTTTTTTCTGTTCGCAATAAAACTTTTCACAAAATAAATCATTGATAAAGCGGATGTACCTATCATTAATATAACTCTTATTAACCCTATACCTCCTTGATCAATTGATTTTGGAAGTCTCATACCAACTAAGGCAAGTAGAATAATTAAGGTTAAAAGAACAGCAATATGTGCGACAACCTTATTTTCTTTTTTTAAACCCGGAACACATAGTAATAATGCTACTCCAAAACCTACCGGAATTAGTGCAGTTGGAGAAGTAACTTCAAGATAACCCCAAAGTCCTATAATAATTAAACATACAGAGTTTAAAATATTAGCGTTTGATGAATTCATAATTATTTATTTAATGATTAAACTTTTATAAAAATAAGTGATTTAATTATAATCCGTTAATGTAATCCGAAAACGAATCGCTAAAAGACAATCCTCTTGATGTTCTAGTGATACTTACTTTTTTATATGACGATAATCCCCAAAGCAAAAATTCACACATAAAATTCTCATCCTTAGCATCAATTTTAGGAATATGATTTTTTACAAATTTCTTCAAAACTTTAATAGTTTTAAAAGTATCATTATATGACTTATTGTCTAAATTCTCATCTATAAAAAGTTCTTTATTTTTAAACCAATCCAATACTTCGCTATATGGATCTAATTCTTCAGATTTATTTAGTTTTTTGATTTTAGGAAAATAATTTACAAAAAATGTTCTCACAGATTCTAATATTAAAAGTCTTGAAATTTCTGTTGCTCCCTCTTGCTCTCCTTCGTATACTAATTCGATCTTGCCATTAATAGCAGAAATAACAGCATTAAAATCTGTCATCCTTATAGTTGTATTAGACTCTCCATTGATAAGCATTCTTCTTTTAGCAGAACTAATTAAATTTTCAAAAGCAGAAATTGACAATCTTGCACTAACACCACTTTTTGAATCCACATAAACACTTTCTCTAGCCTCAAAACTAATTTGTTCTATAATATCTTTTGCTATTTCAGGGACGTATACATCTTTTGAGTCCCTGACTGATGATTCCTGATGTGTAATTATTTTTGCAATATCAATTGTTTTAGGATAGTGAGTCATAATCTGAGATCCTATTCTATCTTTCAAAGGAGTAACAATACTTCCTCTGTTTGTATAATCTTCGGGGTTTGCTGTAAAGAGAAATTGAACATTGATTGGTAATCTTAATTTAAATCCGCGAATTTGTATTTCTTTTTCTTGAAGAATTGAAAATAATGAGACCTGTATTCTTGCCTGTAAATCTGGAAGTTCATTTAATACAAAAATACATCTATGGGCTCTAGGTATCATTCCAAAATGAATAACTCTAGGATCAGAATACGACAATTTTAAGCTTGCAGCTTTTATAGGATCAATATCACCAATTAAATCAGCAACAGTTACATCTGGAGTTGCAAGTTTTTCAAAAAAACGATCCTCTTTAGGTATCCATTCAATAGGTGTTTCATCTCCTAGTTCTTTGATTCTTTCCTTTCCGTAATAAGAAATAGGATCTAAAGGGTCATCGTTAATTTCAGAACCAGAAATGATTGGAATCCAATCATCTAATAAATTAGTTAATTGTCTTGCCAGTCTTGTTTTTGCTTGACCTCTTAAACCTAAAAGGTTTATATTATGACCTGATAAAATTGCACGCTCTAAGTCAGGTATAACAGTATCTTCATAACCATGAATTCCTTCAAAAGTAGAAACACCTTTAGATAAATTTAATCTAAGATTTTTCTTCATTTCATCTTTAATCCCAATAGCTTTATATCCCGAGCTTTTAAGTTCTTTTAAAGTTTTAATTTTGTTATTCATTTATTATATTCTTTTTTTTCTATTAGTTTCATAATCTTCAAAAATCATCTCACCCAGTCCTTTTAAACCGGTATAAAATGCTTTTCCTTTATTAGCCTTTGTAAATTCTTGAACAAAGCTTTTTAGATACGGATCTTGAGCTATCATAAAAGTTGTTATAGGAATATTTAATCTTCTAGCTTGTTGAGCCATGTTATAGCATTTATCTACTATATGAGAATCTAATCCATTACTGTTTTTATAATAACTTCCATCCTTCAACTTTAAACAACTAGGTTTGCCATCAGTTATCATAAAAATTTGCTTATTAGAATTTCGATTTCTTCTTAAAATATCCATTGCTAGCTCTAGTCCAGCAACAGTATTTGTATGAAAAGGACCAACATTTAAATACGGTAATTCTTTAATAGAAATTGGTCTAGCATCGTTACCAAAAACTATAATATCCAGTTTATCTTTTGGGTATCTAGTTGTAATAAACTCAGATAAAGCCATTGCAACTTTTTTGGCTGGAGTTATGCGATCCTCGCCATAAAGAATCATACTATGGCTTATATCAATCATTAACACTGTACTCATTTGTGCTTGATGAAATTGATCATTTACAACTAAATCATCTTTAGATAATTTGAAGTCATCTAATCCACCTTGAATTTGAGCATTTTTAATACTTTCAGTAATGGCAATTTTTTCTATAGAATCTCCAAACTCATAGTTTTTGAAATCTCCTGAATCACTTTGACCTGTTCCTGTATGTTTTGTGTTGTGATTTCCATTACCAATTCTCTTCATTTTTCCAAAAATTTGCTTTAAGGCATGTTGTCTTAAAAGCATTTCAGTTTTGGCAGTAAGACCAATACCATCACCATTGCCATCTGGTTTTAAATCTTTTTTTACATACCCTTTAGCTAATAATTCTTCAATGAAATCATCCATAGTATAATCCTCACTAGTCAACACATATTCCTTGTCTAACTCTTTTAGCCAGTTAATTGCTTCATTAAAATCACCAGAAGTGTAAGTAATTAATTCTTTAAATACTTCAAAAAGTTTTTCAAATGGAGTTTGGGATTTAGCCTTAAAATTTGAGAACAGAAAACCTGATTGTCTTAATGGATTCATTTACATTAAAAATATATTACTTTACATGTTTAGACAAGCTAAAAGTGTAATTATTTTACAGCAGAAGTGTGATCACTAACTATCAACCAGTTACTATCAATTTTTTTCCATAATAATGTGAAATGACCCCAGCTATCTTCACCAGATCTTTTTAGATAGTATTCGCCAATTAAATAAGCAGTATTTAAAGAAACTGATCTTATTTTCTTAATTGTAAAATTTAGTTTACCCATTACTTTAGTATTTGGATATGAACTATAATATCTGTTTTTAGTGTTCTCCCATCCATATACTGGACCAGATTTTCCTGAGAAAACTAGCTCATCTGACTTAAGATATCCTTCCATAAAAGAATCTATATCTCCCTGATTCCAAGCATCTTGTTGAAAGCTCATGACTTTCATAATACTTAACGAATCCTTTACCGAAATTTTATTTTGAGAAAAAATATTTAAAGAACTAATAAATAGGATTGCGAAAAAAAAGTTTCTAAAAATCATATTAAATAATAAAAAAACCCAAGATTAACTTGGGTTTTAAGTTCTTAATTAAATATATAAATTATTCTGCGATAGTAAAAGTTTTTGACGGCATGCCTTTACTAGCCCAAGTACATCCTAAAAAAGTAGTGATTTCATCTTTATGATTACCACTTATATCCCACATTCTTTTTTGATCATCGTTCATAGGTCCTGAATTTTCCAAACTTTTTTGATTTACAAGAAATGATTCCCATGAACTATACCAAAAAGCAGCTTGAAAAGTATAGGAACTTCCACTGTAGTGACCAGTGGGAACTATTGCTAAAGCTTCTCCTAAATCAATTGATGATTGTCTTGTTGATTTGTTCCAAAGAGAAATATATTCTCTTCTGTCTTTCCATTTGGGGTTACTTTCATTAAAAACTACAATATGTTTTTTAGAAAAATCAATATCATTTTCAGTTATAAAGATTTGGTTATCAAATGTCACTCTAATTTCATCATCATGACCTTCTAAAAATAATTGAAAATAAGTTGACCATTCATCCTTCAACATTTTTTTCTCATCATAAGAAATATCCATATTATCAATATTCTTATTTACTTCAACTCCATAATTTACCGCACTAGCTTGAGCAATAATATTTGGATATACTTCAATTACTTTAAAAGTAAAGTCACTACCATATGTATGAGAAAACAACCATGTTGACGCCATTTTATTGTCTTCACTTCCCATAAAATATATATCAATAAACTTTTTATGCATTTTTACAAAGTCATTTGCTTTTGATCTGGGAACATCTAAAGTGTAAAATGAATGAATTTCTTGTGCAAAACTGTTAAGAGAAATAAATAATGTTAGTAATAATAATTTTTTCATTTTTATGTTTTTAAAGTTAAATCTGATTTATAATATTGTTTTTTTAGTGTATTTGGTAAACCAATTTGGCATACCAATAAAACAAACGTTCATCTAATTTATAAAAATATTACATTCATAATGGTATGTTAAAATAATTTTTTAGTAATTTTACAATAAAGCATTGTTTTTTAAGGGTTTATTTAAATATAATTTATATTTTTAGGCTCCAATTTATTAAACTCATAATTAATACTACGTTTTGAAGCAAGAACTGAAATCAAAAGAAACACAAGATCTTATCATAAATACCTCTTTTGAGCTTTTTTACGAAAAAGGATACAATGCTACTAGCATTCCCGATATCATGAAAGAAACTTCATTGTCAAAAGGTGCTTTTTATCACCATTTTAAAAACAAACATGAAATTGGCACTAAAGTAATTGAAGTTATTATTCGAAAAAGAATAAAAGAAGGATTTATTGATCCTTTAACGAACAATGATGGTAATATTCCAGAACTTTTAAAATATGTTTTTACTAATAGAATTAAAAATTACACAGACAGAGAGAAAGCTTTAGGTTGCCCTGCTAACAATTTAATTGGAGAAATTGGATATACCGATCAAGATTTTAGAGTGATACTTAAAGATTTATTTGAAGAGTGGAGATCTGAATTAATAAATTCTATAGATATTGGCAAGAAAAGAGGTGAAATAAAACAAGAAATCAATAGCTCAGCTACAGCAATTTCTTTGATATGTGCTTTTGAAGGTGTTAGAGGTGTTCGAAAAATATATGATGATGATGATATTTTTGATGAATTTCTGGAATCTATGGGTCTTTTTATAAATAGTTTATCTGTTTAAAATCACCAACTATCAGATCTAAATGATGACGCTGGCAATCCCTTGGTATTATATAGATTTCCGTTTAAATAATTTCTCCATCCATATCTCACATGAACAGGTTTTTTTACATTCTCACTTTGAACCTCAAGTTGATTCCGCATTATTTTGGCATTTGCAGGATAAAAAACTCCATCATTAGAAGCTAATTCAAAGTTGTTTATAACATTATCAGGACAATACAAACCATTTTTAGCATAATCGAACTTTAATAATAATTTATTTTCTTTAATTTCTAAAGATTTAAACACTGGGCCTGAAAACTCAATAGTCGATAAACCATAGTCTTTATTTAATGCCCAATAAGCAAGCCTTTTACCTAAAATAAATTTTCTTGGTGGGTGAATAGAATTTTCGTCTCCTACATCTAGTGAAACAGCCATTCCTGTATTAGATGTATTAAACATGGTCTTAAGTTGAGCTTCTCTTAAAAAAGCAGAACTTGATTTATCAATTCCATCGTATTTGTAAGGGGAAATCTGAACAAAATAAAATGGAAATGACCCTTGATTCCATTCTCTTCTCCAACCCTCTATCATTGAGTTTTTTAATTTAGCATAATTACTTGCTCTTGAAACATTACTTTCTCCTTGATACCAAATAGCTCCCTTTATTCTAAAATTAATAAGTGGATTAATCATAGCGTTATATAATGTCGACGGTTCATCAACAGCTCTTCCTCTATGATTTTTTATTTCACTTTTTATAAAATCATTATTTAAAGATTCAGAATCTGTCCAAGCTTCTGCCGGAGTCCCTCCCCATGAAGAATGAATAATAGCAACCGGCACATCNAGAACAGTATTTAAATATTTTGCAAATGAATAACCCACAGCACTAAAAGAAGGTGAATTTTCTTGATTTGAAATAGACCATTTACCTTCTAAATCTTCAAGTGGAATTTCACTTGTATTTCTTTCAACAGTAAAAAATCTTATTTTAGAATTATTAGATTTAGCTATAGCATCATTAGCACCAAATACAGGCTCATTCCTGTATCCATCAAGATTCATTTGCATATTAGACTGTCCTGAAGCCACCCAAACCTCCCCCATCAAAATGTTTGATATTACAACTCTTTTACTATTAGACTGAAATGACACTTGATGGCTTTTGCCTGACTTAGGAGTTTTAACTTTTAACAGCCATTTTCCTTTACTATCACTCTTAACTTTAAAAGTTTTCTTATTCCAACTCACATTTATTAATACTTGTGAGTTTGATTTTGACCATCCCCAAAAAGAAACATCAGAATCTTGTTGTAAAATCATATTATCACTAATAATTGATGGTAATTTTAAATCCTGAGAAGTAATAAAATTGATTGCAAAAAGAGAAATTATTAATAATATATTATTTTTCATTTGGTAAATATTTTTGGTCTAATTCTTTAGAATCCTTATACTTTTTTCTTAGTTCGTACAACTCATTTGTTAATTTTTTAACTGTTTGTTTGTACAAAGGATCATTGTAAACATTTTTCATTTCATTGGGATCATTTTTTCTATCGTAAAGCTCCCATTCGTCAACATCATAATAAAAATGAACTAACTTAAAGTCTTTATTTACAATTCCATAATGTCTTTTTACCATGTGAACAGAGGGATATTCATAATAATGATAATAAACCGATTCTCTATTCCACTCTTTATCATTTCCTTTTAGAAGCGGGATTAAACTCTCTCCTTGCATATCATTTGGAGCTTCTATCATGGCTGCTTCAAGGAAGGTTTGAGCAAAATCTAAATTTTGAACCATTTCATCGCTGGTTGTTCCTGGTTTAATTTCATTAGGCCATTTAATTAGTAATGGAGTTTTAAACGACTCGTCGTAAATAAATCTCTTATCAAACCAACCGTGCTCACCGAGATAAAACCCTTGATCTGATGTGTAAACAACAATAGTATTATTAGACAAATTATTATCGTCTAAATAATCTAATACTCTTCCAACATTATCATCGACGGACGATATGGTGGCTAAATAATCTTGCATGTATCTTTGAAATTTCCACTTCATTTTTTCACGATCAGACATTGAAGGCCAATTTTCTTTGAAATCTTTATTTATTTTATCTAACGTTACATTGTATCTGCGTTTTTGATCATCGTTTGCCCTATTGAATGGCCCCATAAAACCGTTAGGACCAGGCCTTACTACGGATTCTCCTCTTTTGTAAACAATTTCTGGTAAAACCTTACCCATACTTTCCAAAGTCTCAGGTCTAATTTTACTATCGTGCATATATTGCATATGAGTTAATATATTCATTTCAGCTGTTTTTGCAGCAGTTCCCCTACCCTTATAATTATCAAAAAGTGTTTCAGGTTCAGGGAAAGACTTTTCATAAAACTCTGCAAATTTTTCTGGACTTGGCCACCAGGGTCTATGAGGAGCTTTATGTAAATACATCATCATAAAAGGCTTAGTTTTATCTCTTTTTTTATCAAGCCAATTTAAAGTTACATCAGTAATTATNTCAGTAACATAACCTTCAATGATTGTATCTTTGTTTTTACCAATAAATTTTGGATTTATATAACTGCCTTGACCAGGAAGAATTAAAAAATCATCAACACCTTTGGGATTATTTCCAAAGTGTAATTTACCAAACATTGCAGTTTGATACCCAGCCTTTTGAAAAAGTTGAGGAAAAGTAACTTGAGTTGTATCAAATGGTTTTCCGTTATCAATTTTACCATTTAAATGACTGTGTTTTCCAGTTAAAATCACAGCTCTAGAGGGAGCACAAATTGAGTTAGTAACCGATGCATTACTAAACAAAATACCTTCGTTTGCAATTCTATCGATATTTGGAGTTTGTATTAATCTTGTGTCGTACGCACTGATTGCCTGATAGGCATGATCATCAGACATGATAAATAAAATATTAGGTTTTACGTTTTCAATATTTTCAGAACAACTGAAAAATGAAAGTAAAAATACAAAGGCATATAAATAATTTTTCATCTTGTAAATTTTAACAATCTTTAATTTAGTAAAAAAAAATCTACCTTAGTATTATTCAAGAGCAAAATGATCAAACTTAAATTAAAATTTATTTCATTTTTATTAATTCTTTTTTTTTCAGCTTGTAATACTGAAAATAAAACTCCAAACGTAATAATTATTTATGCTGACGACTTAGGCTTTGGAGATGTTAGTGCGTATGATCAAGGCACATTAAATACGCCAAATATCGATAGAATTGCAAACGAAGGAATTAAATTTACAAATGGGCATTCTTCATCTGCAACATGTAGCCCAAGTAGATATGCATTGTTAACTGGTTCATATCCTTGGAGAAATTCTAAAGCAAAAATCTCAACTGGAGCTTCAATGATAATTGATACAAATCAAAAAACATTGCCAAAAATGTTTAAAGAAAATAATTATTCAACTGCAATTATTGGAAAATGGCATTTAGGTCTGGGTGATGGTCAAATAAATTATAACTCTAAAATATCACCTGGTCCAAATGACGTTGGATTTGACTATTCTTACATAATGCCAGATACTCAGGACAGAGTTCCTACAGTATACATTGAGGATGGATATGTTAAGAATTTAGATAACACTGACCCGTTGTACGTCAACTTTAAAGAAAATTTCGATAATCAACCAACTGGGGATAAAAATCCAGAAATGCTTACAATGAAATGGCATCACGGCCACTACAATTCTATTGTTAATGGTATTTCGAGAATTGGTTTTATGAAAGGTGGTAAAAAAGCATACTGGAGTGATATTGATATGGCAGACCATTTTTTAAATAAAGCAACATCATATATAGCTAAAAATAAAAACAAACCGTTCTTTCTATTTTATTCCATGCAACAACCCCATGTTCCAAGGACACCTCACCCCAGATTCAAAGGAAAATCAGGAATGGGTCCAAGAGGAGATGTAATAATAGAAGCTGATTGGTGTATTGGACAACTTTATAAAACTCTAGAAAAAGAAAATCTTTTAGAAAATACATTGATAATAATATCAAGTGATAATGGACCTGTTTTAAATGATGGGTATTATGATGATGCGGTTGAAAAAATCGGAAATCATACTCCGTCAGGGATTTTAAGAGGTGGGAAATACAGTCTATTTGAAGCAGGAACAAGAGTGCCTTTTATTTCACACTGGAAAGGAGTAACACCATCTAAAGTATCTAATAAATTAATTTCTCAGATTGATCTTTTCAATTCTTTATCCGCTATTATTGAAAGTGAAATCAAAACTAGCGACAGTAATGATTTATCTCAGCTTTTACTAAATGGTGAAGGAAAAGAAAGAGAAAAACTTATTCTTGAGGCTTCAGGAAGAACTGCTCTTAAATATAAGAACTGGATTTATATCCCACCTTACAAAGGCAAAGCTGTTAGCACCTATACTAATATTGAGTTAGGCAGATCAAACTCGTATCAACTATATGATTTAAAAACTGATCCTAGTCAAAAAGAAAATTTATTTGATCAAGAAAAAGAAAAATTAATTGAACTTCAAAAAATTTATAATAAAATCATTAATAATTAAGAAGCTATGTTTACTGCTCTAGTTTCACGAATTACAGTTACTTTAACTTGTCCAGGATAAGTCATGTCTGTTTGAATTTTTTGCGAAATTTCAAAAGAAAGTTTTGCAGCATGATCATCAGAAATTTTTTCACTCTCAACCATTACTCTTAATTCACGTCCGGCTTGAATAGCATAAGCTTTATTTACTCCTTTAAACGAATATGCTACATCCTCCATTTCTTTTAACCTTTCGATATAACTATCCAATACTTGTCTTCTAGCTCCTGGTCTTGCTCCAGAAATTGCGTCACAAACTTGAACAATTGGAGAAATTAAATTATTCATTTCTATTTCATCGTGATGAGCTCCAATAGCATTACATACGTCTGGTTTTTCTCCAAATTTTTCTGCCCATTGTTTACCTAGCAAAGCATGAGGAGTTTCAGTTTCTTCTTCAGGCACTTTACCAATATCATGTAAAAGACCTGCTCTCTTCGCAATTTTAGGATTTAAACCAAGTTCTGAGGACATAATACCACAAAGTTTTGCAACTTCTCTTGAATGCTGTAAAAGGTTTTGACCGTATGATGATCTGTATTTCATTCTACCAACAGCTTTAATTAGAGCTGGATTAAGTCCGTGAATTCCTAAATCAATCACTGTTCTTTTACCAACTTCTATAATTTCATTCTCAATTTCTTTTTTGGTTTTCTTAACAACTTCTTCAATTCGAGCTGGATGAATTCTTCCATCAGTCACTAATTTATGAAGAGAAAGTCTAGCAACTTCCCTTCTTACTGAATCAAAGCATGATAATATTATTGCTTCAGGCGTATCGTCAACTATTATTTCTACTCCAGTTGCTGATTCGATAGCTCTTATATTTCTACCTTCTCTACCAATAATTCTTCCTTTTACATCATCAGATTCAATATTGAATACTGAAACACAATTATCTATTGCTTCCTCGGTACCAACTCTTTGAATCGTACTTATAACTATTTTTTTAGCTTCTTGTCTAGCGGAAAGTTTAGCATCTTCAATAATATTTTGTGTAAGCTCTAAAGCTTCGGTTTTAGCTTCTTCTTTAAGAGATTGAACTAATTCTTTTTTTGCTTCAGAAGCAGACATACTTGATAATTTTTCAAGTTTTTCAACTTGTTCTTTATGAAGTTTGTTAACCTGATCACTCTTTTTATCTAGAAGTTCAAGCTTCTTGTCAAAAGAAGAAATTTTATCGTTTAAACTTTGATTATTTTTTTTATTTATTGATAACTCATTTGACACTTGAGATTCTTTATCCTTGATTCTCTTTTGAACATCAGTAAGATTTTTTTCCCTATTTAGTATATGTTTTTCGTGCTCAGATTTTAATTCTAAAAACTTTTCTTTTGCTTGAAAAATTTTATCTTTTTTAATATTTTCACCCTCAATAGAAGCTGATTTTAATATATTTTGAGCTTCTTTTTTTGCGTTTTCAAAAGACTTAGTTATTGATGTTTTTTCTAAAAGTTTAGAAATTATCAACCCAGTAACGAGTCCTGTAACAGTAAGAACAAAATTGATTATTGTAAAAAATTCCATAATAATTATTTTATTTAGATTAAAAAAGCCTACATCATGAAGTTTTGTATAAACTCTTGTAAGACAAGATTAAGGCTAACTAGCTGATCAAGGATCCTGCAAAGGCATGCTTTAGCAGACTAGACTCACCTTTTATAAAAAAATTCGCGTTGAGTTTATCAAAAAAATTGATGTAGGCAATAATGTATTTTATTTAAATGAACGTACTAAAGGTCAATAATTTCTTGAATTGATTTATTTATCTTTTCTAATCTTTTATTTACCTCATCATTAATTTTAGCTTCAGAGAGACTTTCTTGTTCAGTTTGAGTTGCTAGTTGAAGAGCGCACATTGCTAGAACATCTTGCTTATCTTTAACAGCGTAGTTTTCTTCAAAATGTTTAATCATAATGTCAATTTTTTTAGATGCGACTCTAAGACCTTCCTCCTGTTCTAAAGGAACATTTAAAGGGTAAACTCTATTAGCAATTGTTAACTTAATTTTTTGCATTTAATAGATTTATTAACTTAAACTTAATATACATTTATCCAACTCTTTAATAAGATTATTAATCTTCAGCTTTGTTAATGATTTATCATCACTACCTAAGAAAGTATTAGCAATTTTTAGAGAATGATATTTTTCTTTCCATTCTTTTAATTGGTTTTTTTGTTTGAGTAAAGATTCATCTTTTAATTTTAGATCTTCACTAAATTTCAAATTCTCATTCCTTAATTTATTAATCAAAGATTTTAAATTAGACAAATTAGTTTCTAAAAGAACAATATTTTCAATTGACTCGGACATAAAAACAATACTATCTTACTCAAATTTAGTGTTACTAAAACTCTTAAACAAATAAGTGTTAATATTTTAAAATTCTTAAAAAAAATTAGTATTATTAAATATTAAAACAAACATTCAATGTCATTAAGTAAATAATGAAAAAATTATTATTTCTAGTTTTATTAGTTTCAATAAATACAAATTCACAAACTAATTATCCTAAAGGATATTTCTCTAATCCATTAAACATAGAGTTAATTTTAAACGGTAATTTCGGCGAATCAAGGCCTAGTCATTTTCACTCAGGCATTGATTTTAAAACACAATTTAAAGAGGGATTAAATGTGTTTAGTTCTGCAGAAGGATACGTAAGTAGAATTAGTATTAAACATGGTGGGTTTGGAAAAGCATTATATGTAAATCATCCCAACGGGTACACTACTGTATATGGACATTTAAAAAAGTTTAATAAAAAAATTGAAGATTACATAAAAAGAATTCAATATGATAAAAAAACTTATCAAATTGAACATTACTTAAAAAAAGATGTCCTCAAAATTGAAAAAAATGAAAAAATAGCAAACTCTGGTAATACAGGCTCATCCTTTGGCCCGCACTTACATTATGAGATAAGATTAACAAAAAATCAAAAAGCTTTAAATCCTCAATTGTTTGGATTTGAAATTAAAGACACCAGAAAACCGACTATAAACTCTGTTTTTTTATACAATTTGGATAGTCTAAATAACATTAGTGATCCCATAAAATTAAAAATTACAAAAATTAATGATAGTGTATATCAGACGGAGAAAGTATTTGCAAATGGTTCTGTTGGATTTGGTATTAGTGGATTTGATAGACAAGATTTAGCTAATAATAAAAATGGTATATACAAATACTCAACCTACTACAACAATAAGAAAATCATTGATTTCAATTTTGAGTCATTTTATTTTGAAGAATCTATAAAAATAAAAACATTAATTGATTATAAATATTACATAAAAAATAAATCAAGAATTATAAAGTTATTTAAAGACAAAGGGAATGATTTAAGTATTTATTTAAATAATAAATCAGGCTATATTAATATTGAAAACAACCCATCTGTTTACAAAATTATAGTTTCTGATTTGAATGGAAATAAATCAATTGTAAAAGTTCCGATAAAACATAGTGATTTTAATAAAGATTTAAATTCATATGATGAAAATGGTTTAGCAAACACATTATTAACATCGAATAAATACATAAATAATAAACTTGATTACAATTTTAAATTTGAAAATGCGGAAATAAAAATAGCTAAAAACACTTTTTTAAAGGATATTCAATTAAATATTGAATCACTCAAAGATTCAATTAAAATAATAAATCCTGAAATAGCTGTTTTCAAAAACATTAAAATAAATTTCTATAATAAAGATAATAGGAAAGGTAATTATTTAGCTTTAAAAAATAAGGATGGAAATGAGTCGTTTGCTTCTGCAAACCTAAATAGTAAAAATTATTTTTATCATAAAACTAAATCATTAGGAACTTATTTTTTGAAAAATGACACTATTCCGCCATCAATAAAATTAAAAAATTTCAAAAATAACGATTGGATTTCAAATAAAAATTTTATTAGGTTAAATATCATTGATAANGAAACGGGTATTAAAAATTATAAAGTAAAAATTAATAGTAAATGGACTCTTTTTGAATATGAATACAAAAGAAACGAACTTTTTTATGAATTTGACTCGTATTTTTTAAACCAAACAAAGAACTTAATTGAAGTTTTTATAGAAGATTTGGCAGGAAACAAAACTCAGAAGAATTTTACCTTTTTCAGAAATTAATTTGAGTTTACAAAATCACTTAAAATTTCAACTACATTATCAATTTCAGCTTTATTATTGTATTTAGAAAACGAAAATCTTAATGAAGGTTTTTTTAAATCTAATTCTGATAAAATAGAGTTTAAAACATGAGATCCTGTACTACTACCAGATTGACAAGCACTCCCTCTTGAACATGCGACTCCTTTTAAATCTAAGTTAAATTCCAAAAGAACTGATTGATCTTTTGAAACAGGAAGACAAATATTTAAAATGGAAAAAGTACTTTCATTGTCGTCATCACAACTTCCATTAAATTTTAGCAAAGGAATTGAACTAGATATTTTCTTAATGAAATATGTTTTTAAACCTTGTATATGCTTTTTGTTTTCATCGAAACTCTTATATGATTCAATAAAAGCCAACTCCATTCCACATATGTTGTGGACTGATTCAGTTCCAGCCCTTAAACCCCTTTCCTGATTACCTCCAATTATTTGTGGGTTTAACTTTAATTTTTTATTTATATATACAAATCCAATTCCTTTTGGACCATGAAATTTATGGGCAGAACCTACAATAAAATCAATATTAAGCTTTGATAAATCAAATCTATATTTCCCAATGGACTGAACTGTATCAGAGTGAAATAAAGCATTATGTTTTTTACAAATATCTCCTGTCTTTATTAAATCTAAAACTGAACCAATTTCATTATTAACATGCATTAAGCTAACGATTGTTTTAAGATTGGTCTTAACTAGAACTTTATTTAAGTCCTTATAATCAATTAGTCCTTTTCGATTTACTTTTACAAACTCAACTTTAATGGATTCTGTCAATTTCAAAAATTTGACAACATTCAATACTGCTTTATGTTCGATTTCAGAAGTGACAATTCTTTTAACACCCAAGTCCTTAACAGCAGAAATCAAAATTAGATTATCAGATTCTGTTCCACATGAAGTGAAAAAAATCTCAGAGGGTAAAACATTAAATTCCTTTGCAATTGATTTTCTTGCTTTTTCTACTAATGTTCTAGATGATCTTCCAAAACTGTGAGTTGAATTTGGATTTCCATAATTATTAGTCATAACGTTATTCATCAAATTAATCACTGATTGATCAATTTTTGTTGTAGCCGCGTTATCAAAATATATATTACTCACTAGTTTCAAATTCTTTTAATGACTTCACAATTATATCCACAGCAGAATCTATTTCTNTCTTATTTATGGTTAATGGAGGTGCAAATCTAATAATATTTCCATGAGTAGGTTTTGCTAACAATCCATTATCTCTTAGCTTTAAACAAATGTTCCATGCAGTGTCACTTTCTTCGTGATCATCAATAACAATTGCATTAAGCAAACCTTTTCCTCTTACTAATTTAACTGCATTACTATGGGAAATATATTCATTTAATTTTTTTCTAAAATAATTTCCCATTTCTAATGAATTTTGACATAATTTTTCGTCTTTAACTACTTTTAAAGCAGCAATAGCTACTTTACATCCTAAAGGATTTCCGCCATATGTTGAACCATGTTCACCAGGTTTAATGGTTAACATNATTTCATTAGATGATAAAACAGCAGATACTGGAAAAACACCTCCAGAAAGAGCTTTACCTAAAATCAATATATCAGGCTTAAAACCATGATGGTCGCAGCAGATCATTTTACCAGTTCTAGCTATTCCAGTTTGAACCTCATCAGCAATAAATAAAACATTATTTTTTTTACAAAGATTAAATGCATCTAAAAGATAATTGTCGTCTGGAACAACTACCCCTGCTTCTCCTTGAATTGGCTCCACCATAAAAGCAGCAACATCAGGGTCTTTTAAGGAACTTTTTAAAGCATTTAAATCATTATACGGGATTATTTCATATCCGGGCATAAAAGGTCCAAAATTTTTGGTACTTAATGGGTCATTTGAAGATGAAATAGCTGCTAAAGTTCTACCCCAAAAATTACCAGTAACAAAAATTATTTTGGCTTTATTTTTAGCAACACCTTTTTTTTCGTAAGCCCATTTTCTAGCCAATTTTACAGCAGTCTCTCCTCCTTCAACACCTGTATTCATTGGCAGCACTCTATCATAATCAAAATAATCAGTGATAAATTTTTCATATTCACCTAATACATTATTATGAAAAGCTCTAGATGTCAAGGTTAATTTTGAAGATTGATTAATTAAAGCTTCATTAATTTTAGGATGACAATGACCTTGGTTAACAGCTGAGTAAGCAGATAAAAAATCAAAATATTTTTTATTATTTACATCCCAAACATATATTCCTTCCCCTTTTTCCAAAACAACTGGCAAAGGATGATAATTGTGAGCTCCATAATTATTTTCGAGATCAATAAAGTAGCTAGAATTATCTTTTGTCATATAAATTAATTTATGTTAATATTTATTACAATATTGCAAACCTAAACAATAAAAGATATAAATTATTGTATTAATTTTAAATAATAAATTTAAAATATATTTTGATATATATATCGAGTAAGAGTAATCCGGTTTTCAAAAACATTTTTAAACTTTTGTTTAAAAACAATAAAAGAAAAGCCAGCAATTCATTTATAGTCGAAAGCATAAAAGATATTAATCTTTGTAAAGATTTTGATTTTGAATTTATTGAAATAATTATTTGTTCTGAATTAATTTCAGAGCAAAACATGACTTACATCAATAAAAATTTAAAAAATATTATAATTCACGATTTCTCTCTTAATCTTTACCAAGAATTAATTTATAAAAAAAAAGGAGAAGGGTTATTAGCGTTAGTTAAATCTAAAGAGAATTCATTAAAGAATTTTACACTATCAAAAACACCATATATTTTAATAGCAGAATCTCCAGAGAAACCTGGAAATATTGGAGCTCTTTTAAGAACAGCTGATGCAGCTGGATTAGATGGATTAATAATTGCTAATCCAAAAACAGAGCTGTATAATCCGAATACAATTAGGGCAAGTTTGGGAAGCATCTTTACAATGCAAATAGCTACTGCTTCAACAGATGAAATTATAAACTATTTAAAAAATAATAATGTAAAAATATATTCAACTTTTGTTAAAAAAAGTCGCAACTATTTAAACGTTGATTATAAAGAAGCTTGTGCTATTGTAGTTGGAACTGAATCATCATCATTATCAAAGCCTTGGTTATCAAAATCAGATGAATTAATTAGTATTCCAATGAAAGGTAAAATGGACTCATTGAATTTATCCGTAAGTGCTGCAATAGTTATATTTGAAGGATTAAAACAAAGAAATGATAATTAACCCAGAAACATTATTCAACATTCTCATTACAATTATAGTACTTAATTTTTTGAAGGATTCGATTTTAGATTATCTGAATTCCACATTTTTTAATAAAGAAATACCAGTAATATTAAGTGATATTTATGATGAAAAAAAGTACTTAAAATCTCAGGAATATAAAAAAATTCAATATAGGTTCAGTAGAATTTTTAATATATATAGTTTTCTAATTTTAATGTTATTTTTTTACTTAGACGGATTTTTAATTGTAGATAATTACAGCAGATCACTTTTCGAATCTGAACTTGTAATAAGTTTAAGTTTTTTTGCGATTATTTATTTTGGAAACGATATTCTAAGAATTCCCTTTTCACTATATAATACTTTTATTATTGAGGAAAAATTTGGTTTTAACAAAACTTCCATTAAAACATTTATTAATGATAAACTAAAATCTTGGTTATTGACAATTTTATTTGGAGGTGGAATAATAAGTTTTATAATTTTTCAATTTGAATCTATTGGACAAAAATTTTGGATAGTAGCTTGGATATTTATATCCGTTCTAACTGTACTNATAAATGGTCTTTATACGCAGGTGATTGTTCCNCTTTTTAATAAACAAACAAAACTTGAAGATGGAGAATTAAAAAGTGAAATAGAAAAGTATTCAAAAAAGGTTGGATTTAACTTAAGTAATATTTTTGTAATTGATGGCTCAAAAAGATCAACCAAAGCAAATGCTTATTTTTCAGGATTTGGAAAACAAAAAAGAGTTACATTATTTGATACTTTAATAAATAAATTAAACAAAGAACAAATTGTGGCGGTTATAGCTCACGAGATTGGTCATTATAAAAAAAATCATATTATTTTTAATTTATTGTTTTCTATAATTCAAACAGGCATTATGCTTTACATTCTTTCATTATTAATATATATGCCAATTTTTTCAGAAGCACTTAATATTGAAAATCATAGTTTTCACATAGCTTTAGTTACATTTTCAATACTTTACACGCCCATCTCTGAAATATCATCAATAATATTTAATTTATTTTCTAGAAAATTTGAATATGAAGCAGATGAATATGCTGATAAATCTTTTGATGGAAAGTATTTAATTCAAGCCCTAAAAGTATTAACTAAAGACAGTTTAAGCAATTTAACACCGCATCCAAAATACGTTTGGTGGCATTACTCTCATCCTACTCTGTTAGAAAGAATAAATCAATTACAATAGTTATTTTTTTTTTAGTTAAATTTAATAATGATGGTAGTCGATTCAATTAAAGAGAATAATCAAATAGCTAAAGAATATAAAGAGCTTCTTAAAATTAGTTATCAATCGTTATCAAAAGATGATAGAAAACTTATTAGGTTAGCTTTTGATACATCAGTTGATGCTCATAAAAACCAAAGACGAAAATCTGGTGAACCTTATGTTTTTCACCCTATTTCAGTTGCTAAAATAGTTGCATCAAAAATCGGATTAGATGCAACATGTATAGCCGCAGCCTTATTACACGATGTAATTGAGGATACTGATTATAGCGCAAATAAAATAACTAAGATTTTTGGAAAAAAAATTAGCAAAATTGTTGTTGGTTTAACTAAAATTTCAAAATTATCTAAAGAAGAAAACGTCTCTTTACAAGCTGAAAATTTTAGAAAAATGCTACTTACATTAAATGATGACGTAAGAGTTATATTGATTAAAATAGCTGACAGGTTACATAATATGCAAACCTTGGATTCAATGCCAGCAGAAAAACAAATAAAAATTTCTTCTGAAACTCTTTACATTTATGCACCAATAGCACATAGAATTGGTCTTTACGATGTTAAGTCAGAACTTGAAGATTTAGGCTTAAAATATACAGAACCAGAGATATTCAATGAGATAAAAAATAAAATTGAAGAAACAAAAGTTGACCAAGACAAATACATCAAAAATTTTTCAAGAAGAATTTCGGAAAAATTAAAACCTGAAAACTTAAGATTTAAAATAAATGGAAGGCCTAAATCAATACATTCAATTAGAAATAAAATTATAAATAAAAATATTTCTTTTGAAGAAATTTATGACAAGTTCGCAATTAGAATTATTTATAACTCGGACAGAGAAAACGAAAAGTTTATAGCGTGGAAAATATATTCAATTATAACTGATCATTATACTCCTAACCCTTTAAGATTGAGAGATTGGATTACTTCTCCAAGGTCGAATGGGTATGAGGCACTACATATTACTGTAGTAGGGCCAAGATCAAAATGGGTTGAGGTACAAATAAGATCTGAAAGAATGCACGAAATAGCTGAAAAAGGTTTTGCTGCACATTACATGTACAAAGGAGGAAATAAATCTGAAACTGGTTTAGAAGAATGGCTTAATAGATTACAAGAAGTATTAGAAAACACTGACACTGATGCAATAGATTTTGTTGAAGATTTTAAGCTTAATTTATATTCGACAGAAATATTTGTTTTCACACCAGCGGGAGAACTAAAATCGTTAGCTAAAGGTTCAACAGCTTTAGATTTTGCTTTTAGCGTTCATACAGGGTTAGGATTAAAAACAAGAGGAGTAAAAGTAAATGGTAAAATGGTTCCACTAAGCCATGTATTAATTAGTGGTGATCAAATTGAAATAATTAAATCAGAAAACACCAAACCTTCTTCAAACTGGTTGGATTACGTAAAAACATCCAGAGCAAAAGCTAAAATCAGAACAGCATTAAAAGAAGAAAAAAAGTTATTAGCTGAAGACGGAAAAGAAATATTAAGAAGAAAGCTAAAACAATTAAAAATAAAATTTGATGAAAAAACTGTAAATGATTTAGGAAACTTCTTAAAATTAAAAACCAGTTTAGATTTATTTTATAGAGTAGGAATTGGGAAAGTAGAAAATAATGAGTTGAAAAAATTCGCTAATAACAACAATAGAATAATAAATTTTTTTAGAAAAAAAATAGGAAGAAAACCAAGCAAATTTAATCAAGCTGCAAAAGAAATTACTAATAATTTTGATTTAGTTGTTTTTGGNAATGAAGAAGATAAACTTGAATATAATTTAGCAAAATGTTGTAATGCAATTCCAGGGGATGATATATTTGGGTTTGTAACTATAAACGACGGAATAAAAATACATAAAAAAACATGTTCAAACGCTGTTGGTCTTCAATCAAAATTTGCATATAGAATTTTAAAATCTAAGTGGATTGATTCATCATTATTAGAATACAGTTCAACAATTAGAATTTCTGGAATTGATAATCTAGGAATTGTAAATGAAATAACTAAACTCATATCAAACACATTAAATATTAATATTAAAAAAATGAGTTTTGACACCGTTGATAATATTTTTAGGGGAAAAATTACTTTAAAAGTTAGAACAAAAAATATTTTAAATGATTTAATAAAAAGATTAAAAAAAATAAATGGCATTGAAAAGGTCATTAGAGAATAGTGAATTATCAATTTTTAACCTAATTTTACTTTATGAATAATGAAAAGAATCAGAAAATAGTAAAAGAAGTTTTTACTAAATTTTTAGATTTAAAAAGTCATAGAAAAACACCTGAACGTTTCGCAATTCTTAGTGAAATTTACAATTCCTCAGAACACTTTGACATAGAGTCTCTTTATGTTATGATGAAAAATAAAAATTACAGAGTTAGCAGAGCTACATTATATAATACCATTGAACTTCTTTTAGAATGTAAGCTTGTAAGAAAACATCAATTTAGTTCAAATCAAGCTCAATATGAAAAATCTTATTTTGATCATCAACATGATCATATAATTTTGACGGACACAGGAGAAGTTATTGAGTTTTGTGACCCTAGAATTCAAAGTATTAAAAAAAATATCGAAGAAATATTTGGAGTTGAGATTAATAATCACTCCTTGTATTTTTATGGAAAAAAAATTAAAAATTAAATATGAAAGTTGATTTATTACTAGGCTTACAGTGGGGAGACGAAGGCAAAGGGAAAATAGTTGATGTACTGACAAAGAATTATGATATTATAGCACGATTTCAAGGAGGACCAAATGCAGGACATACACTCGAATTTGATGGAATCAAACATGTTTTACACACTATTCCGTCTGGAATATTCCATGAAGAATCAATGAATTTAATTGGTAATGGTGTGGTAATCGATCCTGTGATTTTTGAAAAAGAAATTGAAAAATTAAAGCCTTTTAATATTAACTTTTCAAAAAATTTATGCATTTCAAGAAAAGCACATTTAATTTTGCCCACGCATAGACTTCTTGATGCAGCATCTGAACTTTCAAAGGGAAAATCCAAAATTGGTTCAACGCTCAAAGGAATTGGACCAACTTATATGGACAAAACTGGAAGAAATGGTATTAGAATTGGAGATATTGAGCTTCCAGAATTTCTTAAAAAATACAGAAAATTAGCAAATAAACATGAGACCATGATTAAAAGCTACAATGTTGATTTACAATATAATCTAGCTGAGCTTGAAGAAGATTTTTTTAGTGCTATTGAAAATATAAAATCAATTCCTTTTATTGATAGTGAAAACTATATTTTTAATGAATTAGATAATAATAAAAATATATTAGCCGAAGGTGCTCAAGGTTCGCTTCTTGATATTGATTTTGGAACTTATCCATTTGTTACATCCTCAAACACAACTGCAGCTGGAGCATGTACAGGATTAGGAGTTCCGCCTAACAAAATAAAAGATGTTTTTGGTATTTTCAAGGCATATACAACAAGAGTTGGAAGTGGTCCTTTTCCAACTGAACTTTTTGACGATAACGCTAAAAGAATGAGTAAAGTTGGTAATGAATTTGGTGCTACAACTGGAAGACCTAGAAGATGTGGATGGTTAGATTTAGTAGCATTGAAATATGCCGTTAAAGTTAATGGAGTAACAAAATTAATGATGATGAAAGGAGACGTATTGTCCGGATTTAAAAACATTAAAATTTGTACTTCCTATGACTATAACGGAGAGAAAATTAATCATTTTCCATTTTCTGTTGATTCAAAAAAAATAAAACCAATCTATACAGAATTCAAAGGATGGGATGAGGATATAAGTAAAATAAAAAAAGAGAGTTCATTTCCTAAAACATTTATGGATTATGTTTCCTACATAGAAAATGAATTACAAGTTCCTATTGCAATTATTTCAGTGGGTCCTGATAGAACTCAAACAATAATTCGTTAAAAAAATTTGAAACTTAAATTATCAATAATTTTAATATTACTATTTAATGTTCTTTTATCTCAAGAAAAAAAGATTATTCAAATAATAGAAGCAGGCTCATTTGATAAAAACGAACTAGATCTTCCTGGAGCAAATATTTTAAAAAAAAACAGTAGTGTAAGAGTTCATCTTTTACATGATGGAATGGATATATGGTCTGATTATGCACTTTTCTATAAAAAAAACAATTCATTTAAGGCAAGAGGTGATGTTGTAGTTAAACAGGGTGATAGTATCGAGCTTTACAGCGAAAATTTAGAATATGATGGAAACAGCAGAAAAATTATTGCTAAAACAAATGTAATTTTTAAAAATAATAATACGACATTAAAGACTCAGATATTATTTCATGACAGAGATTTAAAAGAGATATATTTTGAAAATGGAGGAATAATAAAAGATTCAACTAATACAATAAAAAGCACGGAGGGAAAATATTTTTTAACAAACTCCAAATATGAATTTAATAAAAGAGTTAACGTTTATAATAACGATAGCGATATAAAATCAATTAAACTAGATTATTACAGTGATACTGAAAAAGTATTTTTTTATGGTCCAACTGTAATCACAGGGCAAGATTATAGAATTTTTAGCGAAAATGGATTTTACAACACAAACAGTAAAAATGGATACTTTAATACAAAAGCAAAAATAGAGTACGGAAATAGAACAATAAAAGGTGACAGTTTAATATTTGATGATTTAAAAAAATATGCATCTGGAAAAAATAACGTAACAATAATAGACACAATAAATAAGACTATTATTAAAGGAGATTTTGCAGAAATTTTTAAAAAATTAGATTCATCTATGATTACAAAAAATTCATATGCAATAAAACTTTTAGAAAAAGATTCCTTATTTATTAAAGCTGACACACTGTTCGCTGTTGGTCCAGATGAAAATAGAATTATTAAAGGCAGATATGATGTAAAATTTTTTAAAAATAATATGAGTGGCAAATCTGACAAGTTCATAATGAATCAAAAAAATGGATTAATTAAACTGTTGCGAAATAAACTCTCGAAAAGAGAACAACAAATATTAACTAGTAAAGAAATTTCAAAAAAAAATCCTGTGATTTGGAACGGAGAAAGTCAAATGTCTGGGGATGAAATACACATAATTAGAAATACCATAACTAATAAACTTGATTCATTAAAAATTTTAAACAATGCTTTTGTTGTTGAAAAAGACAGTTTTGGGATTGACAATTATAATCAAATGAAAGGAATTGATTTGTTTGGAAATTTTAGAGATAATGAATTAGAAAAAATAAGATTAGACAGAAATACTGAAATGATTTATTTTTTATATGATGAAGAGACTAAAGAATTAATAGGAATTGATAAAGCGATTTGCAGTTCAATTTTAATGACCATTACTAATAATAAAATTGATGAAATAATCTTTTATACTAACCCTGAGGGGAAAGTATACCCTGAAAAAGAACTTGAAATAAATGAAAAAATTTTAAACGGTTTTAATTGGAGAATAGATGAAAAGATTTTGAATAAAAAAAATCTAATTAATAACTAATTTGAAAGATAAATTTTTAAAATACCAAGCACAAACAACTAATAATCCTATTGGCCTGAAAGTTTTAAAAGCAGAAGGATCCTATATTTACGACACGAATAATAAAAAATATTTAGATTTTGTTGCAGGTGTTTCAGCATCTAACTTAGGTCATAAGAATAATAAAATAAAAGAAGCGGTTATAGATCAAATTGAAAAATATTGGCATGTAATGGTTTATGGTGAGTTTATTCAAGAACCGACAGTGAAATTATGTGAATTAATTTCCAATAACCTGCCAAATTCTTTATCAAATACTTACTTAACAAATTCAGGTACTGAAGCAATGGAAGCTGCCATGAAATTAGCTAAGAGAGTAACAGCAAGAAGTGAATTTATTGCTGCAAAAAACAGCTACCACGGAAACACTCAAGGAGCAATGAGTATAATGGGTTTTGAAGAAAGAAAAAGAGCATATAGACCTCTTCTTCCAGATATTAATTTCATTGAGTTTAACAATGAAAATGATATTTTACTCATTAATAATAAAACATCAGCAGTAATTCTTGAAACAATTCAAGGTGGTGCTGGTTTTATAATACCATCAAAAAACTATTTAAAAAAAATAAAAAATCAGTGTGAAAAAGTAGGAGCTCTTTTAATACTTGATGAAATACAACCAGGAATTGGAAGAACAGGAAAGTTATTTGCTTATGAACATTATGGAATAATTCCTGATATTTTAGTTTATGGAAAGGGTTTAGGTGGAGGGTTTCCAATTGGAGCTTTATCATCAAGTTTTGAGAATATGAGTCTATTCAAAGAAAATCCAATATTAGGACATATTACTACTTTTGGAGGTCATCCTGTAATAGCTGCTGCTGCTTATGCAAATCTTAAAGAAACTTTAAATTCTGGCATAATAGATTCAGTAAATCAAAAGGAAAAATTATTTAGGAAATATTTAAAACATGAACTTATTGAAGAAGTCAGAGGAAAAGGGTTGATGCTAGCAATAATTTTGAAAGGAAACAATTCATCTTATAAACTAGTTTCCAAAAGCTTAGAAAAGGGGTTAATTCTATTTTATTTACTATTTGAGCCTAAAGCTGTCAGAATTACACCTCCCTTAACAATAAGTAATATTGACATAAAAAAAGGTTGTGAAATTATTTTAGAAGTACTTGACGAATTAAAAAAATCTGTTCATTAATTTGTTAAAAAGAATTATTTTTTTTTTTTAAACAAAATGAATCTGATAATATCTTTACATTTAGATGAATGACAATTTTCAAGATTTTTTTTCTGATTCAATTATAAAATTTGAATCAATGATTAATAGTAATAAATTTTTATTTTTTGATTCTGAAGAATTTGAATCAATTATAATTTATTATCTAGAATCTGGCAATAGCTCAATGGCTAATAAGGCTATAAAAATGGCAATCGAACAATATCCAAAAAATACATCAATTTTACTTTTAAAAGTTGAAGCTTTAATATTTGAAAATAACATTGAAGAAGCAGAAAAAATAATTGATTCTCTATATGAAATAGATAGAAATAATTCTGAAATAATAATTCAAAAATCTAGAATTCTTTCAAAAAGAAAAAAACATTCGAAATCAATAAATCTTCTAAAAAAAATTAGTAAAGATTGTGAGTTTTATAGCGATGCATTGGTAATGATTGGAAAGGAATATCTTTTTATTGATAATTTTGAAAATGCAAAAGAAAAATTTAAAGAATATATTAAAAATCATCAATTAGATTATGCTGTTTTAAATAATTTACTTTATTGTTTTGATGCCCTAGGGAATACTGATAACACCATCAATTATTTAAATGATTTTTTGGAAGAAAATCCATATTGTGAAGTCGCATGGCATCAACTTGGTAAACAATATTTAAAAAAAGAGCTTTTTAAAGAAGCNTTAACTGCGTTTGATTTTGCTATAATTTCAGATGATTCTTTTGTAGGAGCTTATNTAGAGATGGGTAAAGTTCTTGAAAAACTTAATAAAATAAATCAAGCTATAGAGCAATACGAAATTGTTACTAAAATTGATGAACCAAATCCTTTTGCTTTGTATCGAATAGCATGTTGTCATAATAAATTAGGCAATATTGAATTAGCAATTTCATACTATAACAAAACTGTTGAAGAAGACCCTATTCATGATAGTGCTTGGATGTCGTTGGCCACAAGTTATTATAAACAAAAAGATTATTTAGAAGCTAAAAATCACTTGATTAAAGCAATTGAAATTGATTCAGAAAACATAAAGTATTGGGAATTATANTGCAAAATAAATCTAGATTTAAATAACAATGAAGAAGTTGAAATTTCATTTAAAGAGATTTTGTCTTTGGGTAATTTGAGCCTAAGTACTTTAATATTTTTAACTAAAACATTAATTCAAATCCCTTTAAACGAATCTTTGTCTAATCAATTTTTGATAAAAATTGATGCTCTTCCAAATTCATTATTAAGTGAAAAAAAATATATTAGTTATGTAATTCTTNATAATTCTAATCAGATAATTAAAGCTAATTTCAATTTAAAAGAAGCTTATTTTCATAATCCTGCGATTTATGATTACTTCAAAGACATTTTTCCAACTATTCCACAGCTTAATGTCTTTAAAAACATGAATGTAAATTAAATTTTTAGTAAATTATCTTAATTTTTTTCAATGAAAAATACTTTTTTTTCAAATTTTGTTATTCTAATTAAAGGAATGTGTATGGGCATTGCTGATATAGTTCCTGGTGTTTCTGGCGGGACAATTGCTATAATCACTGGAGTTTACGAAGAATTGTTAAAAACTATAAATAAATTTGATTTTAAAATATTAAAAGAATTTAGAAATGGTAAGGCGAAAACAATTTGGGAAACTTATAATTTAAATTTCCTTTCCTTCTTAGGCTTTGGAATTTTATTAAGTATTGTAATACTAAGTCATTTTATATTGATATTATTAAATGAATATCCAATAGCTCTTTGGTCTTTATTTCTTGGATTAATTTCCTCAAGCATCATTTTTTTATTCAAAACTACATCTAAATTAAATTTTAAAAATTCAAAATACTTAATTCCATCTCAATTGTATTTTTTAATTATTGGGGGTTTTATAGCTCTGTACATTCAAACACTAAGTTCTAGTAGTAGTATTGAAGTTAATTCATTATACTTATTTTTTTGTGGAATGATTAGTATAACCGCCATGCTTCTTCCAGGCATTTCAGGAGCTTACATTTTGGTTTTATTGGGTGCTTATGAAACTATGTTAATAACACTAAAGGAAGTTAGTAAATTGAATTCAGAATATTTCATGAATTTCATTTCGTTTGCTCTTGGGGCTTTGTTGAGTATTAAATTATTTTCTAAATTATTAACATGGGCATACAAAAATTATAAAAATAATACACTTTTTTGCCTAATTGGCTTTATGATTGGATCTCTACCGACATTATGGCCTTGGAAAAAAAATAGTGATTCTGGTTTTTTTTTAGATAGATTATATATTCCTGAAAATTACTTTAATAATTCTGAGTTTAATGAAGGGATATTATTTTTTATAATAGGAATCATACTTGTTCTACTTTTAGAATTTATTTCAAATAAAAATGAAAAAAAGAAATAATAAGTTCTATATCATACTCTTAATTAAAAGCATTTTAATGGGTACTGTAAATAAATTACCTGGTGTTTCTGGGGGGTTAGTTGCACTTATAACAGGGTTTTATATAGAAATGATAAACTCTTTAAAAAAAATAAATTTCAAAATAATTCCATTACTTTTTAAACTAAATTTTTCTAAAATAGATAAAAACTATAACGGATTATTTTTATTGATTATTCTATCTGGAATTGTAATTAGTTATTTCACCACTTCAAAAATATTAGATCTTTTATTTAATAGTTATGAAATCTTTGTTTGGTCAGTCTTTTTTGGAATGGTATTAGCGTCTAATTTTATTTTAATTCAAAATTTAAAAACATGGAATTATAATACTTTTATTTCAATTATTTCAGGATTAATTTTAGGGTTAATTATTAGCTTTTCAGATCCAATTGAAGAAAACAAAAATACATTGTTTATTTTCTTTTGTGGTTTTATAAGCATAAGCGGAATGATTATTCCTGGACTATCTGGTTCGTTTTTACTCATACTATTAGGAAACTATAAACTTTTATTGATTGACTCAGTAAATTCACTTTTCAATTCAATACTTATTTCCATAGGACTTGAATCTAATCTTTCACATGATTTAGAACTTTTAAAAATTGTTTTGATATTTACTTTAGGATCTCTATCAGGATTAATCTTACTCTCTAATTTCCTGAGTTATTTAGTTAGAAAACATGAAGAAACAGTAAATCAATTTATAATTGGTTTTATATTTGGATCTTTAATAATATTGTGGCCATGGAACCATATAAATGAAAAATCATTATTAAATGATAATTTTGGTATTTCAGTTCCAAAATTGACAGAAATAACAAATATAATGTCTGTTGTATGGATTTGCATTGGATTAATCACAGTTTTAAGTATAAATATGTATGTTGGAAAAAAAAATAAAATACGGACTGATAGGAAAGAATATTGATTATTCGTTTTCAGAGAAATTTTTTAATGAAAAATTTATAAATGAAAACATAGGGAACTGCACGTATGAAAATTATGATTTAAGTTCAATAAAAGAGTTTAATTCTATAATAAAAGACAATTCAATTAAAGGATTTAATGTTACTATTCCTTACAAAAAAGAAATAATTGATTTTCTACACGAAATTGATCCAATTGCAAAAAAAATTGGAGCAGTAAATACATTGAAAATTTGTGACAAAAAAAAAATTACGGGATACAATACTGATTATATAGGATTTATAAATTCAATAAAACACGTAATATCTAATCATTCAAAAGCTCTAGTTTTAGGGACGGGAGGAGCTTCAAAAGCAATTATNTATGGTCTAAACTCCATGGGGATTAAATCAACTATAGTTTCAAGGAAAAAAAAANATGGATTAATTACATATGAAGAATTAAATGAGGAAANAGTTAAACAAAATACTATCATAATTAATTGTACACCTTTAGGAACTTTTCCTAAAATCAAAGAATGTCCTAAAATACCATTTGAGTATATAACAATGAACCACTTATGCTACGATTTAATTTATAATCCCATAAAAACAAAATTTTTAAAAGAAAGTGAAAAAAAAGGAGCAACTATTATAAATGGAAAAAAAATGTTAGANAATCAAGCTAATGAAAGTTGGAAGATTTGGAATAGTTAAATAAAAATAGGTAACTTAATTAAAAATAATTCTTTGAAACTGAGTCAAAAAAATTTNGATGATAATTTAGTAGAAAAAAAACTTTTAATAGAAAAGTTAAAAGAACTATTAAATACTGATGGGTCAATAAATGACAAATACAATAAGTTTAAAAAAATACAGAACTCCTGGTTTAAAATTGGAAATGTTCCAAGGTCACAAGATTTAATAATTTGGAATAATTTTCAACATCATATTAAAAATTTCTATGATTATTTACATTTAAACAGAAAATTTAAAGAAATTGATTTAGACCATAATTTAAAAGAAAAAGAAAAAATAATTTTTAGCGCAAAGAAATTAATAAATAGTAATGATCAATATAAAGCTTTCAGAGATTTTGAAAGATTTAAAAAAAGATGGAAATTCGAATTAGGTCCAGTAAAGAAAGAAAATAAAGAAAAATTAGAAAAAGAAATAAGAAATATTGAAGAAATATTAAATAACAAAAGAAAAGAATTTGAATTAAATAAAGACGCTATATTAAGTTTAAATTATAATACAAAAAATAAATTAGTTAACGATATTGAAGGCTTATATCAAACAGATTCAAACTCGATTAAAGATTGGCAAGAGAAAATTAAAACTTTTGAGTCTATTAAAAAAAATATAGAAGATACAGGTCCAATTCCTAGAAAATTAAAAAAATCATTTTGGAATAATTATAAGAAAGTAGTTCGAGAATTTTACTCGACTAAAAATATATTTTTTAAAAAAATTAAAAAAGTTTACACTGAAAATCTTANTAAACAAAATTCACTGATTAATGAAATAATAAATATTTCCTCAAAAGATGATTTAGAAAAAGAAAGACAAAATGTTATTTCAATTCAAAAACAATGGAAATTAATCAAGCCTGTTCCATATAAGGCAAATGAAAAAAATTGGAAAAATTTCAAAAATAGTTGTGATCTGTTTTTTCAAAAAATTTCACAAAACAAAAACTTAAAAACAAAAGAAAATAAANAATTTGAACTAAAACAAAATAAATTAATTGAAGATGTGGAAAAATTTAGTGGAGAATTAGTTGGTTTAGAAAAGATTTTTGAAGAATATTTCTTAAACAATAAATTAAGTTCTGAGAAAGAAAAAATATTTTTTGATAAAATTAAAACACAATTAATTAAACAAGGTCTTAAAGAAGAAGAATCTCAAAATAAATTAAATGAGATGAAATCTAAATTCATGAGCTATGATCAAAAAAAATCTGAAGTTTATAAATTAAATCTAAGATTAGATAAACTAAAAAAAGATTTAACTCAACAAGAAAATAATCTATTATTTTTTAATGATAAATCAAAAGAAAATAAATTATTAAAAACAGTGCATCTAAAAATTAAAAATCAAAAATTAGAAATTGAAAAATTAATTATTGAAAAAAACAAATTGATTAAGTAATTACTTGAGGCTGTTCCAAATGGCTAACAATTCAGAATTCGAAAGATCATGTAGTTCAAGATTTTCATTCTTTATTTTTATTTCCATTTCTTTGAATCTTTTAGTAAATTTTCTATTTGTTTTTTCTAAAGCATTTTCTGAATTTATACCTAGGTATCTGCCATAATTAATTACTGAAAATAAAAAATCTCCAAATTCTTCTTCAATTTTATTTGAATCAGACCTCTCTAATTCTAAACTCAATTCGTCAAATTCCTCAATAACTTTATTTTTTGAATTAACCACAGAGTCCCATTTAAAACCTGCGCTAGAAACCTTGTCCTGAATTCTTAATGCTTTAATTAAAGATGGTAAAGTTTTCGGAACACCTGAGAGAATACTATCACGGCCTTCATTAATTTTCAATTTTTCCCAGTTTTTTTTTACTTCTTCTTTAGANANTTGTTTTTTAGTTTTATANACATGAGGATGTCTATGTATTAGCTTTTTAGAAATTGATTCTACAACATCATTAAAATTAAAAATTTGTTTTTCGTCAGCAATTTTTGAATAAAATATAATATGAAGAAGTAAATCGCCTAACTCGTTTTTAATTTCATCATAATCACCGTCATTAATAGCATCAACTAGTTCAAATGTTTCTTCAACTGTTAAAGTTTTTAAAGAATCNATTGTCTGCTCTTTGTCCCANGGACATTTAACTCTTAATTCATCCATTATCTTTAAAAGTTCATCAATAGAATGTGAATTTTTAGATTTTTTCATCTTTTATAAAATGACATTAAATAATCAGGTTTTATATTACCTTTTGAAATATTATTTAATTTACTTTTTATGAGTTTTTTCTTAAAAGTGCTCAACTTATCAGTAAATAAAATACCTTCAATATGATCAAATTCATGCTGAACTACTCTTGCTCTTAATCCATTCAGTTCTAANTCATGTTTATTAAAGTTTTCATCATAATATTTGATTAATATTTCATTTTCTCTAACAACATCTTCCCTAANATCAGGTATACTTAAGCATCCTTCATTAAATGTGTTTAACTTACTTGTTGTTGTAATTAACTCTGGGTTAATAAACACTTTTTTAAAAGTAGAAAGCTTTATTCTTTCGTCTTTATCAAGTTTGTCATCTTCTGAAAAAGGAGAGGCGTCTACTATGAATATTCTTATCGAAAGACCTATTTGAGGTGCAGCTAANCCTACGCCACTTGATGCGTACATTGTATCCCACATATTAGAAATTAATTCATTTAATTTTATGTAATCGTGTGAAATATTTTTACATTTTTTTCGTAAAACAGGATTTCCGTATGCAATAATTGGTAAAATCATATTAAATTTTTTCTAAATAAGACTGAAGTATAATAGTAGCGCTAATTTTATCAACCAAAGATTTATTTCTTCTTTTAACTTTATTAATACCACTTTCTAAAATTACTTTTTTAGCGATAACAGACGTAAAACGCTCATCATATCTTTCTAATTTAATCAATGGAAAATTATTTTTTAAAACATTAATGAATTTTAATATTTCAAATTCAACATCAGAGGGTTGATTATTTTTTTGTAAAGGTTTTCCTATTACTATAGTATCAATTTTATTTTTTGATGTTAAATTTTTTAAAAAAGATAAAATATTTTCATTTGAAACCGTGTCTAAGCCTGATGCAATTATATTCAAATCGTCGGTGATTGCTACACCTATTCTTTTAGTTCCAAAATCTAAAGCAACTATTTTTGACATTTTTCAAAGTTAAATCATTAATAATTAAGGTTAAAATTCTTTAAACTATTTATTATTATCAACGTATATTTGAAAAAAAAACTGTGAAAAAAATTATTGAATCTGCATGGGAAAATAGATCCCTATTAAAAGAAGAAAAAACTAAAAATGCAATACGTTCTGTAATTAAAGATTTAGATAATGGAATAATAAGAGTAGCTGAACCTACAAATAGCGGATGGAAGGTAAATGAATGGGTTAAAAAAGCTGTGGTTTTATATTTTCCAATTCAAGAAATGAAAACAATTGAGGCGGGACCGTTAGAGTTTCATGATAAAATCCCTCTTAAAAAAAATTATAAAGAAAAAGGAATTAGAGTAGTTCCACACGCCGTAGCAAGACATGGAGCTTTCATTAGTAAAGGAGTTATTTTGATGCCAAGCTATGTGAATATAGGTGCTTATGTTGATAGCGGAACTATGGTTGACACTTGGGCAACAGTTGGTAGTTGTGCTCAAATTGGTAAAAATGTTCATTTAAGCGGAGGTGTTGGTATTGGTGGAGTTTTAGAACCATTACAAGCTTCACCTGTGATTATTGAAGATAATGCCTTTATTGGTTCTAGATGTATTGTTGTAGAGGGAGTTAAGATTGGGAAAGAAGCTGTTTTGGGTGCCAATGTTGTATTAACTGGGTCAACTAAAATTATTGATGTCACAGGAGATAATCCAATAGAAACAAAGGGTGTAGTTCCTCCAAGTTCAGTAGTAATTCCAGGATCTTACACTAAAAAGTTTAAAGCTGGAGATTTTCAAGTACCATGTGCATTGATAATTGGTAAAAGAAAAGAAAGTACTAATAAAAAAACATCTCTTAATGATGCTTTAAGAGATTACAATGTTTCGGCATAATTAAAATGAATTCTGAAATTTCAAAAGCTATTAAATATTTAGAAAATGGTGGAATAATTATTTATCCATCTGATACAATATGGGCTTTAGGGTGTGACGCAACTAATTCTGGAGCAGTAGAAAGAATTTTTAAAATAAAAAAAAGAAAGCCAACTCTTCCTTTAATTTGTCTTATGAATGACTACCAAATGTTAAACAAATATGTAAATGTTACAGATGAAATAAAAGCTTTTTTAAATATTCAAAAAAAACCTACAACCATAATTTATAAAATGGTTAAAAAATTTAGTTTTTATAATGAATCAGTAGCTATCAGAATTCCTAAAGATAAATTTTGTCAAAATTTAATAAGTGAGTTTAACAAACCAATCACATCAACATCAGTTAATATTTCAGGAGATAAGTTTCCTGAATGTTTTAATGAAATTAAAGATGAAATTTTGAATCAAATTGATTATTCTGTAAATTTAAAAAGGAACTTAAAACTTAAAAAACCTTCTCAAATTATTAAAATTGAAGGAGACTCGTTCATAACATTAAGGTCTTAGAATGTTTAAAAGAAATTTTAAAAAAAATATTGAGAGTGAAATTTTTCATACAATTTCAAATTGTTGTGATGAAACAAATATTGAATGTTATGCAATTGGAGGATTTGTTAGGGATTTAATAATTGGAAAAACATCAGCTACAGACATAGATATTCTTGTGGTGGGAAGTGGAATTGATATAGCTAAGAAAACGGCTAAAAGGTTAAAAATTAAATCAAAAATAACTGTTTTCAAAAATTTCGGAACAGCCATGTTCAAATACGATGGTTATGATATCGAATTTGTAGGAACAAGGCAAGAAAGCTACAGTAAATCAAGTAGAAATCCGATAGTTAAACCTGGTACTTTGGATGATGACTTAAATAGAAGAGATTTCACAATTAATACTTTGGGAATAAGTTTAAATAAAAATAATTGGGGGGATCTTTTAGACAAATTTAATGGAATTAAAGATTTAGAAAATAAAATAATAAAAACTCCTTTGGAGCCAAAACAAACATTCTCCGACGATCCCTTAAGAATGTTAAGAGCTGCACGATTTTCTAGTCAACTAAATTTTCAAATTGATATTAATTCTTTCAATGGCTTAATTTCGGAAAGAGAAAGGATAAAAATTATTTCTCCNGAAAGAATATCAGAAGAAATTAATAAGATTATCATGACTTCAAAACCATCTGTTGGTTTTAAAATATTGGAGTCAACAGGTTTATTAAATATAATCATGCCTGAACTTACTAATCTCAAAGGCATTGAAGAAATTGAGGGGCAAAAGCACAAAGATAATTTCTATCACACATTGGAAGTTTTAGATAATATTTGTCTTAAAACAGAAAACCTTTGGCTAAGATGGGCTGCACTACTTCACGATATTGGAAAAGCTCCTACTAAACTATTTATAAAAAAAACCGGATGGACTTTTCATGGTCATGAACTTAAAGGATCTAAAATGGTTTATAAACTATTTAAAAGATTACATCTTCCTTTAAATAATAAATTAAAATATGTACAAAAAATNATTTATTTAAGCTCNAGACCAATAGTTCTATCAAATAACAATATTACTGATTCTGCTATTAGAAGATTAATTTATGATTGTAAAGAAGACATTGATGATTTATTAACACTTTGTGAAGCAGATATAACAACTAAGAATCCTATGAGATTCAAAAAATATTTAAACAATTTTAAATTGGTTAGAGAAAAAATAAAAATAGTTGAAGAAAGAGATTCTATTAGAAATTTTCAACCACCAGTTAGTGGAGAAGATATTATGAATTATTTTAACATANAACCCTCAAAAGAAATCGGTATTATAAAAGAATATATAAAAAATTCAATTTTAGATGGAAAAATAGAAAATAATAAAAAATCGGCAAAGTTATTGATGATTGAAAAAGGTAAAACTCTAGGACTTAATAACATTACCATTGAATAATTTTATAAAAATATCTAAAATCAGTCTAGTTTTAGTTTACTTGGTAATTTTAGCTGGATCTTTAGTCAGAATGACTGGAAGCGGAATGGGATGTCCAGACTGGCCAAAATGTTTTGGTTATTACATCCCTCCGTCTGAAGAAAGTGATTTAATCTTTAAATCTAATCATGATTATAAGTCTAATCAAATGATAATATTGAATAATGAAAAACTTTACACTGCAAAATCAGATTTCAGGTCTAGTAATGAAATAAATCTCAATAATTGGATTTTATATGAAAAACACAACTATGTGACTTATAATCCTGTCCATACTTGGATTGAATTTATTAATAGATTAATAGGAGCTGTTGCAGGAATATTTACCATTTTAATGTTATTAATGTCCTTAAAATATTGGAAAGAAAATAAAAATATTACGTTAATTTCATTATTAGTGGTTTTAGGAATGGGTTTTCAAGCATGGCTTGGAAAATTAGTAGTTGATTCTAATTTAGCTCCTTATAAAATAACTGTTCACATGCTAATGGCACTTGTAATTGTAGGATTAATTATTTATTTAATATATACATTAAAAGAAAGAGAAAACATAGTATCTGATAAGAAAATTAAATATTTAATAATAGTTTCAATTACATTAACTTTAATTCAAGTAATTACAGGAACTCAGGTAAGAGAATTTATTGATATTCAATACGAACTCTCAAAAAACAAGGATCTATGGCTAGAGTCTCCAGACTTTTATTTTTATTTTCACCGAACATTTTCATTATTAGTATTTTTTATAAATGCCTTTCTATATTATTATGCATTTAAAAAATCATATAACTTAAAAATTATTTCATTAATTANTTTAGTAATATTTTTAGAAATATTATTGGGAATTATAATGTATTATGGAGATTTTCCAATATTTAGCCAGCCATTACACTTATTTCTAGCAACAATTTTATTTGGATATCAATTTTACTGGAGTTTATTTTTTATAAAAAATACAAATGATTTACAGATTAAGAATAATTCTTGATACCAAGGAAGATGTTATAAGAGATATAGAAATTAAATCTACAAATACTTTTGAGGATTTACATTTTGCGATTGTTAATGCATTCGGTTTTGCAGGAAATGAAATGGCTTCTTTTTATTTGAGTAACTCAAAGTGGATACAAGGAGAAGAAATAACATTTGAAAGTTTTGGTCATGAAAAGGTAATGAAAGAACATATTTTAAACACAATAATTAATAACGATCAAAAAAACTTTATTTATGTGTATGATTTCTTAAAGTTATGGACTTTTTTTATTGAGGTTATTGAGACAAATAAAGAAAATAGTCATAGTCATTATCCACAAACCATTTTTTCAATTGGAGATACACCAATTAAAGCACCTGAAAAATTATTTATTGAAGACAAGAGTGATAAATATTTAGATGATNATTTTGAAGAAGAGGATCCNTACCAGTTTTACTAATTAACACTAAGCATTTCATGATTTTCATAATTTCTCAGAACATAATTGAAAGAAGCTCTAATAATTTCACCCATATTTTTTGAATTAATAAAATTTTTATCCCTTGTAAGCTTATAAACTTGTTTTGATAATAATAATATGTTTTCATCAGTTGATATTTTATCTTGACTCATACATTCAATTATTTTTTTTGTTCTACTTTCAGAACTTAAAATACGTTTGGCAATAATAGATCTTTCCTCAGTTTTATATTGATCTACAGAATTTGAATCTAGTCTTTCTTTAATAAGATTCATAATAAACTTATTTTCTTTAAAAAATTGAGGCCTATATACTTTTAAATTACCTTCATAACATTGTTGATCAAAATCAATTGCTCGAATTTTATAAATTACTTGATCAAAATCGTGTGTTGGTATTATAACATAATTATATGAACGCATATCACCCAATAATCTAATCATGCATCTTTCATTAAATTTTACAAATTCTTTTGCAATTTGTGACTTTTCAGAATTAGTACATTTATTAAGATGTTCTTCAAAAAATTCATCTCCTGGAATTCCTGCAACATGTTCTTCAATTAAAGTTTTATTATTAATAAGAAAATTTAAATTGTAAGGAGATAGTAAGTTCTCGAGTTCTAAACCATAAACTCGCGATGCATCAGCTTTTTTCACGTAGAAGTACGTGAAATTATCATTTAAAGTATTTCTAATTTTAATTCTAAAAGGTTTAGAATTTCCAAAAGTACAATAATCAATCGCATCAATATTTAAAAAATTAATATTAGATTCATTACCATCTGAATGTAATAAATTATAAACTTTTTTTAAAGATAAATCAATTTCTTTTCTCTCAAATTCTGAATAAAAGACTCTAACCCAAAGAGTGTCTTTATCATTTTTATTATAAACTGAGACTGAACCTGAAAACCTTTTTAAATCTTCATAAAAAACAGGTATTTTTAAATTTCTATTATATTCAGATAAATATTCATTTAAAAAACTGTTAATAGGAAAAAAAGGTTTTTTCTTTGACATTAATTTTTCAGTCATAATTTAAAAATTGTACTTAATAATATAAAAGTAAGAATTATCTATTAGAGACTTATTATTGTAAATTTGAAAAATTATAATAAAATTGTTTAAACTAGAGTCAGAATATAATCCCACTGGAGATCAACCACAAGCTATTGATCAGCTTGTTGATGGTTTAAAAGAAAATACTAAGTTCCAAACTCTAAAAGGAGTTACGGGATCAGGAAAAACCTTTACAGTTGCAAATGTTATAAATAAAATAAATAAGCCAACTCTAGTTCTTGCTCATAATAAAACTTTAGCTGCTCAGCTTTATTCAGAATTTAAAGAATATTTTCCGAATAATTCTGTTGAATACTTCGTTTCTTACTATGATTATTATCAACCAGAAGCGTATTTGCCTGTAAGCGGAACTTACATTGAGAAAGATTTGTCCATAAATGAAAATATTGAAAAACTAAGATTAAGTACAACTTCTTCATTACTTTCTGGNAGAAGAGATGTTATAGTTGTAGCGTCAGTATCTTGTTTGTATGGAATTGGAAATCCAGTAGAGTTTAAAAAAAATATAATTAGAATTGAAAAAAATGAAAAAATATCACGAACTAAATTTTTACATAACTTAGTTCAAAGTCTTTACTCACGAACGACAACAGAATTAATAAGCGGGTCTTTCAAGGTATACGGAGATATTGTTGATATTTTTCCAAGTTATGCAGATCACAGCTTCAAGATTCATTTTTTTGGTGATGAGATTGAATTGATTGAAATTTTTGATCCAATAACAAAAAAAACTTTAGAATCACTAGAGAAGCTAAATATTTATCCTGCTAATATGTTTGCAACCTCACCTGATGTTTTGCAAAATGCTATAAACGAAATAAGATTTGATTTGAAAAATCAAATTGAATATTTTAAAGAAATTGGTAAATTTCTTGAAGCAAAAAGGTTAGAGGAAAGAACAAACTTTGACCTAGAAATGATACAAGAACTTGGATATTGTTCTGGAATAGAAAATTATTCTCGATATATTGATAAAAGATCTCCTGGAACAAGACCTTTTTGTTTACTTGACTATTTTCCAGAAGATTACCTAATGATAGTTGATGAAAGTCACGTAACATTATCCCAAGTTCGCGCAATGTATGGAGGTGATAGAAGTAGAAAAGAAAATTTAGTTGAATATGGATTTAGACTTCCAGCAGCAATGGATAATAGACCTTTGAAATATGAAGAATTTGAATTTGTACAAAATCAGGTAATTTATGTAAGCGCAACCCCGTCTGATTATGAACTCGAAAAAACAGAAGGAATATATACTGAACAAATAATTAGACCTACTGGGCTATTGGATCCCATAATTGAAGTTAGAGAAAGTAAAAATCAGATAGACGATTTAATAAATGAAATACAAATTCGTGTTGAAAAAGACGAAAGAATACTCGTAACAACGTTAACTAAGAGAATGGCAGAAGAATTGACTAAATATTTAAATAATATAGATGTTAGATCTAGATATATTCATAGTGATATAGACACTTTAGAAAGAGTAGAAATCATGCAAGGATTAAGAAAAGGATTATTTGATGTATTAGTTGGAGTTAACCTTCTTAGAGAAGGACTAGATCTTCCTGAAGTGTCTCTAGTAGCAATTATAGATGCAGATAAAGAAGGTTTTCTTAGAAGTCATAGATCTTTAACTCAAACAATTGGTAGGGCAGCTAGAAATATAAATGGTAAAGCGATTTTTTATGCTGATAAATTAACAAATAGTATGAAAAAAACTATTGACGAAACAAATTATAGAAGAAACAAACAAAAAGAATTTAATATTATAAATAACATAAAACCAACTCCCTTAAAAACTAAAATCAAAGATGTATTTGCTAAAGATTCTCAACAAATTGATTTAGATAAAATTAAAAGCAGTAATCAATTAATTAGAAATAAAACAAATATGTCTAAAGCAGAAAAAACAAAAGAAATAAACTTTTTAAGAAAAGAAATGGAAACTGCTGCTAAAGCTTTAAATTTTATTGAAGCTGCAAGAATTAGAGATTTGATTACAGAATTAAAAAAATAATAATGTAGAGGGGGAGGGAAAATCCCCCTCAACACTAAAATTATTTTTTAACTGAAATAATTTTTTTTGCTTGTTTATGATATTCTTTTCTCTTAGGAAGAATTACTTTCAAAATACCATTTCTATAAAATGATTCTATTTTATTTAAATCGATTGAAATAGGAAGTTCATAAGATTTATTAAAAGAAGAAAAATTAAATTGCTGCAACATATAATTATCGTGTGAAACTGAATCAGATTTTTTTAAACTTAGCGATAAAATTCGATTATCAAGCTCTACTTCAAAATCTAGATTATCTTTTCCAGGAATTGAAAATTCTAAAATAAATTCTTTATCATTTTCAATAATATTTGTCGCTGGACTAACTGTATTATTAGTTGGTAGAATGTCCCATGTATTTCTAAAGAAATCATCAAATACAAAAGGTGAAAAATTGGAGTGTTTTTTTATTAAATTCATAACTTATTATTTTTAAAATTAAACAAATATTTATATTCTTTGAAAGAACAAAATAAATGCCATTTAAAAATATAAGACATTATGTCATTTAAAANATTATAATTAATGACATTATGTCATTTTAAGCCAATACTTCTTGAATTTTGTCAGCTGCCTCTTGAAATTCAGTAGCACTGTAAACTTTNAAGTCACAACTATCTATAATCTCTTTTGCTATTTTAGCATTAGTCCCTTGCAATCTTACAATTATTGGCACATTTATATCTTCTAAATTATTGTAAGCATCAACAATACCCTGAGCAACCCTGTCGCATCTTACAATTCCGCCAAAAATATTAACTAGTATAGCTTTAACATTGGGATCTTTTAAAATCAATCTGAAGGCAGATTCAACACGTTTTGCATCTGCGGTCCCTCCAACATCAAGAAAATTAGCAGGGTCTCCGCCTGACTGCTTAATTAAATCCATTGTAGCCATGGCTAATCCAGCACCGTTCACCATACAACCAACATTACCATCTAAATCAACATAATTTAAACCCAATTCTCTGGCCTCTACTTCTACTGGATTCTCTTCTTTCAAATCTCTCCATTCAGAATAATCTTTATGTCTAAATAAAGCATTCTCATCCAATGTAACTTTAGCATCAACTGCCATTATTTTATTATCTGATGTTTTTAAAACAGGATTAATTTCAAACAAGGACGAGTCTGAAGAAACGTATGATTTGTATAAAAGAGAAATGAATTTAACCATTTCTTTAAAAGATTTTCCAGACAAGCCTAAATTGAAAGCAATTTTCCTTGCTTGAAAAGGAAGTATACCTAATAAAGGGTCAATATCTTCATAAAAAATTAATTCAGGAGTTTTTTCAGCAACAGATTCAATATCCATACCTCCCTCAGTTGAATACATGATCATGTTTTTTCCTGTTTTTCTATTTAACAAAATTGAAACATAAAACTCCTCTGTTTCAGATTCTCCAGGATAATAAACATCTTCTGCAATTAAGACTTTTCTAACTAATTTACCTTCTTTTGAAGTTTGTGGAGTAATTAAATTCATGCCCAAAATACTAGAAACAACATCTTTTAACTCAGATTTACTCTTTGCAAGTTTCACCCCTCCCCCTTTACCTCTTCCTCCAGCATGAATCTGTGCCTTAACTACAAACCAATCGGTACCAGTTTCTTTCGTAAGTTTCATAGAAACATTTTCAATTTCATTTAAATTATCCAGAACAAGACCTCTTTGAATATTAACCCCATGTTGAGCTAAGATTTCTTTTCCTTGATATTCATGTAAATTCATAATAAGTATTTATTTTAAACAAATATAATAGAATATGATCAAGAATAACAGATGTAAATAATTAAATAATGTTACAAATGAAACAAATTGTTTTATTTTTATAATATAAATAATTTTATTATCAAACTATGTAAACTTAATATAGATTTGCACAATGAAAAATTCAACTTTATTAGAAATATCAAAAACATTTGGAACCCCAACATATGTATATGATGCGTCTAAAATCAAGAGTCAGTACGAAAGACTTACTAACTCATTTAATGAAGTAAAAAATCTTAGAATAAACTATGCCGTAAAAGCATTATCCAATATTTCAATTTTAAAATATATAAATCAATTGGGCGCAGGAATTGATACGGTCTCAATTCAAGAAGTNATGATTGGCCTAAAAGCTGGGTTTAGTCCTGAAAAAATAATTTANACNCCAAATGGTGTTTCGGTCGAAGAAATTCAAAAAGTTTCAGAAATGGGTGTAAACATTAACATAGACAACCTTAGCGTTTTAGAACAATTTGGAGGACTAAATCCTAATATCCCTATTTGTATTAGAATCAACCCACACGTTATGGCTGGAGGAAATAATAAAATTTCTGTTGGCCACATTGATTCTAAGTTTGGAATAAGTATACACCAAATCCCATTACTTTTAAGAATAATAAANAANACAAACATTAAAGTTAATGGAATTCATATGCACACNGGAAGTGACATTTTAGACATAGAGGTATTTATTCATGCAGCAGAGATTTTATTTGAAACAGCTTCTAAATTTAAAGACTTGGAATTTATTGATTTTGGCAGTGGCTTCAAAGTACCTTACTCTCTTGGTGATAACCAAACTAATATTGAAGAATTAGGAAAAAAACTATCAAAAAGATTCAATGATTTTTGTAAAGAATATGGAAAAGAATTAACATTAGCCTTTGAACCTGGTAAGTTTTTAGTTAGTGAAGCTGGTAGTTTTTTGTGCTCTGTAAATTCTATAAAACAAACCACATCAACTGTTTTTGCTCAGGTAGATTCTGGCTTTAATCACTTTGTAAGGCCAATGATGTATGGTTCAAATCATGATATAAAAAACATTTCGAATCCAGATGATAATGAAAGATTTTATTCAGTTGTAGGATATATATGTGAAACGGATACTTTTGCAAACAATAAAAGAATTTCAAGAATAAACGAAGGAGATGTTTTATGCTTTAAAAATGCAGGAGCTTATTGCTTTACAATGGCTAGTAATTATAATTCTAGATANAAGCCCTCTGANATTCTTTTTTTAGACAATAAAGCAATTGAGATAAGGAAAAGAGAAAATATTGAAGATATTTTAAGAAATCAAGTAGAGATANCTCTGTAGTATCAATCTATAANACCAGAACCCAATAACTCTTCATTTTTATACCACACTGCAAACTGACCTTTACTAATAGCAGACTGCATGCTTTCAAAAACCATAAAAACACCATCCTTATCTAAAATAAGTTTGGATTTCTGAAGAGGCTGTCGGTATCTTATTCTAGATTCAAATTTATTGTCTGAATTTTTATAATCAATATCAGCTCTTAACTTATGGAAATTTTTATTTTTAATAAATAAAACTTTTTTAAATAAACCTGGATGATTTTTACCTTCTCCTACATAAACAATATTATTTAGAACATCGGTTTTAATAACAAATAAAGGTTCTTTACTTCCGCCAATAGCCAGCCCTTTTCTTTGACCAACTGTAAAAAAATGTGCGCCATCATGCTCACCAACAACATCACCATCATTGACAGAATAATCAATTGACTTAGCAAGTTTATGCAAATTTTCAATTGAATGATTATCGTAATCTAGTGTTTTAAAACAATTACTATTATTACTAGAAACCTTAATTACTAAACCTTTTTTTGTTTTTAGTTTTTGTTGTAAAAATTCAGGAAGTTTAACTTTTCCAACAAAACATAAACCTTGCGAATCCTTTTTGTCAGCAGTTACTAGTCTTTGTTTTGTAGCAATTAATCTTACCTCTTTTTTATTTAAATCGCCAATAGGAAACATAACTTTAGAAAGTTGTTTTTGAGACAATTGACATAAAAAATATGATTGATCTTTATTCAAATCTTTTCCTGACAAAAGACTAAAATGAGTATCTTTTTTAACTACTCTGCAATAATGACCAGTCGCTACATAATCGGCTCCTAGATTTTTAGCTATTTTTAAAAAAACATCAAATTTTATTTCCCTGTTACATAAGACGTCAGGATTAGGAGTGTTTCCAATCTTATATTCACTAAACATGTAATCAATGATTCTTTCTTGATATTCTTTACTTAAATCGATTGTTTGAAAAGGTATTGATAATTTTTCGGCAACAATCATTGCATCATAACTATCTTCAACCCATGGACATTCATTTGATACAGTAACAGTTTCATCATGCCAATTTTTCATAAAAATCCCAATAACATCATAACCTTGTTTTACAAGCAAATGTGCAGCAACGCTTGAATCTACTCCTCCGGAAAGAGCAACCACCACTCTGGTATTTTTATTAGACATTGAAAAAAATTACTATTTCTTGCCCTGAAGCTTTCTTTGTTTATCGGCTTCTTCCATCATTTCTTGCATTTTTCTTTGAAACCTGTTTTGCTTTGTAGGCTTTTTCTTATTCTCCTGAACTTGTAATCTTATTTTTTCCTCGTCAATAATAAAATACTTAATCGAAATCATAATTAAGATTGTTAATATATTTGAAATAAAATAATACAAACTAAATGCACTAGCATAATTGTTGAAGAAAAATAACATCATAACAGGCATTAAATACATTATGAATTTCATATTAGGCATTCCTGGTTGAGATGTTTGCATTTGTGCACCTGAGGACATTTTTGTGTAGAAAAATATAGCGATTGAAGCTAATATAGGTAGAAGACTTATATGGTCTCCATAAAAAGGAATACTAAAAGGAAGTTCAGCAATGGTATCATAAGAAGAAAGGTCTTCAGCCCATAAAAAAGATTTTCCTCTTAATTGGAATGCAATTGGAAAAAAACAGAATAAGGCATAAAATACAGGTAACTGAAGCAACGCAGGGACACACCCCAATAGAGGATTAGCACCCGCTTTATTATACAACTTCATAGTTTCCTGTTGTCTCTTTACTGCATCGTTTTTAAACTTTTCATTTAACTCTGTTATTTCAGGCTTTATAACTTTCATTCTAGCCTGAGAAACGTATGTCTTGTAGGTAACTGGTGACATCACCAAACGAGTGGCAATAGTCATTAAAATCACTGCAAGTCCAGCAGAAAAATATTTACTCAAAAATCCGAAAAAAGGAAAATAAATAAATCTGTTAATCATGCCAAAAATCCCCCATCCAAAATAAATAGAGTCATAAATTTTGTTTTGATATTGTTTTAAAATATCATAATCGTTAGGTCCAAAATACCATTTCATTTGACTGTTAATNTCAGAGCCAGAAAGATTTAAAGGGATTATTGAAGAATATTTTTTAGTGAATTTCGCTTCTTTACTTTCGTCCTCGAANAGTTTTTTTGACTCAAACTGAACATTATTAACCGGAGAATCTAAGANTAAAATCGAATTAAAAAAATGTTGACCATATGAAATCCATGAAACCGAGTCTTCGCTGTCATCAGAATCTGTATAAGAACTCAAATAGTCTGTGTCATCTCCATCGTACTGATACATTAGCTGACTGTACCTGTTTTCATAATCAATACTTTTAGCTTGTCTAAAAGCGTCTAAATTCCAATTTAAATTTACATTTGAATTAGAATTTATTAGAGAAGAGAACCCAGATGACTTAACATTAAAGTCAATCATATATCCTGACTCAGGAATTTTATATTCAAAGGAGATTGATTGACCGTTTGAAACAATTAAAGACATTTTAAGTACATTCATTTTACCTTGTCTTTCCATTTCATAGGTAAAATTATAATCCGAAGTATTTATTATATTTCCATTTTTAAGTTCAAAACTTAAACTAACATCCTGATTGTTATTTTTAATCAAAAACAAGTCATCACCTTTATAGTCGACATAATCTTTTAACTGAATTTCAGCTAAAGAACCTCCTTTAGTATTAAATTTAAAAATAACATCATCATTTTCAATAACTACTTCTTGATTTTCTAAATTAGAATTTATAAATGTGCTATTTAAACTCGAGCTGACATCTTCATTTATATCTTTTATTAAATTGTCATTAATTTCTTCGTTCTGAGTTTGTGAAATTATTTCTTTTTCATCAAGTGCATTTTGCTCAAGATTTGGAATAGTTACGTTAAACCAATAGAAAACGGCAGCAATAAGAAATAAAAACCCTATAATTTGATATATATCTAATTTATTTTCTTCCATTTTAATTTTTAGAATTATTGTAGGTTAAACAAGCTTGAACAAATGACACAAATAATGGGTGTGGTGTCTCAACAGTACTTTTATATTCAGGATGAAACTGAACTCCAATAAACCAATCATTAGTTGGAAGTTCAATTATCTCAACCAATCCGGTTTTTGAGTTAATTCCACTTGTCTTTAGACCTGAATCTTGTAAAGCAATTAGATAATCATTATTAAGTTCCCAGCGATGCCTATGTCTTTCTGTTATTGTTTTCGAATTGTATATCTTAAAAACCTTTGATCCTTTATCTAAATCACATCCCCAAGATCCTAACCTCATCGTCCCTCCTTTATTAATAATATTTTTTTGATCTTGCATAAGACTTATAACTGGATGTGAAGTTTTTTCATCCATTTCAGTAGAATTCGAATCCTCAAGATTTAAAATATTTCTAGAGTATTCAATAACAGCCATCTGCATACCTAAGCATATTCCAAAAAACGGAATGTTATTTTCCCTAACATATTTTATAGACTTGATCTTTCCTTCAATTCCTCTAGATCCAAATCCAGGTGCAACGATAACACCATCAAGCTTTGAGATTTGATTATTAATTTGATCATCATCAATAAACTCCGAGTGTATAGAATGAATAACAACTTTTGTTTCGTTTACTGAACCAGCATGAACTAATGCCTCTAAAATAGATTTATATGAGTCCTGTAGTTCAACATATTTACCAATTAAACCAATATTTACTGTATTTTTTGGATATTTTAATCTGTTTACAAACTCTGTCCAATTAGACATGCTAGTAGAACTAAAATTAGAAATATCAAGCTTTCTTAAAACAACCGTGTCTAACTTTTCTTTTTCCATCATCAAAGGAACATCATATATGGTTGAGGCATCTTTAGATTGAATCACTGAATCAACATCGACATTACAAAAAAGCGCTAATTTGTTTTTTATTTCATCTGAAATATCGTGTTCAGTTCTACAAACTAATATATCAGCGTTAATTCCACTTTCCATTAATGTTTTGACAGAATGTTGAGTAGGTTTTGTTTTAAGTTCTTTAGCAGCAGATAAATATGGAATTAATGTTAAATGAATAACCAGACTATTTGAACTGCCTAATTCCCATCTTAATTGTCTAACTGATTCTATGTAGGGCAAAGACTCGATATCACCAACAGTTCCACCAATTTCAGTTATTATAATATCGTACTCATTAGTGGTTCCAAGCAACTTTATTCTTCTTTTTATTTCGTTTGTAATGTGTGGAATAACTTGAACAGTTTTTCCTAAAAAATCACCTCTTCTTTCTTTTTCAATAACTGTTTGATATATCTTTCCAGTCGTCACGTTATTAGCCTGAGATGTTTCAACGTTTAAAAACCTCTCGTAATGACCTAAATCTAAGTCTGTTTCCGCTCCATCAGACGTTACATAACATTCTCCATGTTCATAAGGATTTAAGGTTCCAGGATCTACATTTATATAAGGATCTAATTTTTGGATAGTAACGCTTAAACCACGTGATTGTAATAACTTAGCTAAGGATGCAGAAATAATTCCCTTTCCAAGCGAAGAAGTGACACCTCCTGTAACAAATATATATTTGGTTTTAGACATTAATATTTTTAAGCGATCAAAAATACAAAAAGAAAGTGACTCTATTTAAAATTTAAAATTCAATAAGTTTTATTTTTTTGAAGGAATTTCTACAACTTCTAAATCATCATGTTTAACAAGTAGTATCGATTCGTTAATATAACCTTGACCCTTATTTTTATACTTAAATCTGTTCTGATGGTATTTAGTTTCTCCCAAACCTATTGATTTGGTCAACTTCCTCATATGTGCAATGCGCAATATTAAATCTAAAGTAATTTCATAACCTCTAAGAGCTATTTTATTTGGAAGTTTTCCGTAATTTTTAATAAATAATTCATTTATTTCATCTAATTCATCTCCATAACTGGGAAAAAAATAAGATGGATAGGTGAAATTTAAATTTCCTAATTTTTGATACGAAATATTTTCGTTTTCATAAGTTTCAGATCTATAGGTTGAAAGAAGTTTTATATTTCTTTCTTTTGAAATTTGAGAATTTAATAAGGACGAAACACTTGTTATAACATTCAAATTTTGAGATTCTAAAAAAACTAAATTATTTTTTTGCTCGACAAGTAAAGAATCAGTGATTTCAGGATCAACTAAACCCTTAGTTAAATCAGTATCAATAAGTTCAGCGTATGGAAAACGCTTCAAAAGCTTTTCCTTAACTTTCTCGGTAGACCTGTTATAAATTATCATAACACAAGGATCTGGATCTTTAATAATTAAACTATCAACATAAGTATACATTAATTCTCTTTGAGAATTAACACTGGGTATAGACTGAAATACATTCTTATTTATTTCAATTTTTTTTGAAGTTAAAGGAGAAACAATTGGTGTTTTTGAGTCCTTGAGATTTAAAGAAAGCCTGTTGATATTTCTAGGAATAAGAGGACCTAAAATAAAATCATAACTGTTAATACTTTTATTGTTAGATATATTATCTATTTCTGAAAGGCTATTTTCATTATCATAAGTGTCAATTTGTGTTTTAATTCCTAATTTTTTTACAGTTTCAAGAGCAGTAAGAACTCCACTGTAAAAATCCAGAGATAATGTCGAAAGGTTTAACTTTTCTAAATATTTTTTTGTGTTTTCAATAGAATCGATTTCAATTTTATTTAAATTAAAAGGAGCTATAAAACCAAACTTAATTGACTTTTTTTTAGGGACACTGTCAAATAAATTTTGGTTTGTTCTTGTTGATACTAAAACTTTCTCTACAATTTCTTTAATAGACTCCTCTAAAATAGCAGTAGTTATAAATGGTATCTTTAATACCATTTTTTTTGATATTTTATCACCTTTTAAAGAGGGGTTATATTTTTTAATTAGATTTATTGGAACATCGTATAAATTGGAAATAGTATATAAAGTTTGTTTTCTTTTAACCTTATGCTCTATAAATTCAATAACTAGACTAGATTCCAAATTTTGATTTTCGTCCTGAGAAAACCCAAGTAAAGAAACCAAGAAAAAAAGAAAAAAAATTTTAGAAACTCTCATTATTCCCATTCAATTGTTGCAGGTGGTTTTGAACTAATATCATAGACTACACGATTTACACCCTTTACATTATTAATAATTTTATTAGAAACCTCTTGTAAAAATTCATAAGGAAGATTTACCCAATCAGCTGTCATACCATCTGTTGACTCAACAGCTCTTAACGCAACACATTGCTCATAAGTCCTCTCATCACCCATAACACCCACACTTTTAACAGGTAATAATATCGCACCTGCTTGCCAAACCTTATCATACAAATCATGATCTAATAACCCTGAAATAAATATATGATCAACTTCTTGAAGAATTCTTACTTTTTCATTTGAAATATCTCCTAATATTCTAATAGCTAATCCGGGCCCGGGAAAAGGATGTCTTTTTAAAAGTTTATTTTCAATTCCTAAACTTTTTCCTACCCTTCGCACTTCATCTTTAAAAAGCATTTTTAAAGGCTCAACAACAGAAAGTTTCATAAAATCTGGAAGCCCTCCAACATTATGATGTGATTTAATAGTAGCAGAAGGTCCCTTTACTGAAATTGATTCAATAACATCAGGGTAAATAGTCCCTTGAGCTAACCATTTAGCTCCATTAATTAGCTTGGACTCTTGGTCAAATACATCTACAAAAGCCTTTCCAATAATTTTTCTTTTTTGTTCAGGGTCACTAACTCCAGACAACTTATCAATAAAATACTTTGAAGCATCAACTCCTTTAACATTTAAGCCCATTCCCTTGTATTGATCTAGCACATCATTAAACTCGTTTTTTCTAAGTAATCCATTATTTACAAAAATGCAATGAAGGTTTTCTTTAATAGCTTTATGAATTAAAACAGCTGCAACAGTTGAATCAACACCTCCCGAAAGACCAAGAATTACTTTATCATCTCCAACTTTTTCTTTAATCTCAGAAATAGTTTTTTCTGAAAAAACATCTGGTGTCCAATCTGGATTTATTTTGGCTATATTAATTAAAAAATTTTCTAAAATACGCTTACCATCTTTTGAATGATAAACTTCAGGATGAAATTGAATAGCATAAACATCTTCGTCCTCAATTGAGTACGCAGCATTTTTAACATCTTGAGTACTTGCAATACATTTAGAGTTCGTGGGAAGGTTTTCGATCGTATCACTATGACTCATCCAAACTTGAGATCCAACCTCAACTTTATTAAATAATTTATTATTTGAATCTATACTAGTTAGTTTAGCCCTACCATATTCACGTTTATTTGATGGTATAACTTTACCTCCAAAAAAATGAGCAATATATTGAGCACCATAACAAACACCCAAAAGAGGTTTTTTTCCTTTAATATTTGACAGATCAATATGTAAGGCATCATCAGATCTTACAGAAAATGGTGATCCAGAAAGAATTATAGCTTTGAAAGAGTCAAAATCGACATCTAAATTATTGTAAGGATGTATTTCACAGTAAACAAATAACTCTCTAACTCTTCTTGCTATTAATTGAGTGTATTGTGATCCAAAATCAATTATAAGTACTTTATCTTCCATATTCAAAAATACTATTAAAACATAAAAAAATTCAATAGAAATTGATTAAAATTCCAGAATTAAAAATTCTTTTTTAAATGGATCTATGTTTTTTATTAAAACATTTACAAAATCAAATTCATTTGGATTGAAAAAAGTAGAAAAATTAACTTGTCTTTCTTGAAAAGAGTCATTTGGAAATAATTCATTTTTTAAATTAATCAACCTTAACAACTTATCCAAATGAACCCTCTTTTCAGCTCTAATTAGTCGTTTTTCAAGATTTTCAATTCCTTTAATCTGTTTCGTTTCTTGAGCTTTCACTGCTCCTAAAAAGGATTTATCTGTGAGCTTAGTCAGCTCATAGAAATTTGAAAAATTTTCTTTTATTATATTTTTTTGAATGGTTAAATCAATTGTTATTTTAGAGTTCTTTCGTAAATAAAGTTTTTTTAAATTAACTGGGTTTTCAAATAAATCAATAATGGACATTTTAAGTTTTTTACACTTTTCTACTTGTTTTTTTGAAACAAATAAAACAGATGATCTAACTGACAAAATAGGAAATGTTATTTTTTTAAAATTAAAATATTCTTTTAGCTGAAGCCAATAGGCTATTTCACTTCCACCACCAACATATGCTAAATTTGGTAAGATAAATTCTTGATAAACTGGTCTTAATAATGCATTAGGGGAAAATCTTTCAGGATGATTATTAACCTCATTAACAATCTCACTCTGAGTAAATGAAATATTAGTATCTAAAACGCTAAATACATCTCCTATTTTTTCTATCCTAGCTCGTAAATTATCTTTAATATAAAATAAATTAATTTCTCTAGAGTTTACTTGAGGATTGTAAGAGTTTTCAAAAACTGTATTTAATTCATTATTAGTATTTAGAATATTCTTGTTTAAAGTATTATTTAATAATTCATCAATGATGATTTCAGAAAAAAGTTTTTTCAAATGCTTATTATCTGGCTCTAAAATTAATAATCCATGTTTTCCAAACAAGCTATGAACAAGATTTAAAGTAGCTAAAGATAAATTTTTATGTTTCAAATAAGATGTTTCAAAAAGAGTAATTAATTCTTTTTGATCTGTAAAATCTAAATAATTTTTCATTTCACTTAAAACATTTTCTAAGCCTTTAGTCTTCAATCTTCCTACAGGACCACCATGACTAATGTCCCAACTAAATTTTTTCTTATCATAATTAAAATAATTAATTTCATCAAAATCATGATCTTCAGAAGCCATCCAAAAGACTGGTATAAAATTATATTTTGGATATTTCTTTTTTAATTTTTTACAAATAATAATTGTATCAATAATTTTATAAAAAAAATATAATGGCCCTGTAAATAAATTTAATTGATGGCCGGTTGTAACAGTAAAGGAGTTTTTTAATTTTAAGTCAGCTATAAGTTTAATTTGCAAAGATTTATCTGTAACTGACTCGTATTGTTTCTCAAGCTGGTTACTTAATACTGTTCTAAAATTATCGTTGTAATGATTAATCTTTTCATTTAATTGATTTTTATAATTTTCGATTTTATTAAATCTATTATAAAAAGAGTTTAATTTTTTCTCATCATTTATATAGTCAAGAGTGATATTAGGTAAATGATTTGATATGTTAGAATCAATATAAGACAAACCTTTTTTAATAAATATACATTATATGATTAAGAAAAAGGTGATCCATATAAATCAAATTCTGTGGAACTTGTAATTTTTAAATTAGTAAAATCTCCAATTTTTAAATAATTTTCACTTGCGTCGACTAAAACTTCATTATCAACGTCTGGTGAATCGTGTTCAGTTCTTCCTACATAAAAAGCCCCTTCTTTTCTATCAATAACACATTTATATATTTTGCCAATTTTATTTTGATTTATTTCAAATGATATTTGAGATTGAATATCCATGATTTCATTCATCCTATTAATCTTAACATCTTCAGGAACATCATCAACCAGATTGTAAGCATGTGTGTTTTCTTCATGACTATAAGTAAAACAACCTAATCTATCAAATCTAGTTTCAGAAACCCATTGCTTTAACTCATCAAATTCCTGTTCTGTTTCACCAGGGTAGCCAACTATTAAAGTTGTCCTAATCGCAATAAAAGGGTTTGTCAATCTAATTTGGTTAATTAAATCAACTATATTTTCTTTTTTTGATCCTCTTCTCATTGATTTCAAAATCTTTGTAGAAATATGTTGTAAAGGAATATCAATATAATTACAAACTTTTGGTTCGTTTTTAATTACTTCCAACACGTCAACTGGGAAACCATTTGGAAAAGCATAATGAAGTCTAATCCATTCAACACCATTTACCTTAACTAATTCTTTAAGTAAAGAAGATAACTCTCTTTTTTTATAAAGATCTAACCCATAATATGTTAAATCTTGAGCAATTAAAATTAATTCTTTTACACCATTTGCAGCTAATTTAGATGCTTCAGTTACTATATCTTCAATTGATTTTGATTTATGCTTTCCTCTCATAAGTGGAATTGCACAAAATGAACAAGGCCTATCACAACCTTCTGATATTTTTAAATATGCATAATTTTTTGGAGTTGTCGTTAACCTTTCACCAACTAATTCATGCTTATAATCAGCTTTTAGGGCTTTTAATAGTTTTGGTAAATCGGTAGTTCCAAAATATTGATCGACATTAGGAATTTCTTTTTTTAGATCAGGCATATATCTTTCACTCAAACATCCAGTAACAAACAACTTGTCAATTTGACCATTTTGTTTTTTTGATGAATAATCTAAAATTGTATCGATAGATTCTTGTTTTGCATTATCAATAAAACCACATGTATTTATCACAACTATATTACCGTCCTCTTCGTGTACGACATCTTTATTGTTTGCTTTAAGCTGACCCATTAAAACTTCAGAATCATATATGTTTTTTGAGCAACCTAGAGTCACAACATTAATTCTATTTTTTTTTGAATATTTTGTTCTCAATATTTAATATTTATGATTTTTTAAAAAAAGAGTCTACAAATTCTTTTTTATCAAAAATTTGTAAATCCTCAACACCCTCTCCAATACCAATAAATTTAATAGGTATATTGAATTGGTCAGAAATTCCTAAAACTACACCTCCTTTAGCTGTTCCGTCTAATTTAGTTACAGCAAGTGAGGTNATTTCTGTAACATTTGTAAATTGTTTTGCCTGTTCAAAAGCATTTTGACCAGTTGAGCCGTCAATTANCAATAAAACTTCGTGTGGAGCATCTATATTTTTTTTCTGAAGTACTCTCTTTATTTTAGAAAGTTCATTCATCAAATTAGCTTTGTTGTGTAATCTACCAGCTGTATCAATTAAAACAACATCAATATTTTTATTTATGGCTGATTCTAATGTGTCGAATGCAACAGAGGCTGGATCACTTCCCATATCTTGCTTTACTAACTCAACTCCTACTCTATCTGTCCAAACTTGTAACTGATCAATTGCAGCTGCTCGAAAAGTGTCAGCAGCTCCAACCATAACTTTTAATCCAATAGATTTATAATAGTTAGCCATTTTCCCAATTGATGTAGTCTTACCAACACCATTGACTCCGACAACTANAATAACGTGAGGCTTATTTTTATCTACAGAAAGAAAATTATCATGTTCTGAATCGCAAATAATTTTTATGATTTCCTCCTTAAGTATTAAATCTAATTCAGATGAGTTAAGAAATTTATCTTTAGCTACTCTTTCTTCAATTTGATCAATTATTTTTAATGTAGTTTTTACTCCAACATCAGAACTTATTAAAATTTCCTCCAAATCATCAAGAACCTGATCATCAACTTTACTTTTACCAATAACTACCTTGGAAATTTTATTAAAAAAAGATTCATTACTCTTTTTTAAACCTTTGTCTAAAGATTCTTTTTTTTCTTTTGTAAACAGTTTTTTAAAAAAATTCATAATTCTAAAGTTATGTCAAAGATATTAAAACAAAAAAAGCCACTAAAAAGTGACTTTATGTTCTGAATAAAAAAAATTATTACTTAGATAACCAATTGTTAACTAATTCAGGTGCCATAATTGACTCAACATATGTATAAGCGCCTGTTTTAGGACTCTTAACCATTTTTATAGCTTTCGATAATCTTTTTGAAGAAGTTTGAAGTGATGCAACAGTTTTTTTTGCCATTTTCTAATTATTTAATTTCTTTATGAATTGTATTTTTTTTCAAAATAGGATTGAATTTTTTAATTTCTAACCTATCTGGTGTGTTCTTTTTATTTTTAGTCGTGACGTATCTAGAAGTACCTGGAAGACCAGAGTTCTTGTGCTCTGTACATTCTAATATAACTTGCACTCTATTTCCTTTCTTAGCCATAATGATATAATTAAGCTCTATTAATTTTTGATTCCTTTAACACAGCAGAAATACCCTTTTTATTTATAGTTTTTAAAACAGATGTAGAAACTTTTAGAGTAATCCACTTTCCTTCTTCTGGAATAAAAAATCTCTTTTTTATCAAATTGGGCTCAAATCTTCTTTTGGTTTTGTTCATTGCTTTGGAAACATTATTTCCAACCAAAACTTTTTTACCAGAAATTTCACAAACTTTAGACATAGCTATGTTATTTTTATAAACAGGGTGCAAATTAACAACAATTTTCTTCTTTTGCCAAATTTTTTACAACTCGTTTAACAATTCATTAAACAAAAGTTCTAGAGCTTTATTTACAGATTTTTTGATATTTTTTTCTCTATTATTTCCAAAATTAAATTCATAAGACTTAATTTCATTTGGTGTAGCAATTGAAATATATAATAAACCCACATCTTTTTTTGAATCTCCTTTGGACGGACCTGCGTTTCCAGTTGTTGAAATCGCATAATCAGAATTCAAAAGTTTCTTAACATTATTTGCCATCTCATTTGCTACTTGAGAGCTTACAACAGAGTAATGATTTATTAATGAAGCGTCTAATTTTAACAAGTCTTTTTTAACCAATGTATCATAAGCTACAACCGAACCTTTAAAATATGCAGACGCACCAGGAACTGATGAAATTCTAGAAGATATTAATCCTCCAGTAAAACTTTCTGCAGTAGATAATGTTTTGTTAGATTTTGCTAAAATTTTTCCTATTTCTGATTCTATTGAATTTACAGACTCAAAACCTATTATAATCTTACCTAAAATATTATAAAGTTCAGAAATATAAAGATCTAGTTGATTCTCTAACTGTTGTCTGTCGCTACCCTTACATGATATTCTCAACCTTACTCTTCCTAGATTTGGTAAATAAGCTAATTTAAAATTTGCAGCTAACTTTTCTTCAAAAACTTTAAGTTGTTTAGCTATAGTACTTTCACCAACACCATAAGTCATTAAGGTTTTTTTTAGAATTACAGGACATTTAAATTCTTTACTTAACAAAGGTACTACAGATGAAGTAATCATAGATTTCATTTCATAAGGAACACCTGGCAAAGAAATAAACAAAGTATTTCCTTTCTTCATTGCCATACCTGCAGCTGTTCCAAACTTATTTTCAATGAGCTTTGATTGCGATGGAACTAAAGATTGTGCTCTGTTCAAATCATTGATAGGATTATTAGCAAATTTTTTAAATAAATTTTCGATATGTAATAACAGGTCCTGATTATGAACAAGTTTATCATTAAAAAATTCGCAAAAAACTTCTTTGGTAATATCATCATTAGTAGGCCCTAAACCACCTGTAGTAATCACAATATCAAATTTATTTAATGAATTATTTAATGCATTTAAAATTGATTCTTTTTCATCGCTTATAGAAAGAATTTCACTTACCTCAATTCCAATATTTATTAATTGTTTGGAAATAAAAGTCGAATTAGTATCAACTATTTGACCAATTAATATCTCATCACCAATTGTAATGATTTTTGCACTAATCATTACTTAATATTAATTTTAAATACATTTTTGTTCTCAATAAAACCTTCAAAAACATCGTTTTCAATAACTTTATTAACTCCGGAAGGTGTTCCTGTAAAAATTACGTCTCCTATTTTTAAAGTAAAAAATTTAGATATTTCAGAAATGAGTTCGTCAAAACTCCAAAGCATATTCGAAGTATTTCCAAACTGTACATCATTTCCGTTTTTCTTCAATAAAAAATTCAAATCATTACAGTTTTTAAATTCGTTCTTATCAATCCAATCGCCAATTAAAGCTGAACCGTCAAAGGCTTTAGATTTCTCCCATGGCAAACCCATTGTTTTAAGTTCATTTTGGAGATCTCTAGCTGTAAAATCAATTCCTAAACTTATTTTATTGTAATATCTATTTGCAAACTTTTTATCAATTGATTTACCAAGCTTACAAATTTTCAAAATCACCTCAGCTTCATAATGAATTTCATTTGAATAATCAGGAATAAAAAAGGGTTGATTTTTTAAAATAATTGAGCTATCTGGCTTAATAAATATAACTGGAGAACTTGGCTTTTCATTATTAAGTTCCTCGATGTGTTTACGATAATTTCTTCCAATACAAATTATTTTCATTTTATAATTTATTATTGAGCTTTGCAAGTCTTAGCTTGGTTAATATTTTCTTAGTATACATTGGAAAGTCAGCGTTCATTAACCATCCAAAATAACCAGGTTCATTTTCGATAATAAAATCTACAGACTTTCCTTTATGTTTTCCAAAAGAAAAACAAGGAATGTTATTTTTATCATATATTATGAAACCCGCTAGATCAACCGATTTATTTCTAGTTGAAAAATTTGATAAAAAATCAACATTATTTTCAAGATCACTGTAACGTTTAATTTGAGCTTCTAGGACCTCAAATGTAGCTTGAGTGTCAGCTTTTGATGAGTGAGCATCAATTAATTCTTTTTCGCAATAAAACTTATAAGCTGCACCTAGAGTTCTTTTTTCCATTTTATGAAAAATATTTTGAACATCAATACACCTAATATTTTCTAAACTAAAATCAATATTAAATCTTAAAAACTCTTCAGCTAACAGAGGAATGTCAAACTTATTTGAGTTAAAACCAGCCAAATCACAGTTTTGAATCATTTCCTTGACTAGAGGACCTACTTTTTTAAAAGTTGGTTCATTTACTACCATTTCATTTGTAATACCATGTATATTAGAAACTTCTTTAGATATGGTAATTTCTGGATTAACCAACCATGTTCTGGATTCTTTATTTCCATTCTGGAAAATTTTTAAAACAGAAATCTCTACTATTCGATCTTTTGAAATATTAACACCAGTTGTCTCTAAATCAAAAAAACAAATAGGTTTAGATAGAGTTATATTCATAATTTTAAAAATTAAATTGAAAAAGAATTATCCCATCCTTCAATAAGTTCTTTGATTCTTTTGATAAACATACCACCCTTAGCTCCATTAACAATTCTATGGTCAAAACTATGAGATAAAATAATTTTATGTCTTATTCCTATAAAATCTCCTTTCTCTGTTTCAATTACAGAGGGTTTTTTATTAATCGCTCCAAATGCTAAGATACCTACTTGGGGTTGGTTAATAATTGGTGTCCCCATTAAGGTATCGAAAACTCCAACATTACTTATNGTATAAGTTCCGTCTTTGACCTCGTCTGGTTCAAGATTTCCATTTCGAGCGCGTTTAGCTAAATCATTCACTTTTTTTACTAAGCCTAAAAGACTAAACTGATCAGCATTTTTAATCACCGGAACTATCAAATTTCCATCACTTAAGGCAGTAGCCATACCAATATTAATAGATTTCTTTTTAATAATATTATAATTATCAAGACTAATATTTAATAATGGGAACTCTCTTAGAACTTGAGCTACAATTTGAATAAAAATAGGAGTAAAAGTTATTTTTTCATTTTCTCTGTCGAAAAAGATGTTTTTATTTTTTTCTCTCCAATTCCACAAATTAGTTATATCAGCTTCAATAAAAGCTTGAACATGAGCAGATTTATCTTTACTTTTTACCATGTGATCAGAAATAAGTTTCTCCATTCTACTCATTTCAACAATTTCATCTGATAAATTATTGCCAACAAAATTTTCAGTTATCTTTTCTTTCTTGTTAGAGTTTGAAATATAATTTAACAGATCATTTTTAGTAATTCTACCATTTTTACCGGAACCTCTTATACTGTCAAGCTCGTTAATTGAAATACCCTCTTTTTTAGAAATGTTTTTTACAAGGGGTGAATAAATTCTTGAAGATTCATTAGAAATATTTTTTTCGATTATTTTATCCCCCATTTTAACAAAGTCTACTGGATTGGTATCATCTTTTTTAGGAGTTTCAACATTTACGAGAGATTCTTTTTTATTTTGAATCTCCTTCATTTGAATTGAGGGTTCTATGGAATCTGTTTCAATTATGGCAATTGGATCGCCAACTTTTACAACATCATTAACATTACATAGTTTTTTAATCAATATGCCAGAAAATTCACTTGGAACTTCAGAATCAACTTTGTCAGTTGCTATTTCAACTATTAAGTCGTCTTCATTAATTCTATCACCTTCATTTTTAAGCCAACCAGTAATAGTTGCTTCATCAACACTTTCTCCCATTCGAGGCAAAACGATTTCTATCTTATTGGACATATATAAAAATTGTAATACTGCAAAAATATCAAATTATAATTTGATAAATTAATTCTTTTCCAAAATGTTTAAACATTAGGTTTTTATTGAATTTTCAAAAGGAATTCTTTTAATTATACTTCTACCTAATGTCACTTCATCTGTATATTCCAGTTCATTACCAACAGAGACACCTCTAGCAATAGTTGTAATTTTTAAATCTAAATTTTGAATTTGTTTAAAAATGTAAAAGTTAGTTGTATCACCCTCCATAGTTGCACTCAAGGCAAAAATAAGTTCAGATACATTTATAGATTTTAATTTTTCTATTAAAGAAGATATATTTAACTGGTTTGGCCCTATTCCTTCAATCGGAGATATTTTTCCACCTAAAACATGATAAACTCCATTAAACTGACCTGTACTTTCTATAGCCATCACGTCTCGAATATCTTCAACTACACAAACGATTGATTTATTTCTTTTGACATTAGAACAAATTTCACATAATTCTAAATCAGAAATATTATGACAGTTTTTACATAAAATAATTCCGTCAACTAAATCAATTAATGATTTGGATAATTGAACAGTTTGTGAGTTTGGTTGGTTTAATAAAAACAAAACAAGTCTCAAGGCAGTTCTTTTACCAATACCTGGTAATTTAGACATTTCGTTTACAGCATTTTCAAGCAATTTTGAAGAAAAATTCATTTTATAAATATACTACTTGATTTTATAAGAACCATAAATTAGTATATTTGAATAATAACATATAAAATGCAATCATCAATTATTATTTTAGTTATAATTCTCTATTTTTTAGGACTTTTTATTGTATCAAACTTAACGATTGGAAATAATGATAATTCAACTTTTTTTTCAGCTAACAAAGAATCTCCATGGTATTTAGTAGCATTCGGAATGGTTGGTGCTTCTTTATCTGGAATTACTTTTATTTCAGTACCTGGTGATGTCGGAACAACACAATTTACATACTTTCAAGTGGTATTGGGCTACCTATTTGGTTACTTTGTAGTAGCCCTCTTACTATTACCTATCTACTATAAATTAAATTTAACTTCAATATATGAATATTTAAAAATAAGATTTGGAAGCGTCAGTCATAAAACTGGTGCTTTTTTCTTTTTTATTTCCAGAATAACCGGTGCTTGTTTCAGACTTTATTTAGTAGCAATAGTATTACAACAATTTGTTTTCAACGAGTTAAATATTCCATTTGAAATTACTGTTCTAATTTCAGTTTTATTAATATGGATTTATACATTCAGAGGAGGTATTAAAACTATTGTTTGGACAGATACTCTTCAAACTACTTTTATGTTAATATCAGTTTTACTATCAATTTATTTAATTAGTAAAAGTTTAGAATGGTCTTTTATGGACTTTATAAATTCAGATGAATTGAAATCATACTCAAACATTTTTGTAACTGAGAGTTTTCTTGATAAAAATCATTTTTTTAAATCATTTATTGGTGGAATGTTTATTACAATATGTATGACAGGATTAGATCAAGATATGATGCAAAAAAACCTGACATGTAAATCTTTAAAAGAAGCACAGAAAAATATGATAATTTTTAGTATTGTTTTAGTTATTGTTACTTTCTTATTTCTTCTACTTGGTGCTCTATTATTTATTTATTCTTCAAAGTTCAATATAGTTACGCCTGAACTTAACGGAGCTGTAAATAGTGATTTATTATTTCCTGAAATTGCTTTAAATAGTGGTTTAGGAAACTTAATTGGAATAACTTTTTTATTGGGTTTAATTGCTGCTGCTTACAGCAGTGCTGATAGTGCTTTAACTTCACTAACAACCTCATATTGTGTAGATTTTGCTGACTTAAAAGACAAGAGTAATGATTACCAAATAAAAATTAGAAAAAGAACACATATAATTATGAGTTTAGTTCTGGTTATAGTCATTATTATTTTCAAAAATTATTTAACTACAAGTGTTATAGACGGTCTATTGATTTTAGCAGGTTACACCTATGGACCTTTACTTGGATTATTTGCATTTGGTATTTTAACGAATTATAAAATTCACGATAAATTCGTATGGATAGTTACATCTTTGTCTGTTATTGTTATGATATTTATTGGGAGTTTAGATCCTCAGTTTTTGGGTGGATATAAAATAGGTTACGAATTACTTCCTTTAAATGGACTATTAACTTTTATTGGCCTAATATTGATTCGTAGAAAGTAAAACTAGAGTGCAAGCTTCTAAATATTTAATAGATTTGTTTTTTAATAAATTATAGAATTCAATGTTTTCCGTTCCAGGATTAAAAATGACTCTTTGGGGTTTAAGCGAGATGATATAATCATAATAATCTCTTTGTCTTACACTATTTAAATATAAAGTGACAGTGTGAATATTTTTAAATTTAACAAAATCTTTTTCGATAAACACTTTGTCTATTAATCCAGTTCTTAAACCTAAAGCTCGAACATCAACATTATTTAATAATAGTTTTTTAACCGCCATATTGGAGTAACGATCAACATTTAATGAAGCTCCTAATACTAAAGTTTTTTTTACCATCTTATAATAACAGATCCCCATGTAAAACCTGCTCCAAAAGCTGCGAGAACAACTAAATCATTTTCTTTTATCTTACCTTTTTCCCAAGCTTCTGTAAGTGCTATTATTATCGATGCAGCAGTTGTATTTCCATAGTTCATTATATTATTATAAACTTTATCATCACTCAATTTAAATTTTCTTTGTATAAATTGTGCAATACGTAAATTTGCCTGATGAGGTATTAAAACATCAATGTTTTCACTCTTTAAATTATTAGCTTCTAAACCATCCACTATAGCTTCAGAAAAACGAGTCACTGCGTGTTTAAAAACAAATGGTCCGTTCATGTATGGATAATATGATTCATCGTTTGGATCGTTTTCTTTTAATATTTCAGGAATCCATCTTCCAGTATGGGGACCATCCATCATTAGTTCTCTAGCGTGTTTTCCCTCAGAATACAAATGAGAAGATAAGATTCCTTTTCCTTTTTGTTCACATCTGGACAAAACTGCTGCTCCTGCTCCATCACCAAAAATAACAGTAACTCCTCGACCTCTTGTAGATTTATCTAATCCACCTGAGTGATTTTCAGATCCGATTACTAAAATATTTTTATACATGCCAGTTTTAATAAATTGATCTGCCACTGACAGAGCATATACAAAACCTGAACATTGATTTCTGACATCTAGAGCACCAATTGTAGGCATTTCTAACATATCTTGAACACGAACTCCTCCACCAGGAAAATACATGTCTGGACTCAATGTAGCAAATATTATAAAATCAATATCATTTTTTTTTAAACCGGACCTTTCAATTGCGATTTTTGAGGCTTTTACAGCCATTGTAGATGTAGTGTCATCTGTTTTAGGATCAATCCAACGTCGCTCTTTAATACCTGTTCTTTCTTGAATCCACTCATCAGTAGTATCCATTATTTTTGATAAATCGTTATTTGTAACAATATTATCAGGAACATAATAACCAAGTCCACTAATTTTTGAATTATACATAATATTATATTGCTATTATATTTAAATATAAAGAATAGTATTTGTTAATTGTTAAACAATGTCAATTTGTCACTCAAGATTATTTGGTATATGATTTGATCATAATCAATAAATAATAAAATACAATTATGTCCAAAGGTAAAATTAACGTTTCAGTTGAAAACATTTTTCCACTTATTAAAAAGTTCTTATACAGTGATCATGAAATCTTTTTGAGAGAACTAATTTCAAATGCAACAGATGCAACATTAAAATTAAAACATCTAAGTAGTATTGGAGAAAATAAAATTGAAATTGGGAATCCCCAAATTGAAATTAAAGTTGATAAAAAAGCAAAAAAAATACATATTATTGATCAAGGAATTGGAATGACTTCTGATGAAGTAAAAAAATATATAAATCAAGTCGCTTTTTCAGGTGCTGAAGAATTTTTAGAAAAATATAAAGATAGCGCAAAAGACAGTGGAATAATTGGCCATTTTGGATTAGGTTTCTATTCAGCTTTTATGGTTGCAGAAAAAGTTGAAATTATAACAAAATCATATTTAAACAAACCTGCAGCTCATTGGGTTTGTGATGGATCCCCTGAATACTCTCTTAAAAAAAGTGATAAAAAAGAAAGAGGTTCTGAAATAATATTACACATAGCTAAAGACTCTAAAGAATTTTTAGAGGAGAGTAGAATTAAATCTCTCTTAACAAAGTATAATAAATTTATGCCTGTACCAATCAAATTCGGTACTAAAGAAATTACAAATAATATAGGAGAAGGAGATGACAAAAAAGAGGTTAAAGAAACTGTAGATGATATTATTAACAACCCAAGTCCAGCTTGGACTAAAACTCCATCAGATTTGGATGATCAATCTTATAAAGATTTTTATAAAGAATTGTATCCTATGCAATTTGAAGAACCATTGTTTAACATTCATTTAAATGTTGATTACCCTTTCAATCTTACTGGTATTTTATATTTTCCTAAAATATCAAATGACATCAACATGCAAAAAGATAAAATTCAACTTTATCAAAATCAAGTTTTTGTTACAGATAATGTTGAGGGTATTGTTCCAGAATTTTTAACTCTTTTAAGAGGAGTTATAGATTCTCCCGATATTCCATTAAATGTGTCTAGAAGTTACCTTCAAGCTGATGGTGCAGTAAAGAAGATAAGCAATTACATTACCAGAAAAGTTGCTGACAAACTAAATTCTTTATACAAAAAAGACAGAAAAGGATTTGAAGAAAAATGGAATGACATTAAAGTTGTAATTGAATATGGAATGCTTAGTGAAGATAAATTTTTTGAGAAAGCACAAAAATTCGCTCTATACCCGACAGTTAATAACGAATACTTTACGTTTGAAGAATTAAAAGAAAAAATATCTAAAACCCAAACTGATAAAGACGGTAATCTTATAATTCTATATGCATCTAATATTAATGAACAACATTCTTATGTTGAGTCAGCTAAGGCCAAGGGATATGAGGTTCTTTTATTAGATTCTCCAATAATTAGTCATTTAATTCAAAAAATTGAAACTTCCAATGAAAAATTGAACTTTACAAGAGTTGATTCTGACGTAATTGATAAATTAATTAAAAAGGATGAAAAAGAAGTTTCAAAACTAGATGATAAGGAAAAAGAAAAATTAAAAACAATAATTGAAGAAGTAGTTCCAAAAGAAAAATATACTGTTCAGATAGAAGCAATAGAAAGTAGTTCGCCTCCATTTGTTATTACTGTTCCAGAGTTTATGAGAAGAATGAAAGAGATGCAACAGAGCGGAGGAAACGGAATGTTTGGTAATATGCCTGAAATGTATAATTTAATAATAAATGTTAATAATCCAATATGTTCTGACATATTAAANTCTAAAGGAAAAGCAAAAAAAGAAAGATTGATAAATCAATCTTTAGATTTAGCAAAACTATCTCAAAATTTATTAAAAGGTGAGGAACTTACATCATTTATAAAAAGAAGTTTAGATTTGATTAAGTAATTCTAATTTAAAATCATGAAAAGAATAAATTTATTGCTGTTAAGTTTTTTTTACATTATTAATGGTATTTTTCATTTTTATTTTACTGACTCTTATTTACCTATAATGCCGGATTTTCTTCCTTTTCATATGGAGTTGATTATATTTTCTGGTGTTCTTGAAATTATATTTGGTATTGGTGTTTTATTTGAGAAATTTAGAAACATTTCCTTAGCTGGAATTATTTTAATATTAGTATTGTTTATGTCTGTTCACTTAAACATGTTAATTCCTGAAAACAGCCTTGGCTACAATACATCACTTCTTGTTATTAGAGCGTTATTTCAATCTGTTCTGATTTATTGGGCTTGGATGAATAGAATAATAAAACCTTCTATTTAGTTAATTATTTTTTGTATTCTTGAATTTAAAATCAAATTATTTTGAAAAAATTATTTTTAATATCCTTATTACTTATTTCAATTAGCTGTGAAAAGAGTGAAAACAACATGATTATTAATGTAAATGTTGAAAATTTTAAAAAAGGAACTATTTATTTACAAAAAATTTCTGATTCAACTTTAATTAACATAGATTCTGTTTTTGTAAAAAAAAATGAACCTATAATATTTAAAACTAAAATTGATTCCCCTGAACTTTTTTATATAAATCTAGATATTTCTAATTTTGATAATAGAATAGAATTTTTTGGAGAAAAAGGTGAAATAGACATAAATACTTCGCTAAATAAATTTAATTCTAATTTTGAAATAATTGGATCATCATCAGATTCTATATATAGAAATTATTTGAATGTTATTAAAAAATTCAACAATCAAAAACTTGATTTAATTCAGTTGTCATTTAATTTAGCAAAATCTGATCTAAAAGACAGTTTGACTTTAATACAAAACCAAATAAAATCGTTAGATAAAAGACAATATTTATATAACTTAAATTATGCAGTAAGCAATGGTAATAGTCATATAGCGCCANTAATTGCAATAACTCAATTCTCTGAATCTGGCAAAATAGTATTAGATACTATAAAAAGCTCGATGAGTGAACAAGTATTAAATTCCAAGTATGGTAAAATATTTACCAATATTCTTAAAAGCAAATAACTATAACTTATTAAATTTCTTTACTAAATCAGATGCTATATCAGTAAGTTCAAAACTGATATTTTTAAAATGTTTGTTAACGTCAGTTACATCTTTTTGATGAATTTTTTTAATAATATTATCAAAGGCATCAAAACATTCATCTATTAATTTTTCGCTTTTTTTCACATCCTTATCAGGATTTTCTAATTGCCAAAGATTAATATTTTGAATAATTTCACCAATAATATTATTTAAATCTTTTTTTAAATTTTTTACACTTGCCATAATTATTATTTAATTTCCAGAATATTTTACAAAATTTCTAGGAGTTTCGTAAAGGGTAACTGATAATTCATTATCGTTTGATATTTTATCTCTTAAAATATTCCATATAAAAATACAAATATTTTCTGCTGTTGGTATTACTTTTTTAAAATATGGAACATCTAAATTTAAATTTTTATGATCTAATAANTCTTCAACCTCATTTTTAATAATGTCTTTTAATTCTTTTAGATCAATAACAACGCCTGTTACAAGATCAACTTCACCTCTAACATCAACAATTAATTCATAATTATGACCATGGAAATTAGAATTACTACATTTTCCAAATAAGTTTTGATTTTTTTCATCAGACCAATTTTCAACAAATAATCTGTGAGCTGCGTTAAAGTGTGCTTTTCTACTTACTGTTACTTTCATTTATTGTATTTATTATAAAATTTTAAAAATATNATTTTAAACCACTCTGTATAATCATCTGGATAAGTTTTTAAATTTTCTTTGANTAAATCTAAATCTTCCCATTTCCAATCACAAACTTCAAGCTGATTTATTACTGGATTGCCAACAAAANNTCCGACAATAACATGATCGAATTCATNTTCAATTAAACCATTATCAAATTCTGCTTTGTAAATAAAAGAAGTAAAAAGTTTTAATTCACTTTTTATACCCATTTCCTCAAACAGTCTTCTATGAGCGGCATCTATTGTTTTTTCATTTTTTCTTTGATGACTACAACAAGTATTAGTCCATAAACCAGGTGAATGATATTTGTCTAAAGCTCTTTTTTGTAATAATAATTGATTTGAGTCATTTAATAAAAAAACAGAGAATGCTCTATGAAGTAAACCTTTTTGATGAACTTCTAACTTCTCCATTAAACCTAATTCATTATCATCTTTATCAACGAGTATTACCATTTCTTTATTCATTGTTTAAAGTTACAAATTTTAAAAAATTACCAATACTTTATTTAAAAAACTGTAGTATTTTTGGATTAAATTAATTTATGAATTTTATAGAGGAAATAGCAAGAAGAAGAACTTTTGGTATTATATCTCACCCAGATGCTGGAAAGACTACGTTAACAGAAAAGTTATTGTTATTTGGAGGAGCTATCCAAGAAGCAGGAGCAGTTAAATCTCATAAAATTAAAAAATCAGCAACTAGTGATTTTATGGAAATTGAAAAGCAGAGAGGAATCTCTGTCGCAACTTCTGTTTTAGCATTTAATTATAAGGGGATTAAGATTAACATTCTAGATACGCCTGGACACAAAGATTTTGCTGAAGATACTTTTAGAACTTTAACAGCTGTAGATAGTGTAATTGTTGTAATTGATGTAGCAAAAGGAGTTGAGGAGCAGACAGAAAAATTAGTTGAGGTGTGTAGAATGAGAAAAATCCCTATTATAGTCTTTATCAATAAATTAGACAGAGAAGGGAAAGATGGATTTGATTTATTAGATGAATTAGAAAAAAAATTAAATTTCAAAGTATGCCCGTTAAGTTTCCCTATTGGAATGGGATACGATTTTCAAGGAATATATAACCTCTGGGAAAAAAATCTTATGTTATTTGAAGAAGAAAATAAGCAAAAGATTGCAAATTCTATAAAAATAAATGAGATTAATGATCCATTACTGAACGACTTAATTGGAGAAAAAGCGGCTGAAAAACTTAATGAAGAAGTTGATATAATAAACGAAGTATATCCAAAGTTCTCTAAAGAAGAATATTTAAAATGTAATCAACAACCTGTTTTTTTTGGTTCAGCATTAAATAATTTTGGTGTAAAAGAATTATTGAATTGTTTTATCTCAATTGCTCCAGCTCCAATGGATAAAATTAGTGATGAAAGAATAATAAAACCAAGTGAAAACAAATTTTCAGGGTTCATATTTAAGATACATGCTAATATGGATCCAAAACACAGAGATAGATTAGCGTTTATAAAAATTGTTTCAGGAAAGTTCAAAAGAAATACACCTTATCATCACGTAAGGTTGGAAAAAAAATTCAAGTTCAGCAGTCCAAATGCTTTTTTTGCAGAAAAAAAAGAAATCGTTAACGAATCATTTCCAGGCGATATTGTTGGTGTTCATGATTCAGGTAATTTTAAAATTGGTGACACATTTACAGATGGTGAAAAAATTACATTTAAGGGAATTCCTAGTTTTTCTCCAGAACATTTTAGATACATTAATAATTTAGATCCAATGAAATCTAAGCAATTAGCAAAAGGCATCGTTCAATTAATGGATGAAGGAGTTGCTCAATTATTTATACTTGAAATGAACGGAAGAAAAGTAATTGGAACNGTGGGGGCATTACAATTCGAAGTCATTCAATATAGGCTCGAACATGAGTACGGAGCAAAATGCTCTTATGAAAACTTAAATATTTTTAAAGCTTGTTGGGTAGAAACAGTATCTAAAAAAAATAAAGAATTTATTGATTTCAAAAAATTGAAAAATAAATTTTTAGCTATGGATAAAAACAAACAACTAGTTTTCTTGTCAGATTCGTCATTTTCTTTAGAAATGACCAAGCAAAAATTTCCTACATTAAAATTTCACTATAAATCAGAATTCTGATTAAGCTTCACCTGTAGGGCCAAAATTTAATTGTATTGGCTTTTGATTTTCATATTCTTTTATCTCTCCATTAGAATTCTCAAATTTTGAAATATTATCAACTAAAGCTTTAGAAAATCTTTTAGCGTGCTGAGGAGTTAGAATAATTCTAGATTTAACTTTAGCTTTAGGAACACCTGGCATAACATTTATAAAGTCAACTACAAATTCTGAAACAGAATGGTTAATTAATGCTAAGTTAGAATAGGTACCTTGAGCAAGATTTTCATCGAGCTCAAGATTTAAACCATTTTCTTTAGAATTAGATTTCTTCATTGAAAGTTAAATTCTTTTTTGCAAGTAACTCTTCATATTCGTCTACATAACCAACAATAACATCATTGAATTTCCTGTTTCCAGTTCCTGCAGGAATTTTGTGACCAACTATAACGTTTTCCTTAAGACCTCTTAAAGTATCTACTTTACCATTAACGGCAGCTTCATTTAAAACCTTAGTAGTTTCTTGGAAAGATGCAGCGGAAATAAACGATTTAGTTTGAAGAGAAGCTCTGGTAATACCTTGAAGAATTGGAGTAGCAGTGGCGTTTACAGCATCTCTAGCTACAACTAAATCTTTATCCTCTCTCTTTAATAAAGAATTTTCATCTCTTAATTCTCTTGCACTAATAACTTGACCTTCTTTAAAACTTTCAGAGGAACCAACAGATTCAATGATTTTCTTGTTAAACAAATTATCATTTTCAGAAATGAATTCATTTTTATGAATAAGTTGCCCCTCAAGAAAAGTAGTGTCTCCAGAATCTTGAATTTTCACTTTTTGCATCATTTGTCTAATTAATACCTCAAAGTGTTTATCATTAATCTTAACACCTTGTAACCTGTAAACTTCTTGAACTTCATTTACTAAATATTGTTGAACAGCAGATGGACCTTTAATATTTAAAATATCATTAGGTGTAATTGCACCATCCGAAAGTGGCATCCCAGCTTTAACAAAATCATTTTCTTGAACTAGTATTTGATTTGAAAGTTTAACTAAATACTTTTTAATCTCACCAGTTTTAGATTCAATAATAATTTCCCTATTCCCTCTTTTAATTTTACCAAAGTTTACAACACCATCAATTTCACTTACAACAGCAGGATTTGATGGGTTTCTTGCTTCAAAAAGCTCTGTAACTCTTGGAAGTCCACCAGTAATATCACCCGATTTAGCAGATTTTCTAGGAATTTTGACTAAAATTTTACCAGCTTCAACTTTTTCACCATCATCAACCATCAAGTGAGCACCTACTGGAAGGTTATAAGTTCTAACATTGTTTCCTTTACTATCATTGATAAGTAATGTAGGAACTACTTTTTTATTTCTAGATTCTGAAATAACTTTTTCTTTAAATCCAGTTTGTTCGTCAATTTCAACTTGGTAAGTAACACCTTGTTCGATATTTTCATATTCAATATTTCCGCCAAATTCAGAGACAATTACTCCGTTGTAAGGATCCCATTGACATACAATATCTCCTTTTTTCAATACTTGACCGTCCTTAATAAGAAGAGAAGAACCGTAAGGAATAATATTAGTACTTAAAAGAATGCCAGATTTTTTATCTAAAACTTTAATTTCACATGTTCTAGAAATTACTGTATTTATATTTTTTCCTTCGGCATCCTTGGACTTAACAACTTTTAAATCTTCAATTTCAGCAACTCCATCAAATCTAACAGATAAATTATTGTCTTCTGAAATATTTCCTGCAATACCTCCAACATGGAAAGTTCTTAGAGTTAACTGAGTCCCTGGTTCACCAATTGATTGAGCTGCAACAACACCTACAGCTTCTCCATTTTGAACCATTTTACCAGTTGCTAAATTTCTTCCATAACACTTTGAACAAACTCCTTTTGGAGATTCACATGTTAATGGAGATCTAACTTCAACTTTTTCAATAGGAGAAGATTCGATTAACTTAACAATATCATCTGAAATTTCCTCACCGGCAGAAACAATAATTTCATTATTTAAAGGGTTGTAAATATCATGTAATGAAACTCTTCCTAATATTCTCTCTCCTAACGTTTCAACAATTTCTTCATTTTTTTTAAGCGGCTCCACAGTTATTCCTCTAAGAGTATTACAGTCTTCATAATGGATTATAACATCTTGAGCTACATCAACAAGCCTTCTAGTTAAATAACCTGCATCAGCAGTTTTCAATGCAGTATCCGCTAAACCTTTTCTAGCTCCGTGAGTAGAAATAAAATATTCTAAAATAGATAATCCTTCTTTAAAGTTAGATAAAATAGGATTTTCAATAATTTCTCCACCACTAGCACTAGCTTTTTTAGGCTTAGCCATTAATCCACGCATACCTGTAAGCTGACGTATTTGTTCTTTAGAACCCCTTGCACCAGAATCTAACATCATGTAAACTGAATTAAATCCTTGTTTATCTTCACTGATTCTTTTCATTGAAAGCTCAGTTAGCGTTGCATTTGCAGAAGTCCAAACATCAATGACCTGATTATAACGTTCATTATTAGTAATTAACCCCATGTTATAATTAGANATAATACTATCGACTTCTCCATTGGCNTTGGCAATCATTTCGTGTTTTTCAGGGGGNATCATAATATCACCTAAACTAAAGGATAATCCTCCTTCAAATGCAAAAGAGAATCCCATAGACTTAATTTTATCTAAGAAATCTGCAGTTTCAGGAACACTTGTTAACTTTAAAATATTTCCAATAATATCTCTTAACGATTTTTTAGTTAAAACTTCGTTTATAAATCCTGCTTTTTCAGGTACAACCTGGTTAAATAAAACTCTACCTACAGTTGTTTCAATAATTCTAAAAGCTAACTCTCCAGATTCATTAAAATCTTTAGCTCTAATTTTTATCATTGCGTTTAAATCAACTCTTTCTTCATTGTAAGCTATATTTACTTCTTCAGCAGAATAAAATGTTAGACCTTCCCCCTTAACTTTATGATCTTTTGTTGACTTTAATAATTTTGTCATATAATAGAGTCCTAAAACCATATCTTGAGAAGGTACAGTGATTGGGGATCCATTCGCTGGATTCAAAATATTATGTGAAGCAAGCATCAATAGCTGTGACTCTAAAATAGCCTCAGGACCTAATGGAAGATGAACTGCCATTTGATCACCATCAAAATCAGCATTAAAAGCTGTACAAACTAACGGATGAACTTGAATAGCTTTACCCTCAATAAGTATTGGCTGAAAAGCTTGTATTCCTAATCTGTGTAGGGTTGGAGCTCTATTTAAAAGAACAGGATGTCCTTTTAAAACATTTTCTAAAATATCCCAAACTAAGGGCTCTCTTCTATCAATAATTTTTTTCGCAGATTTTACTGTTTTAACAATTCCTCTTTCTATTAATTTTCTAATTATAAAAGGTTTGTATAACTCAGCTGCCATGTTTTTAGGTAAACCACACTCAAATAATTTTAATTCTGGTCCACCAACAATAACAGATCTAGCAGAATAATCTACCCTTTTTCCAAGAAGGTTTTGACGGAATCTACCCTGTTTTCCTTTTAAAGAATCAGAAAGCGATTTTAAAGGTCTGTTAGCATCAGTTTTAACAGCAGAAGATTTTCTTGTGTTGTCAAAAAGTGAATCTACAGATTCTTGTAACATCCTTTTTTCATTTCTTAAAATAACCTCAGGAGCTTTTATTTCAACTAATCTCTTTAATCTATTGTTTCTTATTATTACTCTTCTGTATAAATCATTTAAATCAGATGTTGCAAATCTTCCTCCGTCTAATGGAACTAATGGTCTAAGTTCTGGCGGGATAACAGGAATTGCCTTTAAAATCATCCACTCAGGTTTATTTTCTCTGTTTAAATTAGATTCTTTGAATGATTCTACAACTTGAAGTCTTTTAAGAGCTTCCATTTTTCTTTGTTTAGAAGTCTCTGTATTGGCTTTGTGTCTTAACTCGTAAGATAACTCATTAAGATCTATTCTTGAAAGTAACTCAATTAAACATTCAGCACCCATTTTAGCAATAAACTTATTTGGATCCTCATCATCTAAAAATTGATTTTCAGGTGGTAGGCTATCTGTAATAGTTATATATTCCTCTTCAGTTAAATAATCCATTTTAGTTACGGGCTCTCCTTCTGCATTTACTGCAAGTCCTGGTTGAATAACTACATATCTCTCATAGTAAATAATCATATCCAGTTTCTTTGAAGGAAGACCTAATAAGTAACCTATTTTATTAGGTAAAGACCTAAAATACCATATATGAGCAACTGGAACTACTAAATCAATGTGACCAACTCTGTCTCTTCTTACCTTTTTTTCAGTTACTTCAACTCCACATCTATCACAAATAATTCCTTTATATCTGATTCTTTTATATTTTCCACATGCACACTCAAAATCTTTAACAGGACCGAAAATTCTTTCACAAAACAAACCATCTCTTTCTGGTTTATGAGTTCTATAATTAATAGTTTCTGGTTTTAGAATCTCACCTCTTGAGTTACCTAATATAGTTTCAGGAGATGCTAATCCAATTGATATTTTTGAGAATTTTTGAGATTTATTAATTTCAATTTTTCTAGACATAATGAGTTTTTATTTTATTATTCTTCTAATCTAATATCTAATCCTAGACCTTTAAGTTCATGCATCAATACGTTAAATGATTCTGGAAGTCCAGGATCTGGCATAGTATCACCTTTTACGATTGCTTCATAAGCTTTTGCTCTTCCTTGAACGTCATCTGATTTTATTGTTAAAATTTCTTGTAGAGTACTTGAAGCACCATAAGCTTCTAGTGCCCAAACTTCCATTTCTCCAAATCTTTGACCTCCAAATTGAGCCTTACCACCAAGTGGTTGCTGAGTAATTAAAGAATATGGTCCAATAGATCTTGAATGCATTTTATCATCAACCATATGACCTAACTTAAGCATATATATTACACCAACGGTTGCTGGCTGATCGAATCTTTTACCTGTTCCACCATCATATAAATGAGTGTGCCCAAATTGAGGAACACCGGCTTCTTCTGTTAATTCATTAATTTGATCTAAAGTTGCACCATCAAAAATTGGAGTGGAAAATTTTCTGCCTAATTTTTGACCAGCCCATCCTAAAACAGTTTCATAAATTTGACCAATATTCATTCTAGATGGTACACCAAGTGGATTTAATACTATATCAACTGGTGTTCCGTCTTCTAGGAATGGCATATCTTCTTGCCTAACAATTCTAGCAACAATCCCTTTATTACCGTGTCTACCAGCCATTTTATCACCTACTTTAAGTTTCCTTTTCTTGGCTATATATACTTTAGCTAATTTTAAAATTCCTGGGGGAAGTTCATCTCCAACAGAAATAGTAAACTTCTCTCTTCTAAGCATTCCTTGCAGATCATTTTCTTTTATTTTATAGTTGTGTAAAAGAGTCAAAACTAAAGAATTTACTTTTTTATCTACTGTCCATTGACCTGAAACTAAGTGAGTGTATTCTTCAACCTGATTTAACATTTTTAAGGAATACTTTTTACCCTTAGGCAAAACTTCTTCTTCTAAATCATTAAATACACCTTGACAAGTCTTTCCACTTAAAATATTATATAATTTCTCAATTAATGATTTTTTAAGTTCTTCAAATTTAATATCGTAAGTCTTTCCTAACTCAATTAAAAGATCTTTATCCTCAGATCTTTTTCTTTTATCTTTTATTGGTCTAGTAAATAATTTTTTATTAACAACTATTCCATTTAAAGATGGAGGAGCTTTTAACGATGCATCTTTAACATCACCAGCTTTATCACCAAAGATTGCTCTTAATAATTTTTCTTCAGGTGTTGGATCAGATTCACCTTTAGGAGTAATTTTACCAATTAAAATGTCTCCAGGTTTAACTTCAGCTCCAACTCTAATCATTCCATTTTCATCTAAATCAGAGGTGGCTTCTTCACTTACATTTGGAATATCATTCGTAAGCTCTTCCATTCCCAATTTAGTATCTCTAACATCAATTGAATATTCATCAATATGTAACGAAGTGAAAACATCGTCTCTAACAACTTTTTCTGAAATTACGATAGCATCTTCGAAATTATATCCTTTCCAAGGCATGAATGCAACTTTTAAATTTCTTCCTAAAGCTAATTCACCATTTTGAGTAGCATACCCTTCACATAAAACTTGACCTTTTTTAACATTATCACCTTTTATAACAATTGGTTTTAAGTTAATACAAGTNCCTTGATTAGTTTTTCTAAATTTAACTAAGGAATATGTTTTTTCGTCATTGTCAAAACTAGTTAGTTTTTGTTCTTCAGTAAGATTATACTTAATAGTAATTTTCTGAGAATCTACATAAATAACCTTTCCATCAAAATCAGCATTTATTAATACTCTGGAATCCGAAGCTACTTGTCTTTCTAGTCCTGTACCAACAATTGGAGATTCTGGACGTAATAAAGGAACAGATTGTCTCATCATGTTTGATCCCATTAATGCTCTGTTAGCATCGTCATGTTCTAAAAAAGGAATAAGTGATGCAGAAATTGATGCAATTTGATTAGGTGCTACGTCAGTGTAGTTAACATCAGAAGGATCTATAACAGGATAATCTGCTTCTTGTCTTGCAATAACCTTTTCTGAAAGAATTTTACCATCCTTATCTTTTGGGATATTTGCTTGGGCAATTAACATACCTTCTTCTTCTTCAGCACTTAAATATTTATGATTTTTTAAATCTACAACTCCGTTTTCTACTTTTCTGTATGGAGTTTCTATAAAACCTAGATTATTAACTTTTGCAAAAACACCAAGAGAGGAAATTAAACCAATATTAGGACCTTCAGGGGTCTCAATTGGACATAACCTTCCATAATGTGTGTAATGTACATCTCTTACTTCGAAACCAGCTCTTTCTCTTGAAAGTCCTCCAGGACCTAAAGCAGATAATCTTCTTTTGTGAGTTATCTCTGCTAACGGATTAGTTTGATCCATAAATTGTGATAACTGGTTGGTTCCAAAAAATGAATTAATAACAGATGACAAAGTCTTAGCATTAATCAAATCAATAGGCGTAAAAACTTCGTTATCTCTAACATTCATTCTTTCTCTAATGGTTCTAGCCATTCTTGAAAGACCAACTCCAAATTGAGATGATAATTGTTCTCCTACTGTTCTAACTCTTCTATTAGAAAGGTGGTCAATATCATCAATTTCAGCTTTAGAATTGATTAATTCAATTAAATATTTTATGATAGTTATAATATCTTCTTTAGTTAAAACTAGCATCTCCATATCAATATCAAGACCTAATTTTTTATTCATTCTATATCTACCAACTTCACCCAAATTATATCTTTGATCAGAGAAAAATAATTTATCAATTATTCCTCTAGCTGTTTCCTCATCAGGTGGTTCAGCGTTTCTTAATTGTCTATAAATATGCTCAACTGCTTCCTTTTCAGAGTTAGTAGGATCTTTTTGAAGAGTATTATGAATTATTGCATAGTCAGAAAGTTGTCCATCAACTTTATGTAATAACACAGTTTGAGTATTAGTCGCTAATATCTCTTCTATATTATCTTTATCAATTATTGTCTCTCTGTCTAAAATTATCTCATTTCTTTCAATGGAAACAACTTCACCTGTATCTTCATCAACAAAATCTTCAAACCATGAATTTAAAACTCTGGCTGCTAGCTTTCTTCCTAAGCACTTTTTTAATCCAGATTTTGAAACTTTAATTTCTTCAGCTAAATCAAAAATTTCTAATATATCCTTGTCTCTTTCAAATCCAATAGCTCTTAAAAGAGTAGTTACAGGTAACTTTTTCTTTCTATCAATGTAAGCATACATCACACTATTAATATCTGTAGCAAATTCAATCCATGAACCTTTGAAAGGTATTACTCTTGCAGAATATAACTTTGTGCCATTAGCATGAAATGACTGACCAAAAAAGACACCAGGAGATCTATGTAACTGTGAAACAACTACCCTCTCGGCACCATTTATAATAAAAGTTCCGCTTGGTGTCATGTAAGGAATAACACCTAAGTATACATCTTGAACAATAGTTTCAAAATCTTCATGTTCTTCGTCAGTACAATAAAGTTTTAACCTCGCTTTTAAAGGAACACTATGTGTTAATCCTCTTTCAATACACTCTTGTATTGAATATCTAGGAGGATCTACAAAATAATCTAAAAATTCTAAAACGAATTGATTTCGAGAATCTGAAATTGGGAAATTTTCCATGAAGGTATTAAAAAGACCTTCATCGGTTCTTTCATCAGATTTTGTCTCTAGTTGAAAAAAATCGCTAAATGATTTTATTTGAATATCAAGAAAATCAGGATAATCAGGAATATCTGTAGCTGATGCAAAATTTAATCTATTAATAGTACTATACATTTAAAACAATTTAGGTTAAAGAACATAAAAAAATAGTGCAATGGGCAATGCCCAAAGCTCAAAACTTAAACTAAAGTTGAATTAATTATTTTAATTCAACTTCAGCACCAGCTTCTTCAAGTGATTTTTTAAAGCCTTCAGCTTCGTCTTTTGAAACTGCCTCTTTAATATTACTTGGAGCATTGTCAACTAATTCTTTAGCTTCTTTTAAACCTAAACCAGTTAATTCCTTAACAAGCTTAACTACAGCTAGTTTAGAACCACCTGCTGCGTTTAAAACAACATCAAATTCTGTTTTTTCTTCAGCTGCTTCAGCGTCTCCACCTGCTGCTGGACCTGCTACAGCTACTGCTGCTGCTGCTGGTTCAATTCCGTATTCGTCTTTTA